>Ga0182004_10000536_pt1 | contig 23675 bp, 14 predicted proteins | sample Sormic07211540_1_FD_120479 | JGI IMG/M metagenome (GOLD analysis project Ga0182004, IMG submission 120479) | Endophyte microbial communities from Sorghum bicolor roots, Mead, Nebraska, USA - 072115-40_1 MetaG | ecosystem: Host-associated > Plants > Roots > Unclassified | place: USA: Nebraska...
ATATAGATATAGATATAGATATAGATATAGATATAGATATAGATATAGATATAGATATAGATATAGATATAGATATAGATATAGATATAGATATAGATATAGATATAGATATAGATATAGATAGAGAGAGAAAGAGTTTTGTACCTAAACTCAAAAGTTGACTTCTAGTTTCAAGCTTACAAAACTAATAGATGTCAATCACAAGGAAAGATATGCATATATGATTCACATTGTTTTATTTATTAGAAACACATTAGTAAGACATTTGGTTAGACATAAAGTAATTTGATTCAAAATTGCAGACACAACGCATATAACCACTAAAGATGGAGTCAACTGATAGTAGCATATTGAGACATTAGTGTCCTTCAAACCTATGTGCTCAAGAATAGTGGTGTGGCCTATGTGCACATCCTAGGTATTGCATTCATTTTATAAAATTTTATTGTACAATAAATTGAGACCAATACTAAAAGATTCACCATAAGGCCTATAAATACTTGGCTTTGTGCTTGCCATTTTCTCCATCCAAGTATCGTGTTTCATCATTGACTTGTTTAGTACTCAACCCTCACTACCCATGGATCCCAACTTCAGTGGTGTGTGGAGTGCTTTTAAAATAGATATGGTGAGGTCATTCATCGCTAGTCACAACACCAACAACACCTACACAAATGACCCAAACAAGAAGCACAATGACATTGTTGATGAGCTCCAAGCAAGGTTCCCTGGCAAAGAAAGGTATCAGGTAATTCAATTGTATGTTGACCTTGTAGTTGAGATGAATACAACTCAGAGCAACCAACAAGTTGTGGCAAGCAAAGCACCTGTGAATGATAACTTTGGGATGTCAACGGAGGATACAAATATGAACAACATGGAAATGATTCATGGTTATATACTAGATGATGTGCAGACCATGAAGATGGTAGAGGAACTGCCTCATAGGTTGAATATTGTTCATAAGAAAAAGAGGCAACACCCACCCATAGCTTGGAGTCATGACGAGCACAAGTAATTCATTTCTACTCTATTTTTGAAATGTTCATTACATATTTAAGGTTAATTTTTTGTACAAGTAATAAGTTAGTGGTGTATAGTACCTCATAGCATGAGGCATTGAAGTTTTGTTTCCACCAAATATTGAGTGTATATATGAACAAGACATGTTATCATCTGACTTGTTAATTCTAAACCATATATATATATATATGCAGGAATTTCCTCCGTGGCCTAGAAGCGTATGGCCGTGGTAACTGGAAGAACATATCTAGGTACTTCGTCCCCACAAGGACGCCGAATCAGATCTGTAGCCATGCACAAAAGTATTTCCACAGGAACGAGTGCACCACTAGGAAACAACGCTTCAGCATCAATGATGTTAGCCTCTATGATACAGAGCCATGGGTGCAGAAGAACTCTTCTAGTTTGAAGTGTCTCACCTTCGGCCATAGTGCTTACAACACACATTATTATGACATTGAGGGACAACATGCTGTTTTGAACAAACTCGCACATCCTAGCCAAGCGAGCAGTACACATGCTGCCACCTGGACTAGAGGTCAGCATGTACTAGCCGGTTCATCCATAGATCCAACAATGGTGCAGAGTAACGCTCTTGGATGGGAGGCGCTCGCCTTCACTAGAGGTGCTAACAACACAAATTACTATGACTTTGACGGACAACACAATGCCATGAACAACCTTGCATATGTTGACCCGACGAGCAACAACCATGTAGCCACTTGGACAAGAGGTCAACATACAACAACTAATTCTTCTATAGTTCCAGCGATGGTGCAGAATACTTCTCCTAGCGAGGAGGTGCTTTCCTTCACTGGGAATTCTTACAATACAAACTACTATGACTATAGTGGACAAAATGTTGCCTTGAATAGTGGGCAACCATGGTGAGCAATAACCAAGTTCTTTTATAGTTTTAGTGATGGCGAGGGTGCCACTAGACAACTTGTATTGGCCATCAATAGGGGAGGCTTCCTTCATAATCACTGGAGTATATGTTTGCCGGTTATTTTATCATTTAGTGTCAACAGGTGCATGTAAAACTAGTTGGTTGAAGACAATATATGGTGTCAAGTGCTAGTACTATTTCTGTATGGGGCTACAAAAAATTTCACTACTAGAGCATTACAATGAAATACTATCATGTGTTATTGCCATATCTATGTGTTATATATATTTTGGATGTCCTTGTGTTCTTTATTCTAAATATCAACTATATCTAAATGAATAGTACAATATTATCTTTGATTTCTTCATCAGAGATAAGGTTTGTTGTATTCTTTTTGTAAAAGTTCGATCGCTTCATCAGAGGTAAGGTTTCAAAGAAATGAACAAAGACAAGAAGTTTCGTGATTTCCGTTATGGATGTTATATGTATGTAATACCCTAAAAATTTAACCATAGACTTTTTTGTTTTCTAGAAAATATGTGGTTTCATATTTTTAAATTCATTTTTCATGTGGTTTAATGGAATGAATTTGTAGTAATGTTTTGCTTTTCGGAAAGCGTAAAGAGTTAAGTAACTTACTTGGCCTTCTAATGAGTGACAATTCTTCTTCTCTTTTTTTCCATTCCCTCACGCTTCAGCTAGCCTCCCTTGGCCACCCCACTTTTCACTGTAAGCTCTCTTTCCAGACTCTCTCTCCGCCATGGCCCCTCTTAGTTGCTTGAAGAATCAACAAAGGAAGATGCAAAACAATCAACAAGAGGTGATAGATCGAGTTTTCCCCACTGTTCTTTTAGCTGTTAGTCCAAGAGAAAACCCTAGGTGAGTATCCACACCTACATGCAGTAGATAAAATCTAGGTGCACATGTGTTTCTAGTTAGTTTTTTAGAGTAAAGTGTACCATGGGTCCTCAAACTTTTGGAACAATCACCTAGGTCCTCAAACTAAAAACAACTATTTGGGTCCCTAATATTGTCAACACGCACCAACTATCCAAAATCTACCATGCTAGCGCCAACATCTGACGTGGCCATGCCACATAGGCACCTAGAAGCGGGGGCCATGACAACTTCTCAAAAATACCTCTCACTTCTTTCTCTTTCTCACTCCAAGTCCATCCTCCACAGCCACCGTGCCCTCCCAGCTCGCCACCGATGCGCGCCTCCACGTCGCGCCCACACCAGCCCTCTCCTCCTTTGCTACCTCCTGGAGGCCAGGACCGACGTCAGCCTCGACACCTTCAAGCTGGTCGAGCCTAGCCAAGGTGCTGAGCCTGACCCGAGCGCTGATGGCGATGGCACGGCAGAGCTCATGCTCATCCAGGTCATGCACTTCATGTGCGGCTCCCTCGTCATGGACAGGCGCACCACCACTTTGTCCTTGCGTGGAGCTATGCCCCCCGTGGCGCCGTGCTGGACCAGCCCGCGCCGACGGTGACCATTTGCTTCCGGCATCGTCAAGATTACGCCATGGCCAGCAGCACTACTAACATGGGGAACCGCCTCTCACGCCCCATGCGTCAGACCCGGATCGGATGGGTCCAGCAGCTGCACCGTGTCCACCACACCACGTCGCCGTGCTCATCCTTCCGGACTTGTCCACGACTCCATAGAGACCCGTCTGCTGCAGAGGGGTGCCATGGTGGCCACGTTGGGGGAGGGGGAATATGTCTGTAGGACCTATGCAGCCACGCCTCACCTCATTCCAGGCACTCAACGGCCACCGCAACAGCCACCTACAGGACCACCACGGCCTCCAGGTAGGCGCGTTAATGGCACCGCGAGGTGGGCGCCACCGAGGCCACCGACATGTCGTGCACGGCGTGCTCTGTTTGCCTCTCTTGCAGGATCACTGGAGGTCCACCGACGCCCTCCTCCGCACCTATAGCCGCCTCTGCGCTTTTGCCCAATCCATCTAGCTCCTCTTCCACTTCATGCAGCTCCTGCTCTCCTGTACCACTACCCATCATTAGCAGGTCGCCAGTGCGAGCACCAGGATGCCCACTTTGAGCGTGGCCAGGAGCCTAGAGCTGCACCCGGACAAAGTTTTAATAATCATAAAAATACAATTGCCTCAAATCAACAGTATGATAGTTAAAAAAATGAGATACTTGTTGCGGCAGCAAGATTAAAGCTTGGGGCTTCGATTGATTGCATTAGGTAAAAATCCATGGCAGCTTGGTTATCTTTCACTTTGCTCTCAAATATTGTGTATGCATATGAATGACTGGCGTCTAAAACTGAGAAAATATATTAAATCATTGTATTTTCAAGTTGATGCCCTAGGTAAAACTTTTAAGTGACCCAATTCACCCCTCCTCTCTTAGGTCACATATGAACATTTTCTAGGACCATCCACTACGGCAGAGCAGAGCTTTGCGGAGCGCTTGAAGGTTTGCCGAGCGCAATATGCCGGGTGCTCGGCAAAGCACCTCTTTGCCGAGATCCAGGCACTCGGCGAAGCCGGCGCTCGGCAAAGAGGCATCTGGGCGCTCGGCAAAGAGCAGCACACGGCATAGAGGCCCTTCGCGAAGCGCCGAGCCCTCAACGAAAAAAGACACTCGGCAAAGACCATTCTTTGCCGAGGGCCAGGCTTTCGGTAAAGCCAGCCCATGGCAAAGGTTTAACGTGGTACTTGCCGTCAGCCTTTGCCGACAGCCCTCCGTTTGGCTCTTGGCAAACACGGCCTTTGCCGAGAGCCATATTTGGCTCTCAGCAAAGATTTTTTTTATTTTTGCCTCCAAACTTTTTTGTTAGTCCTTATACATTATTTGAAAGTACTTGTTACAATTTGGCACAATTTTCAATATTTTGATTATATTTCATTAGTTTATTTAATTTAATTGCATTTTTCAAATAATGCTAGTTTGAACTCTAGGTCCATCAAATCATAGAATTTCAAAATTCGAACAACCCAGGCAGGCCAACGAGCAAGGGGGACCTTCGCCGTCGTCACATGGCTGGCCCATCTTGCCACCTCAAGGGCCATCTCAGTGAGTATAGCGCTCGTAGTTTCATGTCTTCTCTTGGTGATGGACTTCGACTTGAGATAACCTTGTTGTGATGCTTGTTAGTTATTTGAACCACTCTTGTGATGCACTTATGCCGATGGTGTGGTGACGGTGTATCGAGTACTGTGACTTGTGGCGACATGTGGTCACAGTTGTGATGTATTGTGCTATAAGTGATGTTATTGTGATATATGTGCTATTATGATATATATGGTGCTGGATGTGGTGTGTATATATATATATATATATATATATATATATATATATGAGATGCATGTGATATATATGTGATTTGTTCTATTTGCAGTGAGCGAACCCAAAAACAAAAAAACAGAATCTGGTGGTCGCTTTGCCGAGTGCCTTTTGCCCTGGCACTCGACAAAGCTGCCAAGATTTTGACCCCGAGCTGAATTTCCTAGCTTTGCCGAGCGCCCCGGCCCAGGCGCTCAGCAAAGAAATTCCAAAACTACCCAAAAATTCTTTGCCGAGCGCTTCGCGCACAGGCACTCGGCAACGAAACTCCAAAACAAAAGTTTTTATCTTTGCCGAGTGCCCCTTCGAACAGACGCTCGGCAAAGAAATTGCAAAAAAAAAATTGATTTTCTCTTCGTTGAGAGCTACTCTGACAGGCGCTTGGCAAAGACTTCATCACGTCTAGTTGTGTGGTGATGGTCACTTTTCTTTGCCGAGCGCCGCCGTGGCCCTCGACAAAGGCTTTGCCAAGTGCCCGACGGAAGGCTCTCGACAAAGATGCCTTTGCCAACACTGTTCATTGCCGGCAAGCCTTTACCAAGCGTGGTACTCAGCAAAGCCTTTGTCGAGGGAAAACTGTCCTTTGCTGAGTGGCCCTGGCGCTCGGCAAAGCCGCCGTGTGCAGTAGTGATCGATTCCTCTAGAGCACAACCGACCATTTGAGAATGTTTAATGCCCAAATTCTCATTTAGCCCTTCAATTAAGCATTTATTAGTACTAGTACTAGTACTAGCAGTATGCCCATTGTTGACGGTCACTAATGCTTATTTTTATCCATTAACTATTGCTTGATATGACATGATATGAACCACAAAACATAGTTGTAGGGTTTGAAAATAACGAGTTCCACGAGTTTTGATGAATCTATGTTTTAAGGAGTTAAACTAGAAAAGGACCAGAATCACCAAATAAAAGTATCTCAAGTGAAGAATCTGAGTACACCATTGCAGAGAGCTCATCGATACGATCAAGACGAACATATCATTTGCCATATTTGGAGCACCAGAGAGAAAGTCTTCGATAGATACGACTCGGAAGACTCTAAATGACCCTAGAACCATCATCATAGACTAGGGACTAATTAAACCGACAAGATTCCATAGCTCTATAAAATAATCTTTTTCCAGAGATTTATCTAGAAGCTATAAAAGGAAAGAATCTATCCACGATATGACTCATTGCGCAAACGGATCGGAAAGTGGCACTAGAAGGACGTGAAAGACACTAGAAGGCACAGGAACAAAGCGGAGGCTCGGCGGTCCCACCTATCATCCCCCTTCGCGTGACGGTTTCCAACCAACGTCTATGATGCATCTTGACCATTATTTCAAGTCGGTTTCATCCGAAGGCTGTGGTTCATCCCACCGGGCTATATAAGTAGAGGCAGACCCCCCCCCCATAGAGGCATCTCCTTCATTAGCTACATCCAGAGCAGAAATTAGGGTTTCATCAAGTATAGAAGTAGAGGTCCCTCTAGATCTTCTAGTTCTAGTTCTTCTTGTTTATCTTCTAGTTCTAGTTCTAGATCAGCTAGTTGAAGTTGTCTAGTTCATCATCTAGTTGTAAACTAGAGATCAGGGACAGAGGAGAGGAGAAAGCTGAGAAGGAGCTATTTCTCAACATTTAGAAGAGAAACAAACGTGTTTTATATAAACATATAAAAATGTATCAAATCTTATCAGGACATAAATGAATTAACATTGAGCTAAGACATTAAACACTTAGAAGAGAAACAACCTCATTTCATATAAACATCTAGAAGTCACATGTGCAACATGCTGGTCATTTAAATGCCAAAGTTAAGTTCTTGAAAGGACTAAGTTGCTACCAAATTATGATTGAGCTATCTCTTTTATGAAGTGATCAGTTGCTAACTAAGCTTACTTTCTTGCATTATGTTGTATCATTATTGTATGGATCATTACCTTTCTTTTCATTAGGAAGTTGTTCTTGAAGGAGTGAAAATTGCTTCATGTCTTTTCCCACTGGGAGTCACCATCTAACATTTTATGAATTGCCCTTTGATAAGAAGTAAGATGCTACCTAGTTTTAGTTTTGTTTTTTACAAAGGTAGCATCTTTCCCTTGTCAAATTTAACTAGAGATCAGTTCATTCAAGTTGCAATTATGTCTTGATAAAGTCAATGGTAGAATTAGTTGAAGAAACCATATTACAGGTTGAGAGCGAGGGAGAGAAGCAAAGAGAAGAGAATCAGAAAAATGGCATGTAATGTTATAGGTATCCAGCCACATCATCTTTTTTATCAAAGTACGATAGACTGAATTGATATACATGCATGATTTCCTTCCCTTTTGTCATGACTGGCATATGTGCCTATGATCCTTGCTGAAATTGATATATCTTGTCTCTTTTTTGTTTACATGGGATACAAATTGTTTCCTGAAAGGTATGTTTTTCCTTCATGTCAAGAGTAGTGCAGTACATACAAATTAACTTGATGTTTCTTTAGTTCCACTTTGCTAAAATGATTGCATTTGCATTGTATGCATATGAATGACTGGCATCTAAAATCGAGAAATTATAATAAATCATTGTAAAATGTTAAAAAAAGTCTAACTCAGGTTTAATTGGGGTCTATCCACCCCTGATAGGGAGGATAGTCTTTGACTTAGCCAATTATAAAAAAAAGAGCTTTATACCATGACGTCGCAGACAATTCGGTGTGGTCACCCTGCCAGTCTTTTTTTTCGCGAGCATGCTTCACATATATATCATTAACAAGGAAATAGATGTTTTTGTTAAAGCAGACCCCGATCAGCCTAGTATGTGAGTAGCACACTACGGCAGAGCAAAGAACACCTTGCAACCGCAGGAACAAACGCTGCTGCTGCTATCGCTAGAAAGGATTACACGGTGACCAAATTAGCGACTTTTTTTTGGTCAACTAGCTTGACCGGACGCCCACAGCGCTGCGAGGTAGCAGTAGCCCGCCTGCGACCACCGGTCAACTTCCTCATCAACGAGAACAACCAGAGAGCGGCAGGGGTACTGAGGCACCGTGGAAGATCCTCTGGTTTCACTGCTTTCCAAAGGCACCAGGCTCCCAAGATGATGAGGGAGTCAAAGCCTTTTCGTGTCGACGACGTGAGCAGCGTGCGGGACGAAAGCCACCAATCGAGGAAGGCAGAACCCGGCGACAGCGTGAAGCTGGCGAGGCCGATGGGTTCCAGCACTCTGAACCAAACTTCACGGCCGAACTCACACTAGCCTGGCTGTCTCCTGCTCCTGGTCACAGAGGGCGCAGACGTCGTCGTTCGGTTAGTTCTATCCAGCAACAACTGTTGGTTCTAGTGTAAGCTGTGAAATTGTGTGTCCACAAACGATCAGCCAGGGGGCGCAAACAGTCCACAGGTATCTATCTAGATCCCATAACGCAAAACCAAAACTCTGGTTCTGTTAGTTAGTGCTAACAATTGAGCCACAGATGTCAATCCCCAGGGAAATCAGTCGATGAGTACGAGTCGTGACCTGTGCAAAATTGGGACAAATTCTGGATAGCGCCAAAGTTTGAACAACAGACTATCCACATCCCAAGGGTGGATGGTCCGCGTGGTGCATTTTCTAGAAGTTCCAGTTTCTATAGAATGTTAGCTTTGCTGAGGTGACAACAATTTCTTATTTCTTGTACTACGGACGGTTCGAGCTCTGTACCACGAATGGTCCAACAGTCAGTTCACTGTGAACTCTGATAGACATTTAACATGAATATAGTTGTTGGTTTGCATGCGGACCAACTGGATTTTGTATTGCGGATGGCCCATGAAATCATTGCTTTCACAAGAAAGTCTTTGCAAAGGCTAGTAACCAAGTGAGCGATATATATACTAATATACACCTCACTTGGCCATGAGGGAGGTCTCTCTTCACACTTGGCAAGCTTCTATGACATATTTGAGCCTTCTTTCACCTCTCTCATACGCATTGCTTAGAGGTCGCATTCTTGTGAGGTTGAGAGCATCCTAGTGCATTCAAGTGTTTGAGCTTTGTGTCACTAGGGAGTCTTCACATAAGTGTCATTGGCATGTTACTCTTGGAGATTGTTATCTCCTAAATAGCTTAGAAATTGTGGATCCATGGAGGACATCAAAAAGATTGTGAAGGCACCCCGGTTGTTATAGTGAGAGCCTTTGTGCTGTACTTGCAAGAGTGGTGAAGACCAACTCTAGTGGAATCGAGGTGTGGAGTGGTTGTTGTTTCTATTGGCTCAATAACAAGTGGTGCCTCAAAAGAGGAGCTGCAGTTGAATATTGGATCCACCTCAATGTGAACTAGGATGACTAACAAGTCATCGATATCACAGAATAAAATCGTTGTCTCATGTTCAGTTATTTCTTGAGCTCAATTTAATTGCAATCTACCTTGAGCACTTTACATCTTACAAATTGAATTGTTGCATATAAACCTAGGCTGCAAATCTTCACCTAGTGATATCATAGTGTAGGGGCTCTATTGTGTTATGAATCAAATTTGTCCAGTGTTATGTTTTTTTGTTTGAACCACCTATTCAACACACCCCCCCCCCTAGTCAGTATCCTGGATCCCATAGTAGAGCATCCTCCATAGAAAATGAGAAATTGCCAAAAAATCATCAGCTAGAATTATTCGAACATATTTGTATAAGTTGTAATTGTCCACTACATTACACCAGATGAATTTTAATTTTCTCACGCTCATACTATATTAGAAATAAAGGCAAAATAGTAAATGCAATATCACAAGGAAAGATATGCATATGTATAGGATTTGAAAATCTCACAAATATTTATGTAGTGGCAACACACTAAAAGGTATAAACCATATGTTACTAATTAATATCAGCATCGTAGTAATGGCACTTCATTACCACTGACAATGCATGGAGTCAACTAATAGTAGCGAAACCAGGCATGAGGTCTTATCATCCTGTGTGCTCAAGAATATAATATCAACAAAAAATAAAGTATGACCATATGCAAATCCCGTCATTATTAATTAGCATGCTACGCACACACGACACTATCTGGAAGCGCTGCACTAGATCTAGAGTTTGTCCTCATCTGTAGTCTAAGTCCACTCTTGGGTACGTATGTGTATGTATACACTATGTGTGTGTACATGTCCACCATATTGCTCACAGCAGTGTAGTATTTCTGCTGCACAAATAATATGGATCTCGAGGAATGCACAATTGTTGCATTTGGTTTATCGCATGTATTAGAGAGATAATATGACTGACGTGCACGCATCGCGTTCTTAGTTCAAAAATGAGCAGGCGATCGATCAGGCACATAGAACTGCAGTCCTGGCCTTGGGTTTGGGTGCAAATGATCATTAATTGTGTTGGGTCTCTTCCTTACAAAAGGTATATATTTATTTATTTTGTTAATAGTAGACAACATTGATATTTGATCTTGCGTATCCTAGGCCATCGACATCTCACTCTCTTATGTAGATTATATTACATTATCCCTAAGATTTTTTTTTTGCGTGAGCAAGTTACAAACGCAGACGCATCCGCATGACTCCATATCTTTGATTTTACCATTTAAAATTCCATGTTTGACTTCAATTCGTGTCAAAGTCAGATGCACAATTAATTGAAACCAGGGCAAAAAGATTCACCACAAGGCCTATAAATACCTAGCCTTGGCTTGCCATTCTTCCCATCCCAATAGCCCACTTCGCAGTTCCTACTACCAATTGTGTTTTAGTACACTCAACCCTCAAACCCCATGGATCCCAAGTTCAATGGCGACTGGAGTGCCAATGAGATCGAGATGGTGAGATCAATCATAGCTAGTCACGACGCCAACAGCAGTTGCACCAACAACAGGAATGCTAAGCACTATGGCATTGTAGATGAGCTCCATGCTAGATTCCCAAGGAAGAATAAGCGTCAGGTAATTGACTTGTATGTTGATCTTGTGGTTGAGATGCTAAATGCAATGGAGATGAGCAGCAACCAACTGCCTATGATGAGCAACGACCTTGTGGTCGACAATTTTGGAGTGATGGTGGAGAACCCAGGCATGCACAGCATGGATCTGTTTCCTAGTTACTTAATAGATGAGATGAAGGCAAAGAGGACGGTGGAGGAACAACACCATAGGCAAGTTGTTGTTCCTCAAGAGGACAAGCAACGCGCAAGGAGGTTTTGGACTCTGGCTGAGCACAGGTCATTGATCTTTGCACTATTTTGAAAATTCTTATTTCTTTCATGTTAACTATTAGTATAATTATTAGAAATATGGTGTGAGGAGTATTAATTGATTAGCCTGAGACGCTAAGATATGATGTTTTTTTCACTTACCACGAGATCTCTATTCTTATTTCACTAGTTTATTTATGTTAAACCCTATGTATCTCACTACAGGAATTTCCTGCTTGGCTTGCGAGCGTATGGACGTGGTAATTGGAAAAACATCTCCAAGGACTTCGTCACCACTAAAACGCCAGTGCAAGTCTCCAGCCATGCACAGAAGTTCTTTCGTAGGCAGGAGAGCACCACAAAGAAGCAGCGCTACAGCATCAATGACGTCAGCCTCTATGACGCTAAGCTATGGGTGCAGGACAACTCCTCTAGCTGGGAGGCTTTCACTAGCAATGCTTACAACCCATACTCTTATGGCTTTGGTGGCCAGCTCACCATGGACAACCTCACACAGGTTTATTCAGCCAGTCAGGCGAGCAACAACCAGACACTCACCTGGACTGGAGATCAGCAGACATCGAGTCCTTCTGCAGCTCCTACGACGGAGGAGGATGGGACCCAAATGGAATGGACCAATTATTATTAGCTTGGAGACTGTGTCCCTAAGTGGTGAATAGACATGAGCAACATAATGTAGTAGTTGCTACATATGGTTTAGTATATCCTATGATGCATGGACACCTATCTCGTTGAAGACAATATGTATGGTAGTTTTAAGTGTTTGTACCTCAAATAGTTCCATTGTCATGCACTTTGCAATGAACTAGTATCAATGTGGTCCCATTATATGTATGTGTTCGTTGGTTTGTGTTAATTACATACATCGTTGTTTGTCCCCATATTCTTTGATTCCTAACTTAATTATGTTTCCTCATTTGTTTTTATGTTTTACTATGACATGTTTTGTTAATTCATCATGCAACAAGATTACCAAAGAATTTAACAAAGGGAAACACAGAACACCATAATTCCATTGTGTTTTTGTCTATATATAATCACAAAACTCTTAATGATAGGAGTATGAACCAGTTAAATCCCATTTCTAAAATTGAATCCACTTCTAGAAGGAAGATTTGAGATCTATGAATATGAGGTAACTCAATGAGATTAAAGGAGTGGACCTAGATGCATCCAGTCATAATAGTCAAGCATAGATAGGAGAAAATCCCTAAACTATAAATCCTCGGTTTCTTCTTCAATACCCACAATCGGTGTGTACGCATTTATTAATTGTCATTTTAACAATCTACTTTCCATTTTAGGGGGAAATTCATGATATCCCCTATTTGAACTCAACCTTACTTTCATGTTGTTATCCTACATCCGGTGTGAAAGATAGAAGAGATTGGGTTGTTTCCTTACAATTTCATAAAATATTTGTAGGACATATGGTGTAACGACCTAGTGTGCACTTGACACATAAGCATGATCATCATGAGCATTGCATCATAAAAATCCATATTTGCAAAAGGAATATAGATTATGCATTGCTAAAAACTAGTAATTTTGAGCATTGGTGAATGAGATGGTCGGAGTTGACTGATGGTCTGACGGTTGCTTTGTCATTCTGTTAGCCAGAGTTTGTGCTCTAACAGATAGTCCAATCAGGACATTGGATATTCACCAAAAACATGTTGGCGGCTTGGTCACGTAGTTTGTGAGGTGTTTGTATCAACCTCTCCGTGGACCCACATGTCAGTACAAATGTTGTCACACCCCATAGCAGCACCAATGATGCACCTCCACTCTTACTCTTCCCAAATAATTAATCCATACCAAATTATAAGACGTTTGACTTTTTTAACACCAAATTTGACTACTCATCTTATTCAAAAATTTATGAAAAACATCACTTTTTAATCGTGGCTTGGTTTATTAATAAAAGTTCTTTAAGAATAACTTAAATTTGACTGTATTTGCACAAATTTTTTGAATAAGACGAGTGGTCAAACATAAGATCAAAAAAAGTCAAACATCATATAATTTGGAATAGAGCGAGTACATCACACATCTCTTTTTCTCGAAGTAAGAAAGGAGAAGGAACCAAGGAAGAAAAAGGTGAAAGGAGGAGGAAAAAGATAGGAGATCCCTAAGGGTAGCAGCCCTATCCCTCTCCCTTATTTATAGGGTAGAGCCGGGTGAGCTCCCACCCTCTAACTTGTGGAGAGGAGCAAGAAGAAAAGGGGAAAGAGGAGCCAACCCAATCTCTCTACACGAACCTACGGCCTGCCACCCCCAACAGCCCACTAATTCTTCATTAAGTACTTAAATAGCTGTGCTTATTAGTTAACTTATAAAGGGCTGGCTCCCCTCAATTAGAGCCCAACAAGTGCTTACAGCCCACTAAGATTCAGTCCAATTACTGCCTACTTGCACGGCTGCATCCAGTTCCAATACAGCGTGACGTGTGCGACTCTTCGTCCTCCATCTGCAGTTCACATTTTGACTCGTTGACTGCTCAGCTTCCACAGGCAGCAGGCAGCAGGCAGCGCCCAGCAAGACGAGCAGGAGCAGAGGCCGTTTCACCGACACGGGCAGACGGTGAGACTCCGAGTTAGGCCTTGCTTAATTAGATTAAAAAAAAGGATTTAGAAACTATAGCAGTTATTCTCTAACTATGCACTAACTCAAAAGATTTATTCCCCGAATTACATGTAAACTATAAAATTAGTTATTTGTATATATATTTAATACTCCGTACATATGCCGCAAAATTCGATGTGATAGAAAATCTTGAAAATTTTTAGGTTCAGGCCAGAGCCAGGCAAGCTGCACACTTGTTTAAAATTTCTAATTTATTTAATCTAATCACTTGATCTGTATCTCAAATAGCCAAATCCCCTGTAGTTCGGTGTTTTAATAATCTATCTATCCCTAATACTAAATTACGAAAATTTCACTCCGCCACCACCAATCTATCCCCCCGTTCGGAATCTGTCCGCCTCTTCCGATTGGCTTCAAACGTTGGTGGAGGGTGAAAAAAGAATAAAAGCTTTTTCAAGATTCCCAATGTAAAATCTTCTATATACATCAAAATACGTTGAGAATAAAGAAATATAGGGTCCTAAATGCAAAATGTTTGTCCTATTAGTTTATTTTTCTTTTATTCTTTAAATCGGCTGAAAATTAATAAATGCGTAGTAATTCATAGAAAAATCTAAAAATTACAATAATATCATGGTTATCAATAAAATAAATTATGGACTTTAAATTTTATAAAAAATAAATATAAATAGATATGTAATATTATGTCACTATTTTCTATGGTCATTTGATGTTTTTCTCCCGTTGCAACGCACGGGCATATTTGCTAGTCTTAATGAAAATACAATTGCCTCAAATCGACACTATGATAGTTAAAAAAATGAGATACTTGTTGCGGCAGCAAGATTAAAGCTTGGGGCTTCGTTTGATTGCATTAGGTAAAAATCTATATATGGCAGCTTGGTTATCTTTCACTTAGCTCTCAAATATTGTGTATGCATATGATTGACTGCCGTCTAAAACTGAGAAAATATAATAAATCATTGGAAAATGTTTAAAAAAGACTAACTCAGATTTAATTGGGGACTATCCACACCTGATAGGGAGGATAGTCTTTGACTTAGCTAATTTTAAAAATAGCTTTTATACCATGTCGAAAGGGTGTAGCAGACAGTTCAGTGGTCACTTGCCAATCTTGTCCAGCAACAAATGTTGGTTCTGGTGTATGCTGTGAAAGTATCCACAAACGATATACTATCCCATAACACGAAACCAAGTCTGGTTCTGTTAAGTGCTAACAATTTGGACCACAGATGGCAATCCCAAGGGAAATCCATCGACGAGTATGAATTGTGACCTGTGAAAAATTGGGACAGTTTCTGGATAGCGCCAAAGTTTGAACAGCAGACTATCCACATTCTAGGGGTGGATGGTCCGTGGTGCATTGTCTAGAAGTTTTAATTTCTATAGAATGTTGGAGTTGCTCAGGTGGTAGCCGAGTGGGGGACTTATTACTTGGCCATGAGAGAGAGGTCTCTTCACACTTGGCAAGCTTCTATGACATATTTGAGTGTTCATTCACCTCTCTCTCTCATACACATTGCTTAGAGATCGCATTCTTGTGAGATTGAGAGCATCCTAATGCATTCAAGTGTTTGAGCTTTGTGGCACACTAGGGAGTCTTCAAGTAAGAGTCATTGGCTTGTTACTCTTGGAGATTGTTATCTCCTAAATAGCTTAGAGATTGTGGATCCATGGAGCACATCAAAAACATTGTGAAGGTGCCCTGGTTGTTCTTTGTGAGAGCCGTTGTGCTCTCCTTGCAAGCTAGAGTGGTGAGAGCAACTCTAGTGGAATCTAAGTGTGGAGTGGTTATTTGTTTCTAATGGCTCAATATCAATTGGTGCCATAAAGAGTAGCAGTTGGACACTGGATCCACCTCAATGTGAACTAGGATCACTGGCAACTCATCGATATCACAGAATAAAATCTTTGTTTCATGTTCGATTATTTCTTAAGCTCAATTTACTTGCTATGTACCTTGAGCACTTTACATCTTTGAAATTGAATTATTGCATATCAACCTTGGTTGCAAAACCTTCACCTAGTGATCATACTGCAATAGGGGCTCTCTTGTGTTATGAATCAAAAGTTAGTATTACGATTTTTTTTATTTGAAACCACCTATTCACCCTCTCTCTCTCTCTCTCTCTAGTCAGTATCCTTGATCCCGCAGTAGAGCAACCTTCTGATAAAATGAGAAATTACCAAAATCATCAACTAGAATTATTAGACCGTATTTGTATAAGTTGTTTTTTGATGAAATATTTGTATAAGTTGTTGTCCATTGCACTAGATGAATTTTAATTTTCTCACGCTCATACTATATTAGAAATAAAGGCAAAATAGTAAATGCAAAATCACAAGGAAAGATATGCATATCTATAGGATTTGAATATCTCACAAATATTTATGTAGTGGCAACTATAAACCATGTTACTAATTAATATCAGCATCGTAGTAATGGCACTTCATTACCACTGACAATGCATGGAGTCAACTGATAGTAGCGAAACCAGGCGTGAGTTCTTATCATCCTGTGTGCTCAAGAATATAATATCAACAAAAAATAAAGTATGACCATGCAAATCCCGTCACTATTAATTAGCATGCTAAGCACACGACACTATATCCGTAAGCGCTGCACTAGGGTTTGTCCTCATCTGTACTCTAGGTCCACTCTTGGGTACGTATGTGTAGTGTACATATACACCATTGCTCACAGCAGTGTAGTATTTCTGCTGCACAAATAATATGGATCTCGAGGAATGCACAATTGTTGCATTTGGTTTATCGCATGTATTAGAGAGATAATATGACTGACGTGCACGCGTCGCGTTCTTAGTTCAAAAATTAGCAGGCAATCGATCTACCACATAGAACTGCAGTCCTGGCCTTGGCTTGGGTGCAAATGATCATTAACTGTTACATCGATCTCCTTACAAAAAATATATATTTATTTATTTTGTTACTAGTAGACAACATTGATATTTGATCTTGCGTATCCTAGGCCATCGACATCTCACTCTCTTGTATGAGCCATTGAAGGATGCTGGACAATTACTATGAGATTATATTAGAGTATCCCTAAGATATATTTTTTTTACTATGAGATTATATTAGAGTATCCCTAATATAATTTTTTTGCACGGCCCAGTTATAAACACAAATGCGTCGCATGACTCCATATCTCTTTGATTTCATCATTTAAAATTTCATGTTTGACTTATCATGTCAAAGTCAGATGCACAATTAATTGAAACCAGGGCAAAAAGATTGACCGCAACGCCTATAAATACTCAGCCTTGGCTTGTCATTCTTCCCATCCCAATAGTCCACACTTCACAGTTCATACTACCAACTGTATTTTAGTACTCAACCCCCAAACCCCATGGATCCCAAGTTCAATGGTGACTGGACTGCCAACGAGATCGAGACGGTGAGATCTATCATCGCTAGTCACGATGCCAAAATCCGATGGAGCAACAACAGGGATGCTATGCACTATGGCATTGTGGAAGAGCTCCATGCAAGGTTCCCAAGGAAGGATAAGCGTCAGGTAATTGACTTATATGTTGATCTTGTGGTGGAGATGGTAAATGCAATACCGATGAGCAGCAACCAGCTGCCTATGACGGTGAGCAACGGCCATGTGGTCGACAATTTTGAAGTGACGGTGGAGAACCTAGGCGTGCACAACATGGATGAGATGAAGGCCCAGAGGATGGTGGAGGAACAACACCACAGGAAAGTTGTTGTTCCTCAACAGGACAAGCAACGCGCAAGGAGGTTTTGGACTCTGGATGAGCACAGGTCATTGATCTTTGCACTATTTTGAAAATTCTTGTTTCTTTCATGTTAACTATTAGTACAATTATTAGAAATATGGTGTGAGGAGTATTAATTGATTAGCCTGAGACGCTAAGATATGATTTTTTTCACTTACCATGAGATCTCTATTGTTATTTCACTAGTTTATGCTGAACCTTGTGTATCTCACTACAGGAATTTCCTGTTTGGCCTTTGCGCGTATGGACGAGGTAATTGGAAGAACATCTCTAAGGACTTCGTCACCACTAAAACGCCAGTGCAGGTCTCTAGCCATGCACAGAAGTTCTTTCGTAGGCAGGAGAGCACCACAAAGAAGCAGCGCTACAGCATCAATGACGTCAGCCTCTATGACACTAAGCCATGTAGCAATGCTTACAACCCATACTGCTATGGCTCTGGTGGCCAGCTCACTTCCATGGACAACCTCACACAGGTTTATTCTCCCTTCCAAGGCCCTGCCAGTCAGGCGGGCAGCAGCCATACAATCACCTGGGCTGCGGGTCAGCAGACGCCGCTTCATTCTTCTGCAACTCCAGTGATGGAGGAGGATGGGACCCAAATGGAATGGACCAATTATTATTAGCTTGGAGATTTTGTTACTAAGTGGTGGATGGACATGAACAACATGTAGTAGTTATTACATATGGTTTAGTATGTCCTATGATGCATGGACACACCTATCTTGTTGAAGACAATATGTATGGTAGTTTTAAGTGTTTGTACCTTCAAATAGTTTCATTGCCATGCACTTTGCAATGAACTAGTATCAATGTGGTCTCATTATATGTATGTGTTTGCTGGTCTATGTTTATTATATCCTTGTTTGTCCGCATGTTCTTTGGTTCCTATCTCAACTATGTTTCCTCGTTTGTGTATGTTTTACTATGACATGTTTGGCTAATTCATCAGACAACAAGATTGCCAAAGAATTTAACAAAGAGAGACATGGAACACCATGATTCCATTGTGTTTTTGTCTATATGCCATTACAAAATGTCTTTATGATAGGAGTGTGAACCAGTACTTAAGTCACATTTCTAATTGAATCCACTTCTAGGAGGAAAATTTGAGATCTATAAATATGAGATAACTCATTAACATTAACATTAAAGGAGGGGAAAATTGGTTCTAAAGCATCAAAAGGTTGCGACCTCTGTAAAATACCATTAAAAGATTCCAGTCCCGTAAAATACCACTAAGTGGCCTTTTGGATCCTTTCACTTGGAGGAATTGATTTCTACTTAGGCTATTTTACTTGGAATTTGACATTCCACCACTTTCCAAAGTTCACATAAGCCTATCTTAAATTCATAGGGCGTGGGAGATAGAAATTAATTCTATAGATCACCATTCTATATTTCTACTTTGCAACTTAAAATACACTCTTCAACTTGCTCCCTTATAGTAGAAATGAAACACATAAGTATCTCTCTCATATAGAAAATATGCAAATATAATCCATATACAACCATATTAGCTTAATCAATATGTGGCTACATTATGATTATTAAAATAAGTTCAATTCCAATGATCCAAATGGGGCATAAGAGAAGCCACCATGAACTGAAACCACCATTCCGTCGATTTTTAGCAACTATCAAACCAATAGAACGTGAATGCATGACTCAAACAATCAAAAGATATTACTCTGGTCTTATCAATAAAAAACTTTGGCTCTAGCATTGTGTAGAGCAAGACGCGATAGCTAGCAGAGGCTTCGCGGCTTGCGCGTAGAGAGCAGCCCATGGCAGCCGGTGGATGTGGCGCAACCTGCTCATCGAGAGGGGCCCACGAGGATTGGTGGATGTTTCATGGCCTCTACGAGGGGAGCGGACCCTTGTGGCTAGCGGAGGCCACATTGCCTACGCGCAAGGAGCATCACACAGTGATCGATAGAGGTGGCGGGGCCTGTGCGTCGGGAGGGGCCCATGGCGACCAGCAGATCGACTCGGTGTGCCGGGACTAGCAGGAGGAACACAGAAGTAAGTGTGGCCTTCTCCCATGCGTGCATCCCTATCTCAAAGAGCATAAGGTAGAGGTGAATTGGTCATTTTACGTTTGGGGTTTAGATCAAACTAACATTTTTGTATGTAAAAACTGACAAAATGTTAGTTTTAGTTCATGGTGACACCTTTCAGTGATATTTTACAGGGCCCAAGTCTTTCCATATCTTATGAAGGTCACAACCTTTTAATGCTATAGAACCAAATTTTCCTTAAAGGAGTTAATCCACTTCTAGATGCATCTAGTCGTCGCAATAGTCAAGCATAGATTGGACCTAGGGCATTACTCTAAGGAATCTTTAAATTATAAATCCTCATGATTTCTTATTCAATACCGATGCATATGCATTTATTAATTAGTAATTTAACAATCTACTTTACTTTTTTTTGGGAAATTCATGGTATGCCCTAATTTGAACTAACCTATCTTTCATGTTGTTATCCTATATGCTAGTGCAAAAGCTAGAAGAGATTGAGTTGTTTCATTATAGTTTCATAAAAATAGTTGTAGGACATATGGTGTCACGACCTATAGCGTGCACTTGATACATAAGTATGATCATCATGAGCACTGCATCATAAATAACCATATGTGCAAAGGTATATATTTCCAAGAGTAGGACATATGGTGTAATGACCCATTGGTTGGAGTTGTCGGATGCTCTAGCGGTTGTGTCAGCCAGAGTTGTGCTCTAACGAACAGTCTAGCAGAGACATTATTGGATGGTCTGCCATAACGTGTCAGTAGCTCGGTCATGTAGTTTGTGAGGTGTTCATATAACCCTCTCCTTTTTGACCCACATACTAGCACAAGTTTTGGCACCCCCACAGCAACATCAACAATGCACCTCCACTCTTACTCCTCCCAAATACATCACACCTCTCTATCTTTCTCTAAGGAGATGGAACCAAGGAAGAAGATAAAAGGAGGAGGAAAAAGATAGGCCAAGGGAGATCCCCAAGAGCAGTAGCTCTATCCCCAAGCCTCTCCCCTATTTATTTCTTGAATGGATCTAGGAGAGATCCCACCGTGGAGAAGGAGCAAGAAGAGAAGGGGAAGGAGGAGCCACCCCAATCTCTCTACACCAACCTAGGGCCCTAAGCTTAGATCCTTGAAGAGAAAAGATAAGCTCTAGCACCCAACGTAGATACATAGCATCACCTAGAACACCATTCCAATCTCACAAACATGGTAGGATATAGCCATGAATGCCTTAGAGCTTCATATATATGTGCACAAAATCACCAATACATCTCCCTAGATGCAATCTATGAACTTCCAACAACTATTAGGATTAAGACTTGCCCAAATACATGGCCCTATCCTCTCTTAGCAATCTCAATATTGGAGCTCAACATCTTCACTAGCACTAGTGGATAGTCTGCCTAAACCAGCATATGATCTGCCGGAGCAAAACCCAGGCCCTTGGACTTAGTTGTTTCTGTTTGAAACCCCAAAATGGTCTAGTGGCACACCCAACCGGTCCATGTGCACCAAGCTTGGCACTAGCAACTTGAGAATGTCTAAATTTGAACCCATAGAATGTTCATAAGCACAAAACCTAACCACCAAAGGCAAGTGTGTTATGCAATGATCACACAGACAATCCACGTGTTCACATTGATGGTCCACCAGACCTAGGATGCCTTTTGTAGATGCTTAGAGCCTCAGCCATGCATGCATGGACAATCCATTGACACACAAAAAAAAGGTCCATTAGAACATGCCAAAGCAAAGCAAAGACACACCATCTTTGTAACAAACGGTCTGTCTACTCATGTGAACAGTCCATGAAGTCTCACTAAAGATGCATCACTTGTGGACACTCCAAACCTAATCACCAGCCCATATTGTCCAATTGTTTTGGCAAATGGCACATAGGAACCACATAGAGTCATGTTGCCCTAAACTTATGTCCCATAATTTAAGTGCTAGATGGATAGTTTGATAGGTATTAGCAGATGGTCGCCACCCTAGATGGATAGTCTAATAGTATTGACAACTAGGCCTTGTTTAGTTCCAAAAAATTTTGCAAAATAGGAATAGTAGCACTTTCGTTTGTATTTGACAAATATTGTCTAATCATAAACTAACTAGGCTCAAAAGATTCGTCTTGTCAATTCCGACCAAACTGTGCAATTAGTTTTTATTTTTATTTATATTTAATACTCCATACATGCGTCTAAAGATTTGATGTGACGGGGAATCTGAAAAATTTTGCAAAATTTTTCGGGAACTAAATAAGGCCCTAGAGGAAAGAGCTAAAAGATTGAGCAAGATAAATGGATATTTTTGAGGCTCGAAAAGGGTAAGGTCACCTTGAGAATCGAGACAGGGTCTTGATAGCAAGTCAAGTATCATGTTACGGTAGGGTAATCTTGTGGATTCGGTGTAGCTAGAGGCGAGGGCTAGCTTAATTGACTGTTCGTTGGATGACTTGATCAAATATGGGAAAGGTTAAGGCATGTGTTACCTCTTATAGACCAATGGTTTTATGGGTGGTGGAATTATTTATGTCCATGAAAAATTGTATACTTTATGCAAGATGTTATTGATCAATTCAAATTGCCACACTCTCAGTTATGATCATGCACATTACTACTGACATTAATATAGAGCTATCATCAAGAATGCAATAAACCAATGGATGATTGAACTTGCCCATCATGTGTATTTATGCAAATTCACATGTTTACCATATTAAAACCAAATGTATATGGCAATCCCTATTTATACTATTTTAGACATAATCCTATGAAATACAGCTGTGTTTTTTCTTTTGAGAAGAGTGAAATATAGTTGTGTGATACAAGAGATGAGGCTCCTCTAACTCTGGCTCTAGGCCCACCTACCAGTGACACGGGTTGTTGTATCAGGCCCAATTACTCAAGGACTCCCACGCCAGTGCCTCTCCCTCCCTCCCTCCATGCCACTGACGCATGGGTCCTGCCTCCATCGTCTTCCATATCGGTTGCCTCATATCCCCACCGCCCAACATGGACGCCGATTCGATCTTCGATCAAGGGGCATTCAAATCACACCCGCTAGGCCGCTGCTCCCCCTCCCCTTAATCACTCGTAGAGGTGGTAATCATTTGTTGTCTCCCATGGGCCATGGCCATCGGTGACAGTTGTAGAGATGCGAGCAAGATGATAAATATCGGATCAAACCCGCAGGCACCATGCAGCGGGCAGCGGGCGGTGGCGAGTAGATGTTTCACATGCAATAATGTCTTACCGCCAACTAAACCCACATGGAAATCTCAAATCCGGTTGTTAGCTAGCTAGAAGCTAAAAATGGTACAGTGAACATCATCAGCCATGACCAGCTGGCTGAAATCTGCTTCAGCCTCATCAGAATTTGAATTCAAAAAGGAACATTGCATTTCATGCTATTCACATTCAAAATCAGAACCCATAATTCCACTATGAAGAAAATAGGCTGGCCTCCATAACATAGAGAATTACAGTAACAACATCACATACCTTCTACTACCACCATTACACCATGATGCATATTACTGGTTCTCCAACCCTTACATATCTTAATTCAACCAGTGGGCATCTCTACAAAAATTATTGCCCCCTGGAGCAACATGGGCATGTAATACAAGAAGTAACATACACATTCTTGTACACACTTGCCCAATACATAGCTTACGGTGTCCTCATCACAAATTACATGATCTACTAATAACAGTCCTATACATTCTGCTATGATGCAAAGGACCAACACTGGTGCAGGACGGGGCATTAGCACCGGTCGGGAAGGGCCTGTTGCCCCGGTTCCCGAGCCGGTGCTGCCCTTCCGGGACTAAAGACCCACCCTTTAGTCCCGGTTCGGGCAACCGGGG
>Ga0182004_10000537_pt1 | contig 23671 bp, 29 predicted proteins | sample Sormic07211540_1_FD_120479 | JGI IMG/M metagenome (GOLD analysis project Ga0182004, IMG submission 120479) | Endophyte microbial communities from Sorghum bicolor roots, Mead, Nebraska, USA - 072115-40_1 MetaG | ecosystem: Host-associated > Plants > Roots > Unclassified | place: USA: Nebraska...
ACACACACACACACACAGGCATGGCTGCTTCGTCCATGGTTTCATCTCGCGTTAGGCAAAGTTAGGCGGATTAATGCAAGTTGTAGTGTACGTACACGCATAACCGGACGGGGAGTTTCATGATGTGATGCTCCGGTCCGGTTAGGCTTGCAGTTGGTTTCAGTGAGCAAGCAGTCACTGGCAGTGTCGTCAGTCGTCAGTATATATATATAGTATATATGAAAGCATAGGTCTTGTTTAGTTCACCCAAAAACAAATTTTTTAAAAAATTTCTCGTCACATCGAATCTTAAGTCACATACATAAAACATTAAAACATTAGATATAGACGAAAATAAAAACTAATTGTACAGTTTGCCTGGAAATCACAAGATAAAATTTTTAAACCTAGTTAGTCTATAATTAGATAATATTTATCAAATAAAAACAAAAACACTACAGTACCAAGTCCGAAATCTTTTCGGACTAAACAAGGCCACAGTGGTGCCGTAGACCATAGTGGCTTATCTCGAAGTCGCTGGGCTTGACTAGGATTCAGGGAGCGGGGCAGGCGGACAAAAGCTGGAGGCGCATGGATGCCGCTGGTTGTCCTAGGCAAAAATTTCCCCCGTAATTTGCTCCCAGTTAGCGCACTGCTACGAGGCCCTTGTTTGTGAAAAAAAAAGTTCTATAGTATATGTATAACTATAGTGATTAGTATCGAATCATAGACTAATTAGGTTTAGAATATTTATCTCACAAAATATATATAAATTATACAATTAGTTATTTTTTAATTTATATTTAATGTTTTATGCATGTATATATCAAACATTCGATACGATGAAACGAAAAGTTTTTAGATGAAAAATTTAAACATGGCCTGAATCATGATGCCATGTCTTTGTGTTAGGCCCAAATTTGCCGGTCAGTATTCATTGACATCGTCGATCTCTGCACATTGTAGCTTTGCTTTTAAATTAATATTTAGTCATTTTACGATATGCTTTAATTTAGAAATAAGATATTAGTACATCACATACTACAACATGACACAAACAAGCATGAGCAATCCAAATTTGTTAAGATGAGTTCTAGACTATACCCTTGAGTGGAGCCTGAAATAAGCATGAGCAATCCAAATGTGCTAGAGATGAGTCTTGAGTGGAGCCCGAGCTACAGGCATGGTAAACACCGTTATCATCATCAGACTTGATCATGGTGGCCCTGCTCGAACAATCTAGCCTTGATGCGCTGGTAATATTTCCGAATTGACAAAGACATCACATACACCACCACTGTCAACGGGCATATTATTTACCACTGAAAAATAGTATTATTAAATTTTGTATTAAATTTAGAAAGATACGAGCACCGACTAATTAAATCGAATAGTTGAACCTGATGGAAAGGTTCTGCCATAAATTATCTTGATTAACGAAAGTGCTACAGTGGCCTAAGTATGGACATGGAGAATTATGACTTTTGAGGCAAAATAAATGTAGATTTGACCAGCATGCAGCGGTGCTGACTGCTGACTAAAAATGTGGCAGGCCCCGCTGTATCGACAAAGTCCTACCGTTATACGAAGAAAATGCACATGCATGGGTCTATCTGTTTACGTCGATAGGCACATACGCACATCAGCTTTGCTTTTGCATGCACAACTGCACCAGTAGTCATCTTGTTTAAGGCAGGCAATGCAAGCCATTGCATTGCCCCCCGTTCATTCTCTCCCAATCACAACTTTGTTTCCTCCCCACTAACAACTTTACATCCCACAAAGGCCCGCCCCCACAAACGTGTCGAACAGCAGCGCTAGAGGAATAGCTCACCGGCAGCGACTAAACCAGCACTACACACCATGCATGGCCGTGAGCACGCGCACGGCGGCCGCCGCTGTGCTAAAGCTCTCACTTTGCTCAGCTCGCGGCCAAATGTACGATACGACGCACGGGCAGGCTCCACAGAGCGAACACGCGCGCGCGATTCAACCACACCACTCCGAGAAAAGACCTTATCACTAACAAGCATGGAGCCACGTACGTCCTAATTAAGCTCCTGATGTTATTATGATGGAACTATATATAAACTCCCGTGGGTTTGCCAAAGCTTTGCATCGCACATGACATAACAAACTGTTATTAGGCAATAATACAGATCAGCAGCAAGGCATAGACATGAAGAAGGCAATTCCACTAGGAATTGTACTTGTGGTTGCCGTGCTGCTTGCGCCAGTGGGTGAGAGCCGTCCTGCTCGGAAGGACCTTGGCATCAACCTTGGGAATGGGCTTGGGATCGGGATCGGTCTAGGTGCAGGCGTTGGTGCCGGGGGCTCTGGCTCTGGCTCTGGATCAGCATCGGGCTCGAACTCAGGGTCAGGGTCTGGATCTGGCTCAGGCTCTGGATCAGGATCAGGATCAGGAGGTCTGGGTCTTGGGCTTGGTGTTGGAGTTGGTATAGGAGTAGGTCTAGGTGGCAGTGGCTCTGGTTCAGGCTCTGGATCAGGCTCATCATCCACGTCCGGTTCAGGCTCTGGAGCTGGTTCAGGATCAGCATCAGCTTCTGGTTCAGGATCAGGCTCAGGAGGGGGGCTTGGGCTTGGACTCGGTGCTGGAGTAAGTATCGGATTAGGAGGTAATGCTGGTCCTGGATCAGCGTCAGGGTCCTCTGCAAGTAGTGCTTCATCATCTGCAGGTTCTGTTTCAGGGTCCGATGGCAGTTCACACGCTGCGTCCAGGGCAGGATCAAGTGCCGGGTCTAGTGCAAGACCAAGCGTAGGGTCTGGTGCTGGATCTCGAAGTGGGCAAGATCACCATTGATATGCATGTGTGTTACCTTGAAGACCCTGTTTCTCTGGTAATCATCTCTGGATTAGCTTATTATATATAGGAAGACGACATAAACAACGATGGCAGTTACTAGGTTTTATGTATTTGTACTGATCCGATGACATATTTACAGTATGTTGGTTGTGTGGACGTTTTATAAGTACTTTATAATTTAGATGAAGAGATGCTGTATGAAACCTGAGCTGCTCGAGTTTACGTTCGTTCTATTTCCCTGAACAAGTTGTGTTCACATCCATCGGTTAGCTATTAGTGTACCTTGTTGTCAACTACAAAGCGATAGATCACGTTGATTTCTATAATTTTGATATAAAAAAATTATCTTCTTCTATGAATTGAGCATTTGGTTGATCTTATGGTAATGTGCCCATCAAAAGCAACTCAATCTCAGTCTTTTAGTGATTCGTAAAAGAGAAAAGAATCTACATTTGACTTCATATTCATATATTAAAAAGTTCTGATTTTTTTTATATATATAAGAGAAGAAGAGGGAGAAATAGGGGCGGGGGATAATACCACCTGCCATGTGGACTCCACTACCATATCAATAAAGCCATGGCTGAGATTAGTGTTCGTTGATTTATTATGAGAGAAAAATATTGCTGGGTGGCTGGCAGAAAACCATGAGATGCTATGGGCAGAAAGTTGGAGAGAACTATAATTAGTATTCGAGTTCAGGCTTGGAAGGATTTTTTTTTGTTTCAAAATGTCTTTTCAGTAAGGAAAAGAAGGGGGATTGATAATCCTCTGCAGGTCAACTGGAAATTGACACTGTACGGATAAGCAGGGATATGGATCGAAGGCAGCGCTGCAGTAGTAGCACAAAGTAGGAAGAACAGGATTACAAGACTAGCACTAGGTCGATAAGCCTTACAAGTAAGCTTCCACTACTAATCATACATAACATAACATGCATGGAGTAAGTAGTTGGATCAAAAGCAAGAGCTTCCAGATTCTTCCAGTGGCCTGCTGTTCACAGATCTCTCAAAGCCCCACCCCCACCTGCCATGCTCTTGCTATAGTGTCAGGCCCATCTCTCCTTTTGCACCGTCCTAGCTTACTCCACTACTACACTCCAGCAAGGTATCAACACCACCACTCTGAAAATTCAGCCGTCCAATGGTCATAGCACCACAAGTTTCGTGCCACCAAATCACCAATAAGCCACCAGGCACTATCTGTGAAACCCTGCTTGTTCTGTGTCCTATAAATGCCACTGCTTTGCTGCGTCTCGAGCAGCAGTAGAGTTTTTGGAGTTTTTTTAGATACGAGCAGAGTTTTGGAGTTGAAAAGAAGGAGATACATGACATATACTCGTACTCCTTTGAACATACACCTGAATCCATAGGAAGAAACACAATATATACAGGTGCAAGCATTATTGTTCTGGCTTCTCCTAGTAGAGGAATTCAGGATGTCTCGACCCCCGATCATGACCATTTTCCTTGGCATCGGCATCACCGTGCTTGCGGCCCTTGCTCTCGCATCCGAGGGCCGCGTTTCTCGAAAGGACCTGAGCATCGACCTCGGCGGTGGCGGCGGCGGCGGCGGCGCAGGCATTGGGATCGGTACTGGGATTAGCATCGGCATAGGTGGTGGTGGCGCCGGTGCCGGTGGCTCTGGCTCTGGCTCAGCGTCTGGGTCTGGGTCGGGATCAGGCTCTGGCTCGGCCTCAGGTTCCGGGTCCGGTGCTGCTTCTGGTGCAGGTTCATCGGCGGGCTCCGGTGCAGGATCATATGCTGGCTCTGGCGCCGGCTCCGGTGCGGGTGCGGGGTCAGGAGCTGGGTCCGGCGCGGGTTCGGGTTCAGGTTATGGGCAAGGGCAAGGTGCAGGTGCAGGTGAAGGCCACGGCCAAGGATCTGGGTATGGCGAAGGGCATGGGGCAGGCCAGGGCCAGGGTTCCGGGTCTGGCTCCGGATACGGTGAGGGAAGTGGCTCCGGTCGAGGATCTGGCTATGGCCAAGGTTACGGCTCTGGCTCCGGCCAAGGATCAGGATCAGGATCCGGCTACGGTGAAGGTTACGGCGCTGGCTCGGGCTCCGGTCATGGCCAAGGCTCTGGTTACGGTGAAGGTACAGGCTCAGGCTCAGGATACGGCGAGGGACACGGCTACGGATACGGCTCTGGTTCTGGAAATGGCAAATAAAGATGGTGAACAACGGCTCGCCCACCGGTGTGTGTTTGCTAATGCTCAGTTCTCTGAACTCTGGTGTCTTCTTTCTGTGTATCCGTATACAAAAATAAGTATGTATGTACACGCGACAAACTATGGACAAAGAATTGTATCGTACGCTCTTGTTCACCATACATGTAAAACTAAGCAGTTCGCTCTTATATCTTTGGCAATGTCTAACTTTTTCCTGGCGTAATCCAGTTGGAAAACATTTCTGTAACAGCCTCTGTTATCAGCTAGCATTGTTCTAAACATTAAAATAGGCTACCAATTTATTAAAATAGAATGACAAACCTCTAAACAAATAATTCTAGTACTAAAGTTCTACACAAACTGAATAAAGTTTAGCATTTAGTAATCAAAAGAAATAATTCTAACAATATATAGAAAACTGTATAAGACAATTACTAAGCATGGGGCTCTACGGACGGGCAGTAGGTAGCCTCTAAGGATGAAAACGGAACGGAAATATCCCGAACCGAATCGAACCGCTTTCTATATTTGATCCGATCGAATTCGTATTTTCTTGTCTGAACTTTACTGTTTTCGCTTTCGTATTTTAGATGTTTCGTATTTCAAATGTAAAAGTAGAAAACGATTTAGACATTTTTCGACCGTTTTCTACTTTTCTACTTTTAATTTGAAATATTTCGAATTCAAAATTTGGTTTAAACCGAATTTATTCAACTTCACGGTCACACAACCCAATTATAGACTACTCGTCATGCATCTGCGTTCTTTCTATTGGTGGCTAGCTGTGTTCCTGCTAGCTATTAATTGTTTGTTCTTATTTATGTGTGGGCTATTGTATTAAATAACTAAGACCAAGGATCATGCACTTTTTAATTATTATATGCACTTAAACTTGATCATATATATACTTAGTCATGCACTTGGTAATACATATCGGTATTTCGTATTGAGTTTTCGTATATCGACCGTGTTCGACATAAATCCGATCGAATTGGTTCGTTTTCGGAATTCTCGATATTTCGTAAGTTCGCGTTCGTTTTCGTATCCGACTTTACCGTTTTCGTTTTCGTTTTCGTATTTTAAATATAAAAGTAGAAAATAATTTATGAGTTTTTCGACCGTTTGCGACCGTTTTTATGCTTAGTAGCCTCTACGGATCGGTGGATGGACGAGGGTCAGGGCGGTGGAATTGGAAAGGATGAACTGATGCAGTATGGCAGGCTTGCAGTAATTTGCAGATTCCTGCAAATTTGAGGCCCCCCCAAAAAAAAATCCGAGGCCCGTACGGTCGCAAAGCACCCATGGGCAGGGCCAAGGCCTTAGTTTTTGCTGGCACGACCCTATTCAGCTCACAAGCTTTATCGTCTGAAGCCACTTTTTGTCAATGCCAGAAACATGGGTATCGTAAAATTCTTTCATTTGGTGACCCCATGCAGTGTTTTTATTTCAAGCTCATATTTTACGGCCTTGTTTAGTTCCAAAATTTTTGGCAAAATGAGTACTGTAGCAATTTCGTTTGTATTTGATAAATATTATTCAATCATGGACTAACTAGGCTCAAAAGATTTCGTTCAAAAAAACCTAGGCTCAAAAGATTCGTCTCGTCAATTCCGACTAAACTGTACAATTAGTTTTTATTTTTATCTATATTTAATACTCTATGCATACGTCTAAAGATTCGATGTGACGGGAAATCTGAAAAATTTTGCAAATTTTTTGAGAACTAAACAAGGCCTATATGAAATACTGAGCGACGGAAATATATTGTGTTCCCTGAAACCGTGGCTGACTAGAAGTGGGGAGACACCTGTGCCTCTGCCCGTCTTTTTTGTTTTCTGAATTTTTTTTCTGAAAGATTCTCACAATTACATGTTTTTAGTTTAATTTTAGAATCTAGATCTAGGGCTTAGCATCATTGCCGCTGGCACCAAGCTAACACAGCTTGGTGCCATCCATCATGGCGCCAAGGGTGCGTACCTGTACATCCGAACCTAGGACTTGGTGTCAAACAGTATTAGTTTGGCCAAACACTCAGTGGTGGAGCCGGCCGAAGAAATGAGGTAGGGCAGACCGCTATCTACATATAGCAAACTTCACCAATATATCGGTCTAACTATATACATATAACATATATATGTTGGTTTATCACGTAGCTATTATATTCTAATATTTATTTCAGCAAACAAATTGTACTGTTTGTATTGGATCTAGATGTTGCTCTGAATCTCCTAGCTCTTGTTGTTCTGTGGATGCAGTAACATTACTGCTTTCACGAGTGCTTGGAGACGAGTTACTTCCACTTGCAGAAATCGTACTCTTAGTCGTAGTGGTATAGAAGCTTTTTAAATCTGCATAACCATTTAATTTAATTGCTTTCAGAAATTAGAAAGATCAACTAATGAAGCCAACAATTTCCTAAAAATCCATGGCAATTAGCAATACCTAGTTTCTTATATCGCTTCTGCTTATGGCTCAATGAAGTTAGAGTTGGAGCTGTCGGCCTCTGCCTACTTGTGCCTCGGTCGGCTCCAACTTCATCTCCATCTCCATCCATAAGCACTCACTGGCCACCGGCAAGCAGCTGACCGGCACAGCCGCACGATGGCACTCCGGCACTCGCCGTTGTTCGATTGGCGGAGCACGGGGCGGCGGCCGGTGGGGCAGAGCGGTCGCTGGAAGCCGAAGCCCAGACGCCTGGAGGCCGGAGCACAGGCATGGCCGCGGAGCCACGGATGCGGCCGTGCAGCGCGGAGGCGAACTGAGCCGAGCGAGAGCGATGCAGCGACTAGATGGGGAGCGACGCCGTATCCGTATGTCAGTCCTCTGCCTGTTTGCCGTATGTTGCTTGGGCTGAGCGATGGGTGGGCGTGGGCTATTGGGCCTTGTTTGTTAGACCGCCCAGCAGCACAGACTGGAGACTGCCGAACTTCCTCTGTTTTGCTTGACTCCCGTCACCATCGCTCTCAAGTCTCAACCATTCGCTCGAGTCAGTGACGAGTCGGAGCCTGCGCCGCCGCCGGAGATGGGTTCCTAGATGTGGTGCTCGCCGGAGAGGAGGTAGGGCGGATGCCCAACCTCGCCATATAGGTGGCTCCGCCTCTGCAAACACTGAGTCCATATTCTGAAATCAAACTACAAAAGATATAATTGTAGAAAACAAAAAAGTCGGTGCCCCTGCACCCTAAGGGCCAAGGCCTAACCAGGCTAAGTGATGGGCCTGGCCTGCTATCCAGACGACCCAGCCTGCTGGGCACCCCATCTCAAAGCCCAGACGGAGTCGCCCCTCGCCTGTGGGCTGTGGTGGGCCCGAGATGCCGAGTCGTCTTCAACGTCCGGTCCGTCCTTCGCTCGTCAACCGGGGGGAGAAGAGAGAGGGGCAGTTATCACTTCGGGGATTCCACTCCCATCGTCCGTCTCGTGCTTGCCCTTGCCCGCCCGCCCCGCATTCCCGCTCGCCATTTGGAAGTTGTCACCACTCACCAACCACCCTATCCAAGTATCCATCGCTTCCCTCCTCGGCCGACCGGCTGTCTCCGGCAACACGAAGGACACTACCACGTCCTGGGAGGCCGGGAGGAACCGAACGATCGACTGAGCCATGGCCAACACCGCCGCGACATCCCGGCGCACAGCCATGTCATCGTCGTCGTCGTCGCCGCCGCCGCTTTCTCTTCTTCTCTGCGTGTCGCTGCTGCTCTCCTCCACGGTGCAGCAACCGCCTTCCACCCAGGCCCAGCAAGCAGCATCGCAAGCCCTCGACCCGGCCTTCATGTTCGGCTGGCTCAACAACAAGCGGGACTACACCGCCGGCGACACCGCGGTCATCCAGGCCATGCCCCTGAACGTCCGCGCCGCCGCCGCCGTCCGCGCCTCGCTGTCCTTCACGTTTTCGGTGAACGGCAAGGAAGGCAACAGCAGGTACGTCACGGACGTGGCGGCCAACATCGGCGACGACCCCCACGCCTGGACCATCTCCTTCGTGCCCCTGCGCGCCGGGAACTTCGCCGCGCTCGTCGGCGAGAAGCGGTTCGTCCCCGCCGAGTGGCCGCTCACGTTCACGGTCGCCGCGGCCGCCATGCACCCGTCCGCGTCGCGGGCGTCGTGGACGTTCCCCGGCCGCCGCGTCGTCGCCGGGTCCAGGGCGTTCCTGTCCATCTTCCCCCGGGACGCCTTCAGCAATGCCATCGCGCGGGGACCCGACATGCCGGACTACTTCAGGGTGTCGGGCTCCTACCTCAACGGGTCGGCCGTGGAGCTCTGGGATTTTCACTACAACGGGTGGACGGAGGATGGACGCATCGGCGTCGAGTTCAGGTCGAGTGTCGCAGGCGACTTGTTGGTGCATGTTTACGGGGATGGTAGGGAGCTACGTGATTCGCCTCTATTGCTCACAGTGAATCCAGGTAAGAGGAAGAATCTTGGTCTTCTCCCTCATAAGTTTATTTTGCCCTAGATTCAAAAAAAAAGTTTATTTTGCCCTTGAGGACATATGCCATCACTCTCCCACCCATTGGATTCGCTTTGAGAAGTGTGCAAACACAAATCTCAATGCGAAACTGCTTTGAGATGTGTGTTTGCACACTTCTCAAAACGAATCCCTTCTCCCAGCAAAGTTCTTGATGTATTTCAGCAGATACTATTATCATTAGTCTAATGCTTCTCCTAATTTTGCATTACATAGCATCAAATTTATTGTGCAAGCATATATATAACAGTGATTTTTTTTCTGTTACAAGCATAGAATTGGAAATAAAGTTGGTGTTCATCTTCTAATGGACAGATAGATATGCTGTAGGAAGATATGCATTTTTGTGTAAATGTCAATAATTCGTCGATGTATTTTACATATGTCAGGTGTGCTTAACATAGCAGTCAGCACATGCAGCTGGAAGCATGGAATCAATACTTTGCAGGTGTCCTCCAAGCTGGAGATATTCATATATCAGAGAGACTCCTTTGGAAATATTGTTCCAGATATCCATCCATTCGATGCTCAAGTAGTTGATAAAGCCTCAAATTTGACCATCCCAATAGTGGATCTTGCGATGGAAGCAGTAGCTGATGGAGTGCAGCTCCTATCTTTTAATGTTGTAGAGGCTGGACAGTTTTCTCTCACAATTTTCGATGCTCCACTGGACGAAAGGGTTTCCAACACTGTGCACATGTTTGATGTTTTCGTAGGTATATGCAACTATACTCTTTAGTTTGCCCATCAAGATGCTCGATTCCTGATCATGGCTGATATTGCTATGTTGCTACTTTTAGGATATTGCAATGGATCAAACAGTTTTGCAAATGGGTCTGGTTTGGCAAATTCTAGTGCTGGCTCAACGTCATCTTTTTCTGTTTTCTTGTTGGATCACTACAGAATCCCTTCTCCAGTTGAAACGGCAAGGATGCAAGTGAAGATTTTGGGTAAAAATGCCACATCTTACGCAGACCCAATCATAACACCTGGAAGAGAATCAAATGGTAATGTTATATGTTCATTTAGCGGTTTAGCCTTCTATTAACCTTAAACTTAAATTTGTTTTTTAAAAGGATCCTTTTATAATGATGAATCCTAAAATTCTTTTTGGCTTGAATGATGAATAACTTCACTGAGACGATACTTAATGAATGAGAAAATTCTATCAATTCAGGACCTGCTGGCCACCAGGAGGCAAGTACCCTATTCTTCAGCTTAATTTTAGTTGGTACAGATAAGTGGCATGATCACTGAAATTCTATATGTTATCAGGCCATTGCTGGGAATTCAAATGTGCAAACCAGTAAATTTAATGTTTCATATACTCCTCGAATTGCTGGGGAATATGAAATTTGGGTACTGTGTGGGAACATAGTGCTAAATGGTGGAAATCCATATGCCATGACAGTTTTGCCAGGTCTGATTACCTTTCTTATGTGCCTTTTTAATCAAATTTTTTACATTCATGCAATGCATGAATTCACTATAGTAATGCAATTGTAATTCTTGCATTCTGATACGCTAGTGCTATTTCACATGTAATGTACGATGTAGTATGATGATACAAATGGATTGTGCTCAAGTGAAATATCAAACAAATTGAAAATGATTGATAATTTTCATGAATTCAAATGAGAAATTCTTAAGTGATTCGAATAAAGGACGACCACCTTAAAACGAGCCAACTATTTATGAGCTCGCAAGAACTAACTAAAGAGTAGCTTCTATCTTATACAGATTGAACTCTAACTTCCTTTACCATATATTACCTGCCTAGGTGCTATCAATATGTCTTTGTCAAGTGTTGTCAAGTTTGACCCCAAAGTAAAATTATCAGTTGAAAATGAAGTTGTTGTTCGACTTGTTGACTCATTCATGAACCCGGTGGTGTCTTTCAAGTCAAAATTGAAATTTCAGCTGATATCTGCAAGCATCACAAGTACCACTAGTTTTGTGGCAAAAGAATTTGTTGACAATGGAGATGGATCATATACTGCTCATTATGTGGCAAGGGGACTTGGTTCATATGGCATATGTGTTCTTTATGAGGATAAACAGCTGACTCCATGTCCATTCGACGTCACCGTTCTTGCAGGTAATTTTTCAGTCGATCCTGAAAGTTTCAACACATAAAAAAAGAAATTGGTCATATGAGAGTTTTTTTTGAAAGCAAGCTACATGAGAGAGATAGTTAAGCTCTAGTTGGCAGAACATTAATTGTCTCGTTAACTCTGATGAACTATATCTGTTTGCAGATGAATACTTTTCAGATGTTAAAAATGATACTGTTTCAGTGTGGGAGGATGAATCCACTTCCTTCGATGTATTGTCAAATGACCGCATTGCAGGAAGTAAAGTGGAAATAGCTAACTCATCTTCTGTAAGTTAATGCCATGAAATATGTGATTCTTAATTTTTCCACCTCATAGTGATGATCTCTTCTCTCTGTTATACCTGTTATCAACCCTTGCAGTTGCACATGCCAACCATCTTAACTGAGTTTGGCAGTCTCATTGTTGAACAGTTATTACACGTTGCTTCGAAAGCTTCGAAAACAAAGAAACTTGCGGCAGCAAAACAAATACTGCAACTAATTTCAATTTATAATACGATCCTTCCAGTTCTTTTCTTCTTTTAGATAATGGAAAGTCAATTCTGGCCTCTAGCTACATCTTGGCAATGCACATAGCCCGGTCTCTATGACAAATGTTCAGCATAAAACTGATGTCAAATAGGAAATAGGAAGCTATAACATCAATAAAAATATCAAGCACTGCAAGTGCTTGTTAAGAGGAGTTAGAAGAGAATATCAAGCATAATGTACCATAGTACAAAATTTCCTACGGAGTACTTATTACTTTATTTTCTCATTACTTCACATTCTGACTTAATGTTGTCCCTTTTCTCTGAAGCCACTTCATGGGTCAGTCCAGTTCAGCAAAACCTACCGTTACACACCTTTCGAAGGATTCTTTGGGAATGACTCATTCTCGTATACGGTATGTGATGAGCATAACAATGTCGTCACTGCAACAGTCTTCATATCTGTTCTCTGCAGACCACCTCAGTTCATATCTTTACCCGACAAGTTGCATGTTACTGAAGATACAATCAGCCCACTATTTGCGTAAGCCATAATGTCTTTTACCTAAGTATTGCATACTTGTACTTATTCTTCTTCTTCATTAGCTATAAGTGTAAATTTTGACCTCCTTTTGTTCTCTTTCTAAAGTAATCAAATATGTGTATGTTTTTTTTTGGCAGTGGATTTCCGGGGATGAAAATGGTGTATTCAGATGCAACAGAAAATATATCTGTTACAGTGACAGCAGAGTCCGGGAGTGTGTTCTTTGATCCAGTGCGAATTAAACTTCAACAGCTATCAGATAGTATACTTTCGATTAGCAGCAAAGGTACAGGTGGCAAAGACCTGATGTTACAAGGAACGATAGAAGTGGTAAATGATGCACTAAAGTATCTGTTGTACAGTGGGTACTAATCAAGATCCTGACTCCCCCTGGTTTTGTACAAGCCCTATTTTTTACAAAGATCTTGCTAGTCCTTTGCGTATGGTAACCATGCATATCAATATGTGCAGAAACGAAGACTTCCACGGAAACGATGTTATATCTCTACATGCCTCGAGCAGAAATGGTGTACGAAAAACTCAGTTCCCAACCTTCGTTGAACCAATCAATGATCCTCCGGTGATACTTGCTCCAAGTTCAATTTTCTTGAGTGGGAACCAATCAATGGAAGGACATAAAATATTTGATAAGCACAGGGATACATTCCAATTCTCCATTGTTGAACCTGATCTTCACAATTTCCCAGGTACTATATACGAATCATATACCATTTATATATGATATGAATATATAGACTGTTCATGGTGTTGTTTATGCACTATACGAAAAAACATTTACTGATGTAGACTGACAGATTTTATCTTGCAGAGAACAAGTCTTCCTTTTTCCTAGTGCTCTCGCTAGAAGTTTTGGAGGGAACGTTAGCCACCACCTTGCCATCCAGTGCCATCGCCGCTGCATCGATGAAGACTGAAGGCATTGACGGTTGGCAGTCGCTTCAGACATATGTGACCATCGCAAATCACTTTGTACTGAAAGGAACTGCCATCAGGTTCCATGGGAGCGTCCAGGGCTGCAACAATGCAATGCAGCAGTTGCATTACAAAGTAAATCCTGAAACATCAGATTATATAGCAGCTGTTCGTTTTGTCACATTTCTTGCCTTTTCTTTTTTACAGCAGATATGTGACTCTCTCTTACAGGGTCCAAGGCATGGAACAACGTTGTCCATCACTGTGAACGACCTGGGAAACCATGGATGCTATCCTGACTGCTCAGAGAGAATGACGATGCCACTTACCACTGCCAAGACTGTTCGTCTAGTTCCAGTCATCAAAACAAAACATGTGAACTCTAGGCGAACTATCTGTAAGTACCAGAACTGATGATATTCCTAGGCAGAAAACTGAACTTCCATGTAGTGTGGAGCTCATTTTGATTCTGTGCTTGCGGTTGTGGAGCTCATTTTGATTCTGTGCTTGCGGTTATTTTCAGTGTTTAGATGGTTGGCAGCAGCTGGGATCGTGATAATGTTATGCCTTGGCTGTGTTCTCATGTGTTGCCTATGCAAATGCATGAGAGCTTTGAAGAGTACACGAAGATACAAAATCTATGGTAAAATTCGCACAACGGAGAAGACCCCATTTCGTCAGAATGTGAGCGTGTTATTCTCTGAAACTTCCATATAGCAAGCAGGGTGGTCTGAGCAGCCATCATTTTGATCTTTTGCCGCTTTCTGATAGCTCGTTTTTCTGTTTTTTGTTCTTCTGGAAAAAGATGGGTGCTTCACCATCGCAATGCGAGGAAGTCGGATATTGCCCTGCTACTGCAACTGTGCCCAAGCTCGGTGCAAACCGATCAACTCTTCGTCAGAGGTAAGCAGTGTTATTCGCTGCTGACTTCACATGTTTCTGTCGTGAATTTTGGTGTCAACACAACACAGAACTCCAAATGCTGCAATTTCAAGTGGTTCAGCATGCATAAGCAAAACCAGATAGATTTTAACAAATTAATCCAAAACCATGGTCAGCGAAGAATAAAAAAATTATATTTTCTGTGTTCAGAAATCACATGAGTCCCCTAATTGCCATTGTTCTCGAAATTCCAGGTCTCCACGTTCATGCAAGCAAGAACTGGAACTCCAGCCAGTCTCCGGGACCATGAGCAATAGAAATGAAGAAAGCCTTCCTGTTACAGACAAGGACAAATAGGCGTTTATAATTTACCCGTTGTCTGGACCCAAACTATCTTCTGCTCATCCCAAAAACTTGTCAGATGCCACTGAACGAGTTTTCAGTGTAATATTGGAGTGCAGCAAAGAGTGTTGCAGAATGTAAATAAAATGGGGAAACTAGATGTGTTGCGTGTATCTGCTTTATTGACAGTCAGATTGTTGAAGTTTCATGGGAACACAAGCATGCGGCTTCTCAGATGCTTCCTTTTCTTTTAAAGAGCAGATAGAAGCTTCATCATACAGGCCGAGTCGGTCAACTACTCACATGACTGACATTTCCGTGGCAAGTCAGGAGAATGACTGCTAACTTGCTGCTTGGTCTGCTGGATTGATGCATCATCTGGTGCTTCATTCATATAACGCAAGCGAAAGCAGGAGTCCACAATCCTGTCGCATGGGTCTCACACAGAAACCATAATGGGGTACTATGGCTTGGTTCTCCACTGAAAATACAGATAAGAGTGAACTAGGAGGTACTGAACAGGCTTGCTGGGACCTACAACATGGAATGTCCAAATCATTACCCCAATTCAACTATATAATATATCAGCATTTGTTCCCGTAATAACTGTTAGAAAAAAAACTCGAAAACTATGACAATAGTTACGATTATTTGACTACCTTCGCAAGCGAATCACTTCATACTGAAAACTATGACAAGAAAATTCCACAGAGGAAGATTCAAACTACCTTCGCATTGTGTGGCATGATCTTTATGTCATGAGGTGGATGAAGCCAAGATTCAGGAGCATATGATAAGAAGTTCTCAAGCTTGCTCGTGTAAATATCGGCGTATTGATGAATGTGATAGGCAAATGATGATTCCCTTCCAGTGTCTGTAAGAAATGTTGCACCAAAAGAGCTATTGAACAAATCTCGAATCCCAGATCGGCATTGTCGTCTTTCTGCATTCAACTCATCGAGCAACGCTCTGTAGACTTGCCCTTTCTCGGTGCTAACCACAGTTGCATGGACTTTCCCAAGTAGATCATGTATTATACTCAATTTTGCCTGCATGCAAGATATGATCAAGTAAATTGGTCAGAATCCATGTGGATGGAAATTCATGAACTAACAAACTGCATAGGTGATAAGAGGAATCAAATCATATGTATCAACTACAAAAGGTAAATGCCATCAATGTATCTGTACATCAATTCATGGTGCAACTGATTGCCCGTGTCATGTTTTGGATTTTGCATACCAGGAGGATAGAGCCTATGATTTACCAACCCCAGTGCCGTACAACACTTCACAAAAGAAATAACAGCAGCAAGAAGTGCCTACAGACTGAGTCGCCAGAACCATATCCTGCAAGTAGATGGTGAGCCTTTCAAAGTGTACTGACCATAGTACAGCATGAGCAGTTTCCATCTCTCAGTCCCAATCTTAAGAGTAGATATTTGTTACCACCTCTGGATCCATAATTCTTGTCCTTTTGGACAACATGTCTCCAAAACATTTGAGTTATTGGTAGTAAAAGTTCTAAAAGCTCGTCCAAAACAACAAGAACTAAGGAACTGGAATACAAACTTAGCTGGGCACACTTACATTAGAAGTACCAGCTATGTGTAAGGGGGACAAAAATAAAGTATTAGGATATCATAAACATGACAAGCAGATGATATAGTGCACACCTGTTGGAATCGATAGCTGTCACCGTTCTGGATTTCTATTTCATCCTGAAGTGACAAAGCATGGAACATTGTCAAATGGTACAAAACATATTGTATGAAAAAAATAGTGTGATAAAGTCAAGAAAAAACTAAAAGAGAAATCTTAAGGTCTTAAAAAAACGAGTACAGGTGTGTTCATGTTCTCTAGTAGCATATCTAATATATTCACGATCAACATAACATAAGATATTACTATTTTGACCATTTCCATGCATTTCTCTTTATTTGATCTATTCTCAACTCAAAACTTCTTTTGGTACCAACACTCCAATAGGATCAAGGTAACCTTTATTACTAGTCAATAGGTGAAATATGAAAATGCTAAAGCAGTGGTGCTTCAATTTCATACGACAATGCTTCATGTGTGTAAAAATATATCTCCAGTAAAAAGAAAATCATCTACCTCAAGTTCTCGGATTACAGCAGCTGTTCGCCAACCAGCTTTTGAAGGTCCTCTCAAGTCACTCAAAAGATGGTCACCAAAATATATCACCTAATAATAGCCCAAAAAGAAACTGAGATGAGAAATTCGAATGAAAAATTTCTGAAATTTAGACTTGGGCAGTCCATGTTTATATCTTCAGTCATCAGGTTACTCCAATATATATCAGAATACAGCAATAAGCAAGAAACATAATCAACATTCAGCAGATGAGCACAAAGGGCATGCGATTTTTTTACTACTAGCTTCCACGATGCAAATGGTATCATCAACTACATTTATTTATATAACTTGAAATAATACGGTATTGAATTAAGGGAGAGAAAAAAGAGTGAGAGCTGTATCACTCGGACAAAAGATAATTGAGAATACAGAAATTGATTCTTCTTTAAGTTCAAAATAACCAACCTCTGGGCCTCTCCATTTTGTGATCTGCAGAAATGATTTCAAACAGCCATGGTAGTATACTTGATCTGGCAGAAACTTGTCAACTGCAGTAAAAGCTAAGGTGTCCTTTTGAGTGTCATACACCCTACAATACAAGTAACCATAAACAGTTAGGAACCCAGAATTGAAGCAAAACAACTGGCGGCAATCTAGTCCAGGTCCTTAAGCGCCAGTACTTATTAACACTATACTTTCCATTAATATTCAAAGTTTAGCAACAGGCCTACACAGATGCATCAGTGCAAAATAAACAATACTATCTTAGCAAGAAGAATCATAAGTATTATTTTCTGGTTAGTAACACATAGATGCTCCATAGAACCTGAATGGGTGATCTGAGTTATAGAAAGTTGGTTTATTTGCCTGCGCAATCACAACATCAAACAGTTCCCTCCAGGAATTTCCATCAAAATGTTGGTCCTGCCCAACCGAATTGAGAAATAGTCATGCAGAGAATATGTGAGTAAGCAAAAATATTTTTCATAATACGCTGACATGATACACTCTATTTTGAGTAACTCACCAAGAAAATTACAAGAAAGACACAAAATTAATAATCAAAAGAATAGTAGTAGTAGTATAGTACACAACAAATTCTTAATGAATGAAATTCTTAATGAATGCTAGAAACAAAGGAAGGATGCATTATGTATATGCTAAATGTTCACTTTAAGCATCAAGAATATGTGTCAAGGGCTCAAGGCCAGTGCATGGAGTGGCTGCCATGTGTCAAGTTAAAACACGGTTTCATATTCTCAAACCAAAAGGTGACCCTCAAGAAAAGATATACAAAGTCAAGACAGAACTCAGAAAATAAGAAAAAAGGTTATATTGAAAAATATATATGTTATTCATGAACCAAACAGGAATCTGTTGTGGTTTAAAATCTTGCCTTTGGATGCTAAACAATATGGACAAAACATACAAAAAAAGATTTCAATTTAGAAACAAAACCTCTAGCAAATAACGCATCCCTCCATCTACAAAGTAGAAAGGTGAATTAGTAAGAAGAAATAGCTTTTTCCCTTTCTCTTTAAGCATCTTCAAGAAACGGAACACCTGGCTCTGCAGGTCACAATGAGGCAACAGTCTTAGAGATAACATATCAGAAAGAATGTCAGAAACAAGAAGCAGCATAAGGTTAGATCATTGATATTTAAAATTTCAGATTAAAAAAACAATAAAAGTGTCCACCTACTTTTTTCATCAGAAATTTCTGAGGCTCAGAAAGAATTTGCCTGTGAATTAAACCACTTCTGTGAACATGCTGAATCGATTGGTTTACATCCTCGTATACGTAAGATGGATCAAACTCCAGTTTTGCATCTATAAAGTGCTGAACAATATCGGCAATCAGACATGCCTGTGAAGAAATTATCATCCCATAGTTAGAATGTATTATGGCGGGAAATAAAAAAGAAGTACCACTTGGGTCATATTTCCAGAGGAATTGCAAACAGATCCACCTTTCTTTTGTTTCTAGGTCATAGATTAGTTCACTTCCCCTTCTAATTCAATAGCTCTTTTCTAAGTTTCTCGTATCACTTTTGGCTTCTATTTTGGTTAGCCCTACCAGATATAGGTATGGAATCCAGGGAGTTCGTGGAAGAGTTGGGTTCATTTCCCTTTACAACTGATATGGTGAAAAAGAAAGTCGGTTTAGTTGCATGGTATGACCTCAGAGAAATTACTTAAATTAAAAAAAGTACATGATAATAAATTCAGTACATAGTAGCTTTAGTTACTAATACGTGATAAGAGCATCATCATCTATAAGTGCAAAACATCACTCAACGTGGCAGGTCAGAACTACATGCATAGCTACATTACTTAAATTAAAAACAGCACAGATACTAAATTCAGTACATAGTAGCTCTAGTTACTAATGTGATACAGCATCATCTATAAGTGCAAAACATCGCTCCACGTGGAAGGTCAGAACTACATGCCCTTGAAGAATGATCTAATACGCATAAAGTTGATATATGAATACAGAACATATAAAATCTAGTCAACCTATGAACAAAGCATTAACCATACTGGGTGATAATATGGTGGTCTAGTTCACATGCCTATAAGGCAACTGATAGCTTACTATTCTGTAAGTAAAAGAACACAGAGTAAAAAGAAAAAATAGGATTAAGGCTCAGATGAATCCAAATGTACCTCACTAAAACAGAAGACATCCATCAGCCCAACAAGGTTACGAGCTTGATCTCTGCCAATATGACGTGTGCCATAGAGCTCTTTTATCTCACTCAAACTCAGCTGATTAACAAGCATTAAGGTAAGAAATTGTATTAATAATAGGATGTCAATAGACATTTTTTTACATAATATAATTATTGTTGGAGAAGACAAAGAAAACGCATAAAAATATCTCATAGAAATTCTTTAAACTATCAACATGTGTAATCTATGTTCAGATGTATTTAACTAAATACCCGGCCAAAGTTTGAGTTCAACAGTTAATAAACAACAGACAGAGTGGTTGCTCATGAGAAGAGAACCTACATATTTACATAAACCAAAAAAATAGTCAGCATTGACAAACTTCTAAATATAGTATGAAAAGAAACTCAAGTATGCATGAGCTAGTCTTGCAAGCTGGACGCAACCGTTTGAGAAAAGAATGGATAAAACAATGAAGTTTGAGATCAACAGACAACCACCGTCAGGCAATCTATCACATTGTCTGAGCCTAAATGTTTACATGTGAATTAACCCAATAATAATGACGTAAACCAGACAACATAAAAAAACAGGGGTAAAAAACTTTTTTTTACAGATCAGCGGAGTTGCCTCCTACTGCTTATATATATTACAAATAGATAAAAAATAATATATCTTGTATATAAAGGAACTAAAGCATGAATAGTAGTTATTTAAGCTGGATGCGAGTGGTTGAGATAAACAGGAGAAACAATAAAGTAGAGAGCATATTACCCTCTGCCGCCCAAAGAAGCAACCATCTGGTTCAATCGAGCCGAAGAAATCGAGCTTGAGAAGGCACCCTTTAAGTCTGTCATAGTACAGACCCCTGATAGGGAAGGTGCCGTCATACTCGTACTGCAAGCAACTCTCCGGATACTTCAACTGCAGAAAACATAAAGGTCCACTCAGCAATCTCTCATCCACCCAACGATGCAATGACACCGAAGAAAGACAGGAACCAAACCTCATTGACCAAGTGTTTTTTTGCAAGATTGTAAATGAGGCACTGCAGGTGCTCGGAGTAGTGCGACAGCGTGTAGTCGTAGTCGAAGCCGTAGACCTGGAGGTCGTCCAGCTTGACGTTCTTGTTGACGTAAATGCCTGAAACCCGCGACACCGTACACCGGTCCCAAAGCCAGGGCCAGCAAATGTTAAGAGTCTGATGAAGAAACGATCTGTAAAGCAACACGGGGGGAAGCGAAGGGCAATCGAAATTCCTTTTTTGCCGACCTTGCGGGTTCATCTTGGGCATGTCCTTGATGGCGGCGGGGATGCTGAGGTAGTTGCGCTTGGCGTCCTCGAACTCGCGGCGGATGCGCTCGATCTCGTCCTCGCCGGCGCCCGACCGCAGCGTGGTGGAGAGCGTGCAGAGCGCGCGCAGGCCTGTATGTAGGGAGAAACCACACACAGTCAGCAGTCAACCCCCCCCACCACCGCAGCGGCATTCCGTCGAACGGCTCGAGCGCAACAACCTCGCGAGGACCGCAGCGCCGTCGCGGAGAGCGCCGGCGACATGAGGAGACCGTAGCCGTCGAGGAGGCGTAGGCGAAGTCGAGCCGACGCCATCGGGGGGGACCTGCCTCGGTTTGTCGGTGTGTCGCCGGCGTGAGGAGGAGGGGCCGAGGTGGGGGACGCGGGAGGACGGCTGTTTTTCCTAGGCGCCGTGCCGACGGGAAAAAGGCCGCGCTTGTAGTTGCACGGGAGGAGGGCGGAAGGCTGACGCGTCGGGGGCCACAGCTGCTGGACGTGTCCTATCGCTGACGCGTGGGGCCACATGGGCGTCCCCCGCGCCAGGGGAGCAACCGCTGTGATGACCACGCAACGCAAGTTGTGGTGGCCACTTGGCGCACGGCGCCCATAGGAAAAGGAGGGTCCCGGAACCGGAAGAAAAAAGATGGAAGGAAAACCAGCGTGGCCCTCGTGTGTGGGTCGGGCCGTCGGGGTAAACCTGGCGGCCCATCTCTGCGAGTCCCGAACGCAGCCCAAACCAGGTGACCCCCTGATCCGTGTATCAACAACTCTGGGCTCCCAATCGCCATGGTGCAGTTTCTCAAGAAAAAAAACCATGGTGCACTCCAATAAAAAAAAAGATTTGCCCCGTCGCTCGGCAAGCCCATTTGCGTGCGTATTTGATGCAAGTATGGAACTCGACCCAGCACGGGATGGTAAGCGCCACCAAACACGTTCGGTTTGGGGCTTGGGCTATATATATCACTAGAAATGTGCGCGGCGTTGCCGTTTTATGGCCAGTGGTTAGCTATGCGCCGTACATGTGTCTATGTGTTTTTGTTTTTTTCTTTGTATGGCGTATATTTTAAGTGTATTTATTTTGTTTGTTTACATGGTGACATGATGTTCTCATATATGTGAGTGTACGGAATGTCATATATATAGTGAAGTATTTGGCTTCTTATATGTATATCAGCGATTATTTGTTTCGGATTATTTTGTATTACAAGTCAGTATAAAATTAAAAGATTAGGAAACAAATATTATGAAAAAATGTATGAATTGATTTAGAATTAAGATGGGGAGAATTAGAAAGCAGAGATTATGAAAAGGGTATAAATTTATTTAGAGTTAATTTTGGAGAGATATTTTTAGTTCATATGCGATATGAGGAAAAAATTAATCACTAACATAAAATTATAGATGTATATATCTATCAAATAAAATGCACTAAACCATATGATATTTTAAGTTAAATGCATAGATCTAGTCATAAGAAACTCAACAAAATTAGTTTGTTTTTTTATGATTTTTCTATAATTTTTTACGAATTTTTAGAGATCTCTATTTTAAAAAGAAAATATTAAAAATTAATTGAAAAATAAAAATAGCATAGGGCCGTATTCGGCCCACTTAGGCCCAGTAAGCTGAGAGAGTGTGCGAATACAGACTGATATTTTATTTCAGTAAAGTTCGAGGACTATTTTGAATAAAAACCTGAGAAAGTGTGCTGGACGGAGGGTTATATTTCAACAAAGTGCGATGACTTTTTTGCAAAATAGCAGAGAATGGCTCGATCTAGACCGTCCAACCGGCCGATCGGACGGCCGGGAATTGCGGGCAACGTGGCCACGCTCCCTGGGCCTCTTTTGGTGCATGAATCGTCTTAAGGAGATTTGAGAGAGTGGGTCATGGTAATAGTATTTTGGCATGTTTCTGGAAAAAAACAGTATTTTTGGCGATGATCTAAAACACGGCAGAAATATTTTGATCCGTGTTACTGTTAGCATGGTACAAACATGAGAGTCCTGTCGTGCCTAGAATCTCGACACGATGAGTTGCATGATCCGGTCTGTTATTCTTTTTTTTTTTTTTTTCTGTTTTTAACCCCGAAACAACATGAAAATGGCACGTAAGCAATATCTACAATGCTACAATACAAACTTTTTTTATTTACTATATTATCTCTCATCTGATTCTTGAAAATATTACGTCTCATTTGAAAATCATTTTTAAAAAAGTATTACACGAAATGGTGCATGCAAAATACATTTGTTTTGTATGTCACGATAGATATAAAAAACCAATCTAAAGATGTTTTGAGGGTGAAACGACACGGAGGCATGACAGTGTGCCATGAACTATCCTTGTGTAACACCCCAGTGTTATGGTTGCACTGATCATGTGCATAGCATGAGCATCATCATCTACTCAAAGCATATCATGATCATCATCTATCTTGAGCCATGTCATTTTATGCAAAAATGTGATTTAAATTGCTTAAATAGGCTTCCTATGCTTATGTTTGAGTGAACCATGCTTGTGTTTGTGCTCTAGGCTTTGGTAATTAGTTTATCTATGCTTAACATAACCTTGGGAACAATGTTCATGTTGATCACTTCTCCAAAATAATCACTTAAGTCATACTTATGTAAATAGGCTCTAAAAACCTCTTTTGTTTAGGCTTTTAAAAAGTATTTCATAAAATGTTTGCATGTCAAAACTTTCTACAGCAAAGTTGTAGAAAATTTTATAAGGAACAAAAGTTGTTTTATGACCATCTCATGAAAATGATCACAAATAGCTCAAAAGTGACCCACAAGGCAGATTTGGGGCTGTTTCCAACACTTAGAGAAATTTTCTAAGTATGGGGACGCCACAGTTTGCTTGATCGATTTTG
>Ga0182004_10000538_pt1 | contig 23670 bp, 20 predicted proteins | sample Sormic07211540_1_FD_120479 | JGI IMG/M metagenome (GOLD analysis project Ga0182004, IMG submission 120479) | Endophyte microbial communities from Sorghum bicolor roots, Mead, Nebraska, USA - 072115-40_1 MetaG | ecosystem: Host-associated > Plants > Roots > Unclassified | place: USA: Nebraska...
ATTCTATGGCCGAAACTAGATCAGTGGCAAAACTGTGAATAAACAGAACTAATTTTCGTATTTTAAATAATTTAAAACTGAATTAAAAACGCAATTTGGATTAAATCTACAAATACCAGCGGCAGCAGGGGTTAATCTGTTAAAAACAGGACCTATTTCTAATTATTTTTGAAAAGCAGTGGACCGCGGGTTGATTAAGAACAAGAGCATGGGTGTTTTTGCAAAAGCGCCAGGGCAGTTCGGGCGTCCGGCTAGGCTGGCCACGTGGCGGCTCGGGATTGGCGGTCCACGGTGGACCGGGGTGAGGGGCGTGGTCCACGGGGCCAGGCTGGGGCATGCGCGGCGCTGGGGGGAAGCCGCGGCGGTGCGGTGAGCCAGGGCGGCGGCGCCATGGCCGCAATGGCCAAGCCCGCCATGGCGGCACTTCGGGGCGCGGGAGGCCACGCCGCGGGCATGGGCAGGATGCGCGGGACGCGGCGAGGCTGATGCGCGCGTCAGCGAGGGCCGAGAGTGGCCGGGGAGGACAGGCCGTGCGGAGGGTGGTTCGGCGTCGGCGACGATGCTCCGGCGAGCACGTCCACGCGATAGAAACAAAGGGAGAGAGCGAGAGAAGGTCCGGTAGGTTTCTCACCTCGACACGAACGTCACGGCGGTCTTCTTTTCGGTCGGGACGCAGTGAGCGCGGAGAATGACGGCGGCGGCTCGAAGCTCGACGATGGCAGCTATGGCGGCCGCACGCTAGGGCTTGGTGGCGGCGGAGCTTCGCTAGGGTTCCGGGAGGGGCGCGGGGTGCGGTTCGGCACCCTATTTATAGGCTAGGGCGTCCCGGGGATCCTCGATTTGTGCGCGGCGCGGACTTCAGGGCCGGTTGTTGCGGCCGACTCCGAAACGGCCGGAGGTCGGGGATGACAGGTGGGTCCCACTCGCGGGGCCCACCCGTCAGCGGCAGCTGGTGGGAAAGGGCAGCTCGCGGGGAAAGGCCGCTGCGGCTGACACGCGGGCCCGGCCGGTCAGCGGCTCAGGCGGCAGGGGGGAGAGGGGGCGCGGCGCTGCTGGGCTGGGCTAGCGCGGCCCACGCGGGAGAGAGAGGAGGGAGAAGGTGGGCCGAGAGAGAGAGAGGAGCCGGCCCACAAAGGAAGAAAACCTTTTTTTCTTTTTATTCAAAAAGGCTTTGAACCAAATTCTTCACCACATTTATAAACCAAAATTTAATTTATTAACTTGATGTTATTTTAAGAATTATTTTCTTTACTACTTTTAGAAACAAAGCATATTTTTTTAATAACATATTTTTAAATTATTTTTCCACTCAAATATAAATTAATTTTCAAATATGACTTTTGGAGTTTTATTTTATTTTTTCGAAAACCGAAAGGACCTAAACGTGGCTCACTAGAAATTTTATAATTCATATTTTTTTACACAAACCAAATAAAGCTAGGGCACAGAGCACACAATAACAAAACAAAACACCCTCCACTTATCTTTATAAAAATTTAAAAATTCCACATTTTCTCTCTTTTTGAAATTCAATAATTAAATAAATCTTGGAATATTTTAGAAAAATTTTAAATCCTTATTTAATTTAATATTTTCTAATAACAATCCAAAATTAAAAATTTTTGGAGTGTTATACGGAGCCACCTCCCTCTTCCCTTTGGCGGCTCGGTGGCACACGGTGATGCGGGTGGTGGTGGGGTCGCACGGAGCTGGCGGGCTCGCTAGCGGGCTTCGAAATGGGCTCGCCGGCAGGCATGGTTTTTTTTATTTTTTTTACTCTATTAACCGAGGCGGGCAAGAAAACCGCCGCGGTTAAGGTCCGATTAACCGTGACCTTAGCATCGAGGCGGTTGCTTTGCCCGCCTCAGTAAAGCCAAAACGCCCGTCTCTGTTAAATATTATTGTAGTAGTGCGTGTTTATTTTGTAAAATTTTTTGCAACTAATAAACAATAAAGTAATAATAGAGTACTCTCTCCGTCCCACAAATAAACGTCTTTCTTTGATTTTTATGATTCATGTTTGACCGTTCATTTTATTCAAAAAATTTAATAAATATTATTTATTTTTATGAATTATTTTATTGTTAAATATATTTTTTAATAATTTATTTATTTTATTATTTGTAAAAAAATAAAATAAAATAAATGGTCAAATATGAATATGAATTGTATTAGTAAAAAAATGTACTCACGATGGGATGGGGATATGGGTGGTACGGTTGTAGTAGAACCGAACCGGCCAGAACTACCGTGTCCACACCACGCACATTAATTTGACCCCGAAGTCGGCCCAGCAGCTAGCTAGTAGTACACTCCAATGTACTACTACGCGCCCGCCCTACTGATCTGCATGCAAGAGAATCTAAAATAAATCTCCAATGTAATTGAGGCTCCACATATACATAAATAGATGGAGCTGAGCGGGTATTGTACTTGTACGTTGATCAACGACAACGACCTACAGGAAAACGACGGTACGGTGCGATTTGCTACACGTGTGTTGAGAGCTGGAGTACTAGTACTATATAATTATAATCCACAGGCCGGCCGGCCACAGCAAATGGAACGACTAAGCAAACGGTTTTGATTGGTGCATACACAGGATTTGTCAATGTGCGTGCACATGTGGCTGCTGTGTTTTATTAGGTTAATATACAACATTTCCTTTTCTTTTTTGGCAGCGATGATCGACGATGGAAATTGAAGGACGATGCGCTTCGAGCTGAAGCTACGGTATAGCCGGCCGTACAGGCACGTAGCGTGCCCGATGACGAGAGATGAGCCCGCGGTGCTGACGTTGTCTCGCTCATGTCACTGATCGAAACTGAATCGAATTTATTATTTTATAATATTACATATATTATTAAGCCGGCCGGCATGGAAGAAATCAAATCAAAATTCATTCCCCCAAAAAGGGATTGTGGTTCGCTAATGACTCTATCTTTCCGCCGGGGCAGACGATGGTTCTAGCTAAGTTTTTTCTTGCAGCTTTGTTTCCTGGTTGCAGGACTACTATTCCTCGGCTGTTTAGCCGGGGCAGGCCCACGTTGGCCTCATCATCAATGAAGGTCCCATCCAGTTCATAACTTCATATGTAGTATAAGGCTAGTCTTAATGCATGTTTTATGAAAGTGTCATGCACATTAAATAGGATGCTACATAAACAAAATTGCTGACTTGACAGGATCATTAAATGAAGGAGTTTTATCAGATGAGAGAGAAGTTTCATCCCCATGAAACGGCTCGGTAGTTTATACTCTTAGTAACTGGTGCCATGGAAATATACATTGAGACTAACCTAAGCTTCCGTGAAATTTACCCATGACCTGAATGCTCTTTTTTTTTCTCGACCGGGTTAGCGGAGACAACCAGGCACTCCCCAGCTGTTGCATGCCCCAATTCTTTTTTTTTTTCAGATGATGAGGGCCGGCACAACTACGTACTTTTACAGTTGACTCAATCACTCAAACAACCCACAAGCACGAGACCATGTAATTAACTGTAACGAGTCCGTCCGTTTGGTGCACTGGGCCTGCACTGGCTGCAAGCTAAGAGAGAGGAGCCATGGCTGGAACTGGAAGAGTTGTGTGACTAGCTAGCTCTAGGATGCTAGAGCAGCAACTGCCGCGAGCGAGTTGCAAAGCATGCTGGAGAGGCTTCACTGCAAGTAGCCGTCGGTGCATGTGTGTGCTTCATTCTAATCTGATCCACAAGATGTAGGTACCTCTTGATTTAGTTTGCATTGCTAATGACGACGTTGAGAATCTTGAGGTCCACTACTGGCCAACTCCCCTGTTAGTTTAATTTATGGCCTAACTGTCTAATAGTTTGTTTGAGACTTTGAGTGATGAAGTAATTGCTATTTTCCATAAAAATGCAGAGGTCAATGGCGTCGTTGACTAGACAAGTGACCTGATAGCCGACAAGGCTGCTACCGCTACCGCTCAATTTTGACATGTAGATTTTCTTTGATCTTGCCTTGTTTAGTTTGCAAAATTTTTTAGAAAACGACACTGTAGCACTTTCGTTTTTATTTGACAAACATTGTCCAATTATGGTGTAACTAGATTTAAAAGATTCGTCTCGCGGTTTACAGATAAACTGTGCAATTAGTTTTTGTTTTTATGTATATTTAATGCATCATGCATGCATTGCACGATTCGATGTGACAGGAAATCTTGAAAATTTTTGAGAACTAAACAAGATAATTAATTTTTCTCTGTCGGTAAGAGAACTAATGCACTCATGCTGAAATTCGGCAATCTTGCTTGTCTTCCTGCAAACCAACTCAATTTTTTTATACTGTTGGGACCTGATGGGAATATTTTATTATGTTCGTTCCCATGTAGTATATGCAGGTTCTTTACTCTACCTTATATATCTTATGGGGTGTTTGCTTGGGGTTGGTAAAGTTTAATAGGTACGGTAGTCTTTTCGTCTTATTTGAAAATTATTGTCTAATTATAGACTAATTAGACTCAAAAGATTCGTCTCGTAACTTACTCTCTAGCTATGTTTTTAGTTTCATAAATAGTTTATATTTAGTGCTCCATGCATGCATGTGTCCAAACATTTGATGTGACGGGCGGTAAAGTTTACCCGAGGAAACCAAACAACCCCTTAATTAGTAGTCGCTCATGTTCACGTAAGATGCACATCATAGGAACGTCAGATGTTATTGAGAATTTACCAAGATTTTTTTGAGAAATGGAACTCAGCAAAATTAAAGAAAACTCAAGCCCGCCTACCTTGATTTGGGATGGATAAAAATTGCACAACCACACGATATGAGGCCTTGTTTAGATGTGAAAAGATTTTGAATTTTGCTACTGTAGCACTGTCGTTTGTTTGTGGCAAATATTCTTCAATTATGGACTAACTAAGATCAAAAAATTTATCTCGCGATTTACAGATGTACAATTAGTTTTTATTTTCGTTTATATTTAATGCTTCATGCATGTGCCGAAAGATTCGATGTGACGAGAAATCTTAAAAGCTTTTTGTTTTTTGGGTGGACTAAACAAGGTCTGAGTAGAAGGCTAGGGTTCTCTATAAATACACCAAATACAGTGGCAACTGAAGTGCTAGCGCTAGACTAGCTAGTAGCTACTGGTAGCGGTAGCCCTGTAGTGTTGGTACGGTGAAGTGGACATCTGTGTGTAGCTGCTGGGAACTCATGGATTTCTCTAACATGATCCTCCGGCCGGCGCTTCACCGGATCACGTCCTCCTTCGCTTCCACCACCAACAGCAGCTACGGCGGCTTCATCACCCGCCTGCTCAGCTTCACCGGCTCCTTCAACGACCGGACCAGCCTACTGCACGAGCACGACGCCGAGCAGGAGGCCGCCGCTCCTCCTCCGCCGCAAGCGCCAGAGTCGGCGCCTGCTGCACCGTTCGACATCGAGGCGGGGACGACGACGACGCTACTGGCCCCCACCGGTACCGCCCCCGAAGGACCGGCGGCGGAGGGCCAGGAGGAGCCGGCTGCCACCGAGCTGGTCGACGCAGAGTCGAGGCGCGTGGGGAAGAGCGTGCAGACCGTCTGCCTCTTCGTCGCGTCCGCCTCGCTCGTGCTGTTCGCCAACCTCCCCAGCAACAAGCAGCAGACCGGTCCTGCCGCCGCTCCACCGGCGGCGTCGGCGGGGCAGCACCCCCTGCTGTACAGCGCCGACATGGCGTTCATCAGCCTCGGCTTCTTCTCGAGCCTGGGCCTGTCCATGTTCTCGATCGTGGCGAGGCCCGGCCAGGCGGCGGTGGCCAGGGTGCAGAAGTGGGGGATGGTGGTGGCCGTGGCGTCCGTGGTCGTCGCCTTCTCGCTGCGCGTGTGCATGATGCCTGCTGCCTAGTTGCAGGCCCCGGCCGCGCGTGCCCCCATGGGCATCGATCGTCAGCCTAGCTCGGCTGGCCGGCCGTGGGTATATATGGTGGACGTGGACTTGACCTTGACTTGGGCAGAGGATGCATTATTATTATGTTCACAGTTTCCTGATAACGATTCGTGTACAGTATTGGTAGATCCGTGTTCTCGTGTATACGTACGTGTGGACATGGAGAGTCCACACGCGGCGGCTTGCGGGTCGTCGATCGGCAGCCGCCGGCCGCTGGCGTGCATGGTGTACAGATGATGTTTTTGTACAGACTCGTGTACAGATGTTTTTTACAGACCCACACGGCGTCCAATTCGATGCACCTCCGCTCCGAGTCCAAGCCGCGCTCATCAGTGATGAAGCCGGCCGGCGGCACGTCGATTCCGCCATGCGCGCGGCGCCGCCGCTCATGCATGTTCCCGGAACGGAATATGCCCGGAGCCTCTCCCTCCATCCATCGCCATCGGTGCATGGCTGCATGCATGCTTTTTGTTAGGGGTTAGAACATTCGGTGGATGGAAACGTGTATGTGCTGTCCTCGTCCTAGCTGCTCACTTCGCTTGTGGTCAAATTTGAAATCCTGACTACTACGGACTAGTACTACCGAATTGTGGGTGCCAGTGAGCTGTACGATGCCTTGTGTTTATAGTTCCCAAAAAAAAATGCCAAAAGTTATTCACTGTCACATCGAATCTTACGACACATTCATAAAGTATTAAATATAAACGAAAACAAAAACTAATTATATAATTTACCCGTAATTTGTGAGACGAATCTTTTGAGCCTAGTTAATTCATGATTGAACAATATTTGTCAAATACAAACAAAAGTGCTACAGTACTTGAAATCTCAACAATTTTCCAACTGAACAAGGCCTAAGGTCCTAGCTACTCCTAGGTCCTAGCTAGCTCCAACTGAAAACGAGGGGAAACCACATGATTAACTGATTTAATAAAAAGAGTAAAATACACCACAAATCTATTAGCTTTTTGTCCCGAATCACTTAGGTCCAACGGCTAATAAGCCATGACAGAAAGTATGTTTGGTTGATAAGTCATGACAGAAAGTATTGTTGACTGATTTGTTATAAGAGAAAAACATTGTTGAATGGCTGGCAGATTCGACTGATAAGCTCAAGCGAACAGGTGTGTTAACTTTTTTTAAAACAATTCATGGTTAATTTTTTCACAAGAAAGAAAACACGTTGGAAGGAAGAAAACGGTAGGTTGAGTGGGCTGCTGGCTTTTGGCCCAAACCTCGGCGCCATACCATTTAGGGCCTGTTTAGATACAGCCAAACAGCCAAAACTTTTGGAGAAATGAGCACTTTTTAGAAGAATGGATCTAAACAGGAGCTTGTAAAACTTGGCTGTAAAGATTTGAAATTTAGGACAAGCCCTAAAACTGTGTAAACTTGCTTAAGGACCCGTGTCATGTGTCTTGCAGACCAAACAAATTTAGGAAGCATCTAAACACATATTTGAATGTAAAGTTTACAACCAAAAGTTTTGGGATGTAAAGATTTAGGATCTAAACAGACCCTTAGCGCTAAGGTTGGCGCCACGACTCACCTAACTATGCTACATTATAGAGGACTTAACAGTAAATGTAGCGCCTAAACCTGTGGCACTGAGCCATACAACCTCGGTGCCAAACATCACAGCATAGATATTGCGTCTATATTCGAAATAAGGTTGTCTAGAGGTATAAATGTTAATTTTTCTATAAAAAAGGGTTTAGAAAATAAAGAAGTCGGGAGGATGTCGGCACGGAAAACAAAAAAGGAACGATACAACCATCGAGCTTGAGTACTTGTGCTGCGGTTGCAGTATAACCATAAAACACCTTTGAGTTTTATTAAACCCTAAACCCCACCAAACCGACCACTCTAGGTGGAGTGGAATCTATCTGCCGATGAAACCGACCACCAAAAAAAAAAACCATCCAATTTTAGATGAAATTGGCTAGCACATATTTATATTGAATATAGATTATATACTGAAAACAAAAGGAAGGAACAGTTTTTTTTAGCAGAGAAAAGGAACAGGTATAACGGTGAAAAGAAGATGGCTGCTCAATGCGTGTCCCGCCGCGCCCTTCCCATCTCTAAACCGGCGCTGATGCGGGCCATGTTATTGGACACGTCGCCGACAAATTTCAAGGCGGGTGCACAGAGGCGCAGCGTAGCCCATATTTTTTTTCTGCCACCGAACAATGTTTTTTTCTCAAAATAAATCAGCCAACAATAATTTCAGCTATAATTGTTCAAACTAGCGAACAGGCCCCCATGGCTGCCTCCCTCCCTCATTTTATCGTCGCCGATCTGAAAATATTGGATGAATCATATTTGAAGCACAGAAGTTAGATCGAACTTCCATCTCCAAAATATGACTGATAACCATAGCAAAAAGTACTACTGACTGATTTATTGTAAAAGAAAAACACTGTTAAATGGCTAGTAGATTCGGCTGATAAGCTCAAACGAACAAGGACGCGTTTTCCATACATCAATGAGAAATATTGCTGTAAAAGTATGTTCCTTGTAAATAGCTACAACTCTAACAGAAAACCCTACTTCAAATGGGAAAAATTCCTGATACATATCAAACACCAACAACACCACTAACTCACCCATGAGAATTCCTGCCGCAACAACACCATCTTATTTCCCTCCCATGATCAAATGTTAGCGGACCGGGAACTGCCACAAGAGAAGGCCGCAATTTGCTCTGCCAACCTGGGCAGCCAGCCGCAAGGTGCAATCTCTCCAAAAAAACCTGCCCCCATGTCTGATGAGCCCTTAGTACATGGGACCTTTGTTAAAGTCGGTGGCATACTATTGTACAACTAGAAGCTTTGGTGGATTTCTACAGATCGCTTGCCCACGATTAAGAAAAGCAGAAACCTGGCTAAAAATGAGCAGGTTGTCCAGCTGGAGCCACATCATCCAGGCGTGCATGCTGATTTAGTTCGGAAATTTGCTGAGGTCAAACAGCACTGCAGGTTAGGGAATCATTGGATCACCAGATGAAACTGTGTGCATATGTGTGTCCCTCCCGTTTGGTTCCATGGGAGAATCCATGCCTGGTGGACCTGAGATCGATAATATACCGAATAAGATAAGAGTAGATGCAGGATGTAATCAAAATAGAGGTTACATGTCACTGGCAGAAGTATATGTTACCGAATATCGAACCAATGGAAGGCCTTGTTAGAGATGAATTCCTTTGCAGATCTGCATGCATTTATAGTTTCAGTCTTTCAGTTCAGAAGTAACATTAGAGCATAATGTCCATTTAGATGCCATTGACACCTAGCATGTAAATACTGGTAATTCAATGGAACATTAAGGTTCCTGAAAAAATGACTGCTTGCAGAATTCAACAATCAACACACAACTTGATGAGTACTGATGTCATAAGGATTAAGGAGACAAACCTGAAATTTTTATAGCTTTCACTGCATCAAAGTTTTTGTATGTATACCCCACAAAGCTCAGATCTTTGGAGTTTAGCATCATCTGTAGATTTGTTCCATAAAAGATACATAAGACTGAGAATGCAAAGGAAAAAAAAAAGATGTATATATCTAAGACGAATTGAACATAAATTCTACTAAGACAGGCAGGTGTTTAAATTCGAGGTGACTGGTGCAAAAGCATTTCTAAATAGCAGCTTATATAACCATTGTTAGGCAACGGATTAATCCTATACCTTACAGCAGTAATACTAGTATGATCTACTGTTCTGTACTTCTAAAATACATAAGAATATGGATAATCCAGTATAAACATAATCCACCTAATTTTGTCATGACAGCTTGTATCAACATGAATAGAGGGTGTGAGACAATCATAATCTGATGAAAATAAACTAAGGAAAACAGTTACACAGCACACTAACAAGTGTTTTTTACACTAGTTTCTGAATCTGAATATACATGCATACCTTTCTTGAAGGCCCAGAGCCTGTTTTGGCCGGAGGATTTTCCAACTGCCACAGAGAATAATGAAATAAGTTGGAGAAATGACTCATGAGCTAACAACAAAAATATACAAGAAAGTAAAAAATAGTGCCAAGCTCAGAAAGCAGAAACTTAGGCATCCATATAGTCAAGCAAATATGAACAAAAACATAGTTACAGACATAGCCTCATTCATGAAAATATTTAAATGTTCCTTGAAGGTGGAATAAAATGCAAGAAAATCAATCAAATAATACGAGCGGCCTCTTTCAATTAATTACATGCCATATTCTGAAGGCAATAGTTTGTTGATTGACAAAGTTTACATTTTGAAGAATCCAAAGCAGGAACAAGAGTAAACCTATCACTGTAGCATCAGATGGACTTAAGTGTACAATTTAAAGAATTGTAGAGCAGTAAAAAAAAATAAGTGCAAAGTGATTCACTTACTTCCTCAAATTTCATGAAATTCTGTGTATCCAGTTCATCATTTACTTGAGGCTTAAATGCTGCTTCCATTTCATAAAGTTTATCCCATGCAACTCCTCGGAACCAAGGATGTGCCTAATTGTAAAGGAGAACATTTAGTAAACATAGCAAGAAACACAGTAAACAAGACAAGAACTAAAAGTTATTTTTTCCTGTGACAGGCGCTACCTTTATTTGATCTGCCCCTGCACTGCCAATCCTGTGGTCAACATCACATAATAACCGGCAAATGAGATCTCTTGCTTCATTTGACAACTTTGCATCCTCAGGAAACTTCAAATGGTTTCTCCAGTGCACAATCTATAAAAATGCGAAATATATATCAGTGTAACACTCCAAAAAGAGGCAGGATAAGCTTGCAATTATTCATGAGGCTGATGTGCAAGAATGGTAAACATGTTGTATATATCCCTAAAATTGAAGACAACAAAGAAAAACACCACTAAAATTTCTTTATCTTTTTATGAATCATATCTGATTATGAGATCAAAAGAACCATGTCTCTTCTATCATTGGATATTGGATCTATGCATAAAATTTCAGTTTAGCAGAATGATACAGTGCTGTTTAGTAGTATGCATCAAAATCAATCCTGCATTTTACATGTTTCCAATAAAATGCAGAAAACATCGTTTATGGCTAAGATTTGCAACTTTGAGAAGTTGTCATGATATTAATGGGACTTAATTTCCCTAATGACCCAGCTTGAAGCTAACCTATTGGACACTATCCATAAACTGACTGGGTACACTATGCCCTATAAGATGCAGGTATGCAGTGGCAGTAATTAGGTATCACCTCACAGCATGAGCTAAAGCAGTTTTTTGTGCTAACTTAGCCTTATTTTGATGACAAGCCTATAAGCTTCGCCTAAGCCAAATAACATTCAGCAAACTATATTAAGAACATACAATTATAGAACTGAGCCAATGAAACACCAATGAAAAACAAACCTTTCGGCATGTAGTTATTGGATCATCGGCGTAAAATGGTGGATACCCAACTAGCATCTCATACATGATCGCGCCCAGAGACCACCTGGGAATAAAACAGAGAACAATAAATACCAGTTATTAAAATTGAAGACACATATAAGCACCTTGGCATTAACTTGATTATGTAAACATTATTCCAACAAAGTATACCAATCGCATTCCATTCCATATCCCTTCTTTAGCAGAACCTCTGGAGCAATATAATCTGGTGTCCCAACAGTTGAGAATGCCTGCATAAACATAAATTCAAAGTAAGAAAAGCTAATAAGAAGCAATCATGTTGTACATTGTACACAAAGAGTATCAATTCTCTTCCTGGTAAGGATTGCTACGAGATATTATCCAAGCAAAATAAAAATCATAAAGATTGATGCCATCCCCAATAGGTAACTGTACATATGTATACCAGTTTTCTCCTGTTCATCTGCCAGTGTTGAAGCTGTTCGTGTTGACTTCTCCATCTTCTACCATTTGCTGTATCAGACAAGGAACTATCAATATCCATTGATTCCCTCAAGTTGTCATCTCCCATGGGTTCATCTTCATTCAAAGTTGAGAGCTTCGAACAATCAATTGGCTTGCACAGCCCAAAATCTGACAGCTTCATGTGACCATTCTTATCTAGAAGCAAATTATCAGGCTTAATATCTCTGCAACAATAACAAACCAAATATATAAATCAGCAAAATGGTAGAACCACAATACATTAGGTGCTTTAAACAAAGATATGTAACCTGTGGATGTAGTTATGTTTATGGATGGATTCGATAGCAAGAATTGTCTCAGCAATGTAGAACCGCGCCACATGTTCAGTCAAGGTATCCTCTCTCATGAGAAGGGTCATGATATCACCACCGGGAAGGTACTCCATAATAAGGTAAAGGTATTCAGTGTCTTGGAAAGAATAGTAAAGCTTCACAATGCAGTGACTAGCAACTTCGGCCAACAAGTTTCTTTCAGCTCTAACATGTTCCACCTAATAGAGATAATAATAAAGAACTCCATTAACTCAACTCTCCAATAATGGACGGAAATTGTTTTTTTATGGTCATTTGAAAAACACCAGAGTAATTTTGATTTCATCACAAACAATACGGCAGGGCCTTGATTAATCAATTTTTAAATGGTCTCTTGAAAAACATCAGAGTGATTCTGATCAAAAGAGATTTCATCGCAAACAAAACAGCAGGGCCTTTAATAGCAAACATCATGTCATGAATGGTTAGATCTCAAGCTAGTAAATTTTCTTTAGCAGAGTATCTGAAGCATTGTCAAGGCAAATTTCTAAGGATTTTGACAACTATGATGCAACACTTGATATGTGATTTTATTAAACATAATAGAATTGAACAACAATGGTAGGTTCATCTGAGAAACATTTGTCATCCAAATAAAATCAAGTGTTCGCCTGATCTCAAACAAAGTTCATGGTCACTGAATTAAGATAATCAAAAACATGCCAACTAAATGGATAATTCAGAAAAAAAAAATATCCTCTGGATGATAAGACCAAGCTCAGCAAAATTGACCCTTGCAGCACTAGTGCTTTCAATTTCATGGTTCTCTCACACATCATTTTATAGTTATATCAACAAAAAGAAGTTCAAACAGTTATAAATTAATGCTTTTGGTGAGAGAAACTGTGGGATGTGGGTTTCGCTTTCGCAGGAAACTAACGTAAATGGACGCATTAGTTATTCTACTGATTCATTATTCCGCTGTCTGTTGGTTGTCAGAGATAGGATAGAAGTATACTAGATGAAAATGAACTCACAGAATAGAAAAAGGCACTTTCACATAATTAATATTTTCAATCAGGTATGTAGATGAAATATAAACCAGTCAATAGAGCCAATATAACTCCAAAACAGAAATAAAAAATAGCCAGAAATGCAAGCTATCTTACTTGGCCCCTGACAACCATATCAGACTTCTTGAGCTTTTTCATTGCATAAATGTTGCCAGAGGTCTTCTCTCGACACAATCGAACCTGTCATATACATTATGAACAGCACAAAATCTCAGTAATAAGTTACTATAAAGGTAAAAGCAACAGTTGTCACATCTCAAAGAGAACATGTCATGCTTTCCCTTGAGTTTAAGCATTTATGGACATAGAAAATTAGTGCAACTAACTAAATTCACTGCCATAAATAGGACATAGGTACATGTGGAAAAGTATATGACGAAAATTCAGTTTGCAGACCTCTCCAAAAGCACCTCTTCCAATAATCGTGAGCAGCTCAAAGTCATCCACACAAATTTTGTGCCTTTTAAGTCGTATGTATTCAGTTTCCTTCCTCTCAAGATCTTTCATTAAATTGATTTGCTGCTCCTTGGGAACTTGAGAAGAAGCTAGCTGTCTCTCCAATCTAAAGCGCCTGCAATGCATTAAATTTTGTAAGTCATAAGATGTGAATAAAAGATGCACCCTCTTCAAATAAAGGTCATAAACTCATGACCTCAGGGTAAAAGGCAATCTGATTACAATAAACTGGAATGTCAAAGGATAAGGCCAACAAATAACAATATCACGATCAAGCACCAGAGGTAGTAGGTCAAAAATCAATGGCATGCTTAGTACAATAAAAGATCAACATATGAAAAGTGTGTCCCCATGATACATACTCCCTATGTCTCAGAAAACTTGATGTTTTAGCTCTTGGACAAAAGCTTTGTCACATATCAGCTTGAGATTGCAGCCTGCACATGCCTCCAAGCATTTCTCTAATGAGGGACTTATTCATTCATTAGTATGGCTTGACTAATTAATGTTGAGCACTAATCTGTCCTAAAAATCCTGAAACATCAAGTTTTTTTTAGGGGGGGGGGTGCAGAGGTAGTATGTATATAGAAAATAATTCTACTTCACTACATATCCATTTAATGTTCAGGAATGTATTTATACAGCTGGCATCTGATGCATTGTTTCCTTGTCAACAAAAAGGGAAACAGGGATCAACTATTCCCCTAGGTACAAAAAGGAAAGGTAAGCCAAAGCTGGAAATGTTGTGATGTATAATAATTAATGAATGATTTCCATAAGTTAATTTCTAGCATGATTAATAGAACAAGTGTGTTTTAAAGAGTATGCATCATCATACACTGCCTATTAATGGAAAGACCATGAGAAATGAGAATGCCCAAATAGTCCACTCTCAGTTCACAAGCAGCAGGGGACATGTTCTAGTTACACCAAAACTATCAGGCTAATAGTGATTTGAAACCAACACAAACAACTCCGATGTCAGGGAGCACTAGAAGCTCAGCATAACAGCTCTTAGCGCCAAAAGAACTACTCCATGCGAGCAATTTGAACTAACTTTGCCTGATGCATTTAGCAGACACTAAGCATTCAAAAATAACTAGTGCACCCAGCTCTACCGTCCTCCCCGTGATGGAACTATCAATCATCCCTAAACCATGCGACGTGGACCTCGGGCCTCAAATTGCAGGCAGAGGCGTCAATTCCCTATAACGTTGCACCACACCACAGGCTATTCTAGAACTAGTACAACGTGGCCTGCATTCCAGAAGCAAGCAGCGAGAAGCTGGCGCCCAAAACCAGCAGCCCGGACGGGCAAGCTCCAGCGGCGGGAGCTCGGACGACGGCCAACCCCAGCTCAGACACCTCGATCGAGCTCGCAGCGCGCGAGATCTAGCCCAGCCGCCCGCGCGCGAGCAAGCCGTGGCCGCGGGCGCGTGCGGGAGATGGAGATCGGATCAGCGGGGCCGGTTGACAGTTACCTCTCCTTGCGCTCCTGGATGTTCTTCATCTGCGAGCGGTAGTGGTTCTCGATGAACTTCTTCGCGGCGGCGACGCGCTCCATGGTGAGGGTGGACCCCACCGCCTCGGCCGCCCCCGCCCCCGCCCCCTTCTCCGCGTCCCCTTCCCCTTCCTCCGCCACCGCCGCGAGCGGCTCAGCGGCGGGGATCGCCGCCGCGGCCGGCGCGTCCGCCATCTCGCTCTCCATCCCCACCACCACCACCACACCCCACACCACCACCCCCTGCACCGCTGGCAGTCCCTCTCTCTCTCTCTCTCTAGCTGTCCCTCTCTCTTTCTCTCTCAGCGGCTGTTCTCCTTTTTCCCCCTCGGTGTCTGGGCCTCCTCTCTCTATGGGGGCGATGATGCTTGTCGCAAGCGCGCGCGGGGGCCGGTTTATATACAGCGCTGGATCGCGTTAACTAATCGGATTTTTTTCGTGTGAGGTTAGAGGGGAAAAATATGAAATGGTGGGGGGAGAGGGAGAGCTAAGCTAAGCCTAGGCGTAAGCAAGCTCGGTCCACCAAGGCTTTGTTTAGTTCCCAAAAATTTTGCAAAATTTTTCAGATTCTCCGTCACATCGAATCTTTAGACGTATGCATGGAGTATTAAATATAGATGAAAATAAAAACTAATTGCATAGTTTGGTCGGAATTGACGAGACGAATCTTTTGAGCCTAGTTAGTCCATAATTAGACAATATTTGTTAAATACAAACGAAAGTGCTATTATTTATATTTTGCAAAATTTTTTGGAAGTAAACAAGGCCCAATAGGAACGCTGGAGACAGGTGCGCAAGTGGGTGGTACTAGTAGTACAGCTTCCAGCTGGAGTAATTTTTTTTCTTTTTTATTTTAAGTTTTTGTCTTTGCTTGCGCTTGAGCGAGTATCTTCTGGGGTGCTCGTGTGGAGAGTTGCTGTATGCATTTTGCACGTAAAAATGCCGGTCGATCTCAGGAGCCGCACGCCTCCGTGCTTTGGAGTTTTCGATCCGATGGGTGGACGGACACACGTCGATGTGCTATGGTTTTCATAACCATAAATTTTATTTATGCATCTAAACACTTTATTTATAGCACGCCAAAACTAAAATACTTCATCGAATCGTGATATATATACTTTCCGAAACTCTAAAAACACTTTGGCCTTGTTTAGATGCACCCAAAAACTCAAAACTTTACAAGATTCCTCATCACATCGAATTTTGCGGCACATGCATGGAGTATTAAATATAGGTAAAAATAAAAATTAATTACACAGTTTGTTTGTAAATCGCGAGACGAATCTTTTAAGCCTAGTTACTCTATGATTAGACAATGTTTGTCAAATAAAAACGAAAGTGCTACGGTATCAAAATCTAAAATGTTTTCGCATTTAAACAAGCCCTTTGTATCAAACAGGATATGGGGTTCTGGACCTGAAGCAGCATGGGCCGGGTCAAAGTTTTTCCCGGTGTTGGTCGGGCACGTGGACCGTGCCCGGTGGGTTCGCCTCCGTGAGCTTCAGCATGTGTCCCGTGTGGCCGTGTCCAACACTGCACATGGGAAGCCCCATGCATTGCCTGATCTATGACCCAGTAAACATATAATGGCGGTTTTCTTTTTCTTTTTTTTTTCCTTTTTAATGAGTGCAGTGAGACTGTGATAGTGAGTAACTGACATCCCGGATACGTAGTTATTGCCATGATTATTGTATGATGGAACCTTCGATTGCTTACAGCAAGCAAGCAAGCAAATAATGGCGGGATCTCCGACGATCCTCTTGCAGAAATGGAAAGTGATAATTGTTACTACAAGCGTGCCATGATTCGGTAATTTTATGTCTTGCTCTATCTACCCTCTTGGATGTGTTATCCTCTCATCTCTGTCTGCCTGCCTGGCCGTGTGCTGAACCTGGCACAAGCTTGTTGAGAGCACCGGCACCGGCACCGGTACGAGATGGAGCCTCGCCGACGACCGACGGGCCGGGGCGCGCGTACGTACGGCGCGGCAGATCGATGGCGTGCTGTCGTGTCGGTCGAGGCCACGTCGTTGTCGAACAGGGGCCGGCAGCCTGCCTTATGGCTTCACTTATTCACGCGCTGCTTGACCTGCACGAATTGCCCGGATCCGGATCCAGTCGGTCGGTCTCGGTCACCGCCTGCTTACGATGTGGCACGTACGTACGTACGTACTAGGAGGAATGGGATCGAGGCACCCAGGCAGCAACTGCGCGGCAGGGTTGACTTGCAGGTTCTGATGATGACCACAACACGTTTGGATTGGATCTGCTGACACCGAGATCGAGCGAAGTCAATCAAGTGCCGGCCAGCAGGAACCGCAGGGGAATTTCCCAGGTGTTTTTGTTTTCATTTCATTGCGTTTTCGACGAGCGATAGGAGCAACAATTTACAAGAAACCTAGTATCGATAATGACATCGTGGCTCGGTAGCCGATCCAAACAGTGCAGCGTATAAACTGTACTAGTGGAGTAGTACGAGCAGGCAGAACTGTTTTGGTCGCTGGCTCCATGGGATCCGTGTGACGCTGACACGGCGCCATGCATGGGCGTCGATCGGCTCGGCACACCACACCACACCGCACCAAATCGGAGTCGGCGGTCCGGGTCCGGCCTCCGCCTCTCTTGTTCGATCTCCCGGACAAGGACCGGGCGCCTTGGACGGATCCGGCGCCGGTGTCGCGGGCCGGGGTGCACCGATCGATGCATGCATCAGGCAGGCAGGCTGCTTCGTCGTCCTTGTCCGATGACCAGACGGCGCTGCTGATGCGGTCCCGCGGAAGAATATTATCTCGTGCGGTGCGGTGCGGTGCGGTGCGGTGCGGTGCGGTGGCGCCGAGGCCGAGCCGCGAGATCTGCAGGGCGCGGCATGGCATGGCAATGGCATGTTGGGGCGCGCCGGAAGCAGGGGGCCTCGGCGCGCCGCGCGAGAAAATAATGCGGCCGGCCAGCCTGGTGAGGGGCGGATCCGTCTGCGTCTGCCGCCCGCAGGCCGCAGGGCAGGTGCGTGCGTGCCAGCCCAGCTCAAGATGCCAGCCAGCACAAGGAAACGGGAATTTTTTACGCTATGCCCATCTCTGATCTCGCTCAGCTGCCATGCCAGATCTCACAGGTCATCCCTGTCTTGGATTCCGATCGATCCATCCGACGTGTTAAACTAGTACTACTGCAGACTGTACTGTGTCTTTGTGTCTTCGTCTTCGTGGCGACCGGGCAGGAGTGGGGGTCAGAGGACGGACGGACGGGTCCAGATCGGCAGCGTGCCTTGTCCTCGCCGCGCCGCGCTGCCTGCCTGCACGCCGCACTCGTGCGCGCGGCGATCTGGCGTCCTGGATGTGGCGATGTGTCGGGAAAGGAGGGAGCTCAGGTTCACACGCACGCATCTGCATTTGCAACGTGCCGGTGAACCGGGCCGGTGGTACTGGGTGTTAGCTGTTGTTGGTCACCCGGCTCCGGCAGTACATGAGAGTGAGACCCACACGCACAAGACGGTGACGAAGTGGTGATGATATCGGTCTTCCATGGCGCAACGCCACCCGCCAACGCTCACTTGATCAATTGACAGGCTCCCGTCGTACAGAGGCCAATCAACGCTCGGGTATTTGTTTGTCAAATTCCTTTCCTCCTCCTAAGAAGAATAATATTTTCTCTTTTTTGGATAAAATATAGTAGTATTTCGAGTGTTTATGGGAGGAAGACAGTCGAATGGACGTTTCGTGATGCTTGGCGCAGCGAGGCTGAGAAGGCCCAATGTGTTTTCTTCATGGGCCTCCAACGTCAAAAGAGGGCCCTTCGCTAGCAGAAAAAAACACATAAAGTATGTGTTGAATGCATGCTCAGGTGGCCTTGTTGTTTTGGTCTGTATCTCAGATTTGTGCATGTCCATTAGAGGTCACCAAGTGTTGAGCAATATTTGGCCAGTTTCAAACGAAACACCAATTGCTCAGTACTAATGCACCTGTTAACATAGTACACTAGCTTGGACTTGGGGTCGGTATGGTTGTGCATTTGGAGGACTACAACCAGAAGAGCATGCATAGTTTTGAGCTTTATTCCATACTGATGCGGCAAGACCATATTCAGGTACCTCTTGGTGAAGGAGAACTTGATGTAGGAGATTAAATAATATCAGCATTATCTGGTTAGTCTCCCACGACCTTATCCTGGTCACTCAAGGCTCAATCTTTAGAAAATTGCTAATTCAGTGTGGGGAGTTATATGGTGGCATTAGTGAAGGGTATGCTGCTAGCACTTGCAATAAACAAATTATTGCACAATTGATTCTATCACATAGGAATTGCAATAGTAGCAGCAATGAAAGTATCTCTTATCAGCGGTTAGTAGATGATATTTATGCTAGTGAGTTCTCTGATACATCGTTTGTGCTGCCATTCTGCCAAGGGTTTCATTCTATCATCAAATTTAAAGCATCTGCATGTCCGAGTTCAGGAAGGCGTTGAGTCATCTATAAGACAGGAAAGGGCTTTATGGCTGCTACAAAGTCAATTCTACCATCTCATGCTCGAGGAGCCGTGACGAATACTATCATGATGAGACTGATTATGTCAAGTAATGCTTCCGGAGGATGATTGCTATATTCACATTAACAGCTTGAGGGCAAGCTGTTGTGTTAGCAATTGGGTTTCAGATTCGGCCTTCATGCCTTTGCTTGTTGCGCTGAGCCCATGTATTTCCCTGTATGGACAAGATCCGAGTATCCAAGGCAGCGAGGGCCGAGGGCCCGGTCGTGTTCTCGGTCTCTCGTCTTGGGCTGGGCTGCAGCTGCCCAGGTGAATGGTAGCTACTGCAATAACTAAGGCCTTGTTTAGTTTCCAAAATATTTTGGTTTTAGGCCTTGTTTAGTTGCCAAAAAAAAGTTGTAAAATTTTTCAGATTCTCCGTCACATCGAATCTTTAGATGTATGCATGAAGTATTAAATATAGACGAAAATAAAAACTAATTGCACAGTTTGGTTGGAATTGACGAGACGAATCTTTTAAGCCTAGTTAGTCCATGATTAGACAATGTTTGTCAAATACAAATGAAAGTGCTATAGTGTCAATTACCCAAAATTTTTTGGAACTAAATAAGGCCTTATATACTGTAGCATTTTCGTTTTTATTTGATACAAATTCTCCAAAATATTTTGGATTAATTTGTTTTGCTGTTGTCAGAGTAGTTGTTTGTGATTTTGCAAATGAGAAGAGTTCTAGAAAAACTTGCTTAGGACAGGGCTCGAAGACCAATAGAGGGGAGAGAAATATTTTGTGATCGTACCAAAGTTGCCACATACTGGGAATCCCAGCACTCTCACATTTGAAGAAGAGATTAATAGATAAAAATATTCAAAAATTTTTGAAGAAGAAATTAAAGAGGAAGAAATATGTTCTGATGCAGTGCTTGTCTTTCTAATGTCGCCACCGCCACCTCGGTGAAAAATGATCCTTAAGTTCGGACCAACAATCGGTTGCGTCTTGTCCCATAGGCCATAAGCTCCGTAGGAAAGGAGCCGTCCGGGTGCCCCTCGCCGAGTCGTGACATCATTATCATGCTCTAGCCTCATATTTGCTGCTTTGTTGTGATTAGTTGTACCTAAGCACCTATTATATCAACAAGAGTTAAAAAATAAATTCTTAGCAACTACGGAGTATGTTTCAACACTTATCGGGTCTCTTGTAGCCTCATATTTGTCTGTTCTTTTGTCTAAAAAGTCATAATTGAAAATATTGTTCGTTAATTTATCACAAAAAAAAATATAGCTTATAAGACAAACAAACAGATTCATTAATCTAGAAGCATAGGATTTGTTCTTGTGCGCCATCTTCTGTTTGTCTCTATTGGTTCTGCGAGCAACACATGATTATGGTCCAGCCTTACCTGCTCTATCTCTGCAAATTGTTCATTGGTTTCGTAGTCACACATTTAAACTTTAGCTTGACCATAGCCAAGCACGATGTCTTCTTTGTTGTCTTGTTCCTGCCGTGTTTTGTGGCTTCTTGTCTTCTTCAACCGGAATATTTGAGACATCAACAGCTACACCCTCTAGGCAAACCACTTGACTGCACCTCTGCCCTCCTACTTCCTCAAATTGCAGCCTCTTCGATGTCATGCTTATGTGATCCCTACGAGAGATTCCTTTGTAGGTAACCCGAGGCACCCAATTTGTCTATACATTTCAATCTATGTACTGAAGTGGATTGAAATAAAACTTAATTCACTTTAACACACACACACAAGAGAGATTCCATCGTAGAAAAACTGAATCAAACTCCAAAAGAAAATAATGAACAGGTAATGCAAGTTATATACTCCTATAGTCCAAAAAAATAGACAAGAGATGCGGCCTTGTTTAGTTCGTAAATTTTTTTTGTTTTTGGGTACTGTAGCATTTCGTTTTTATTTGACAAACATTATCCAATCACGGAGTAACTAGACTCAAAAGATTCATCTCACAAATTCCAGGTAAACTGTACAATTAGTTTTTATTTTCGTCTATATTTAATGCTCTATGCATGCGACCAAAGATTTGATGTGATGGAGAATCTTGAAAATTTTTACGAAGTAAACAAGGCCAGTCCAATTGAAAGAACCGGTCCAAGAATCGACAAGAGTCAGTTCAGAAATTGGAGACGAAAATTTGATCAGAATTATTACCCGTCCTCCCTACTGGCCAGCTAGCTTTGGTATCCCTGGCTCCCATAGGCCTCTGGGACTCGGCGAGCAGATCGGATCGCACGTACTTCAGGGCTTCAGGCAGCTGCCGCCCCGTGTTCTCGGGTAGGCCTTGTTTAGTTTAATTTTTTTTTTAAAATCGATACTGTAGCAATTTTGTTTATATTTAACAAATATTGTTCAATCATTGAGTAACTAGGCTTAAAACATTCGTCTCATCAATTACGATCAAACTGTGCAATTAATTTTTTTGTCTATATTTAATACTTCATGCATACGTCTAAAGATTTGATGACGAGAAATCTAAAAGATTTTACAAAATTTTTTGGAACTAAACAAGGCCGTAGTCTCCACTTTTTCGGTGTCGTTTCCGGGTAGTTTTTCAGATTTTTCAACTTTTTGTTTGTCCGGTTTTGATTGACAGGACATGCACACATTCTCTTGAAGTACGTGCATTTTCCGGCAAGATCTTTGAGGCTTGTTTACTTTCATTCTAAAATCTAAAATTTTTCAAAATTTTCGATCGAAATTTACGTGAACCTAGTTAATTTATGGTTGGACAATAATTTATATAAACAAACGAAAGTGCTACAATATCGTGAAATTTTTTCGTTCCGGAACAAACACGGCCTGAAAATGCGACATGTTCATGCGTACTATTTCCTGCATGAAATAAAAAAAGAGATCCTTGAGAAACAGGCAGTGATGGAAGACCAATCGAAGGGAGACAAAAAAAATTCTGTCATCGCGGGAGAGTTCAGAGTTCCACCGTCCTGGTAATCCTAATCCCATATTCCCACCAGCGCCCAATATTTGGAGCAGAAGTGCTGAAAACGCGACGTGGACACACACAATTTATGGTGCAATCCCGGTCTCTGATGCCGCCGCCACTTTTGGCGAATGATGATCGGCAGTTGGGAACGGTCCCTTGCCCCGTACGCTCCGCATGAAAAGGAGCCCGCCGGATGCCGCTCGCCGGCCGGCGGCCGCAGCCAGGACCCAACCCGATCTCGCCCCGGTTCCACCTCGCCGGCTCCGTCCGATCCCCGGCCCCAACACGCCAGCCAAACAAGCCAATCAACACTCGAACCTCACCCGGGCTGGGCTCTTCGCGCGCGGCCTTGCGAGCCGTCTCAGCCACTCCGCCGCCGCCGCTGCCGAGCGTGCGCCGTGCCCGCCCTGCTCTGCTCCCACGGACGGACGGACGCACGGGTCAAAACTCGCGATAGCGTACAGGGAATTTCCACTGCGCTGCGCCCCGGCACGGCACGACCACGACCTGCACTGCACCGCTCCCACGCGGCCGACACCGCTAGCTGGTGCGCGAGCTGCTCATGTCTCCCGAGTCTCCGTAGCCACAGGCCACAGCGAAAAGCGCAAAAGCCAGTGGGAAAATGTGGCGAGACTGGGGTGGAAAAAAAAAAGCACAGGAATCAGCGGGCGCCGCGCCGTCCAAAGTATCCGCACCCGCTGCTGATGCTGCAGGCTTGCGCGCTGGAGCGGGGGCGTGGGTCGGTCACGATCACGGTCACCACAAGCCTTGGCGCGTCGCCGTCGCCGTCGCCGAGCCGAGCCCCCGGTGGGACTCCACCGGGGTCGTCTGTCTCGGTCGCGGCGCTGTGTTCTTACCGGTCTCCCGTACGTGCAGCTCTCAGTGCAACGATGATCCATCCACCACGCCCGCAAGCATGCGTGACTTGGAACACGACGTGTACCGGACTGCCCCAGCCGCTCTGGGAACAGGAGCCGGCTCGAGTTCAGACCCGGACTTCCTCCTCTCCTCGCCGTCGCCGTCGCCGTTGTGCACGGACTGGCATCGCCTGTAAACGTGAGCGCAGTTGCGTGGGTGGTGGATTGGCGCCATAGGTCGCATGTACAAAGGCTTTGTTTAGTTTCCGGACGAAAAAATTTCACGACAC
>Ga0182004_10000539_pt1 | contig 23652 bp, 20 predicted proteins | sample Sormic07211540_1_FD_120479 | JGI IMG/M metagenome (GOLD analysis project Ga0182004, IMG submission 120479) | Endophyte microbial communities from Sorghum bicolor roots, Mead, Nebraska, USA - 072115-40_1 MetaG | ecosystem: Host-associated > Plants > Roots > Unclassified | place: USA: Nebraska...
CGAAGCGCTGGTGATGGCTTCGTGCGTGAGGACGTGACGTAGCTCCGGATGAGCCTGAGGAGGAGGAGGGCGAGGAGGACGACGAAGGCTAGAAACTGGATTCTCATCATGTCCATATTTTTGCCGGGGATGGGACAAGTTTGCAGCCAACTGCGTCTCGACAACATCGATGACACGTATTTATACTAGGGGCTTGCTACCTGAATTCTAGTTATATATATTTATAATACTAATAAAAGTGTCCTTGCAACAAGTAAAAAGGTATAATGTTATCCATAGTTTTTTATCTTGAAAATAATAATTTTTCATTTACATCATTATATTTTTATTGCACTCAACATGATGCTAAAAAAGCATATCATCACACTATAAAAAAACAAGTTTTTAGGGTTTCTTCCTCTATAATAACCGTTCGATTTGTACGCCGTGCTATATGAGTCCTACGTCATGTATGATCTTACTTTTTTGTATAACAACCGTTCGATCTAGATGTCATGCTATATGAGCCCTCCATCATCTATGATCTTACATGTAAGATTTAAGACCCATATTCAATCTCACAGTAATGCTACCCATCATAAGTCATATCCTTCTCTCTTGTGTACTGTCGACTCCCTGATTTTGACTCGACATATTTTTCTTCTATTTAGTAATCAATTGCTTCTTCATCGTGTAACTTTTGCTAAAGTCGAGACCAATAGCACACAATTAATCAATAGGAGTACAAACCAATAACGGTAAAATTATTAAGATAGAATCATACTCATGTATTCTAACGGAAAAAATAATAACTTGATAGTCACTTGCCCTCCATATACAATGGTCATTTGCACCGACACGGAAGCTAGCATTGCTTGATTTGGCTAGTGTTGATATACGAGGCGGACACACATGGCTACCTTTGCGTGCATCTTCTTGGCTTCGACATACTGGTCGTGTGTTTTTTTCTTTTGCTATTTTCTAGCTATTTAACAATTAGTTGTTACTATCAGCGTAATTTGTGTAATTTTTTATTTGTTTTTCTGAATTTTATATATTAGTTATTTAAAAGGAATGATTTTAAATAAAGTTTATATTTTATAATAAAAGACGTTTCTTCTTTACATACCGTTTTCAAATTATGGCCTGCTTTTTGATTTTTGGCCTTTTTCTTCTTATAGCTGTTGCATGCCCAATTGCCCATGGTAAATCCCAGCGTGTTGCCTGTTGGTTATGCAAAGTTGTAGGTAGGCTACGCGTTGTCCTTTTCCCAATTTGATTTTTTTTACCGTTCGGAGCACGGTTCAGAGGTGTAGATAGATAGAGATAATTTCCAAACTGAAGAGGGTCGACTTTAAAAACCATAATTCGAGTAGAGATTGGAGTTGAAGGAAAAATATTACGGATCGAAGCCTATACGGACTGGATAGGCGAAAAAAAGATGTCTGCTGGACTGAAATTTTCATAATTATATATTAGAAGAAAGATTGTAGATTTCGTTCATTTTAATTTTCTAGACATAATTTATAATTTTCGGTACCGAGAATAAAAATTTGTTAGACAAAATTATAAATCTGACAAATGTATTTGATCAAAGTTAATATTGTTTGACTCCTGATAAATGAGAATAAGCATTCTTTTAGGCACGGACAAAGAAATTTATCCACAAACATGCGTGAAGATGTGCTGTACATACTATGTACCCGTACTCCGTGATGTACAAAACTAGGACCAGCAGAGGCTAATTGTCTCTATAGCAGCAGGCTACAATAATTTGTCTCCGTGGTCCAAAACGTGGGAAGCCTGTTAAGTGGTTGTTTCGTTCACATATTTGTTCACTTGTCTAAGTTGTATTTTTTCTAACAGCCAACAGTGTTTTTCTTTCATAATAAATCAGCGAAGAATATTTTCAACTATAACTTTTCAGATCAGCGAACATGCTAGTCTCATTTACTTTCATTTAGTCATTTTTTATCTAAACACTATAACTAAATGAGATTAAATGGGCTTTAGTCATCTCTAGCAATTCTGGAATAACTAAATAAGACTAAACTATTTAGAAGGGACTAAAGTTTAGCAGCCCGAAAAACACCCGTGATGTCCATCCATCCATTATATAAGTTGTTGCTAGGCAGCTAGGGTCTTAGTATTTTCGTTTTATTTTAGTAATTAGTATCTAATTATGGAATCTCTAGATTTAAAAGATTCATCTCATAATTTATAGATAACTTGTACAATTAGTTTTTGTTTTTATCTATATCTAATGTTGTATGCATGTGTCTAAGATTTGATGTGATAGATGAAAAGTTTTTAGGTGAAACTAAACAAGGCCTAGGTATAACTAGGGACGGGATAGATATGCAGCCAACTACGTGACGACAAAATCTCGAGGAGCTGACACAGATATATGGACTAGATAGATTTTAATAATATAATAGTACGTATCAATAATGTAGGAAATAATGGTATACTATACTAGTTCATAGGATTCAACTGAATATTTTTGACAACAACGTCGTATTGTGTTTGATACTTCCACGCAACTACAGGTTATTAGTGGCGTCGGTCCACGAATGTGTACGTGCACGCCGCCTTTCGTTCAAGATATACTATATGTTAATTCTGTATTTGTTTGTATATATATACGCTTAATTATAAGACAGCGATAGGCAACGGAATATATATATACACACACGAAGAAAAATCGCTGGAGTAAAGATAGAAGCTTGTGTAGATATTCTCGCTATGGAGTAGTAGTTCCAATCATATATATATTGTGCCGCTGTGAGAAGTAGCCAATCACCAAACAGGAGTGCTCAGCTCACTGATGGCACGTCGTCTATCCGTAGAGGCGTAGACGGGTGCATGAGTGCAAATGGACATGCATGGTTTCAAGGACTTCCCAACACACCCACAGGGCCACAGCCCACAGGTGATGTTTGTCTCCATGTTTCCCTCCTATTTCCGCTGCTATTAATTCTCGTTGCTACGTGTTTGTTTCAGCAGCAGCGGAGCCATTCGCACAAGGGTCGAATCCGGATACGTGAAACGTCGTTACCGCCCACTCCAGGCCTTATCGGTTTAGGGCATGTACAATCTAGATAGGGTCCGTCTCTAAGACCAGTCGCAATGTATAGTTTCATGGTAGTTACCAAGACTATAAACTAGGTAACCGAGTCATATGAGTTTTATGAGGATGAAAACTCCTCTCTCATCTGATGAGACTGCTTCATTTAATGACCCTGTCAAGTCAGCAATTTTGCTTATATGGCACCTTATTTAATGTACATGATACTCTCATGAAACATGCATTGAGATTGACCTAAGTATCTCGAATCTATGATACATACAGATATAAAGACAGATTATACAATCCATACTTGGGGGTTCTAAGGCATTTAATAATTTGCATGTAGCTAAGATCAACTATGGATATCAACTTGTATACCACTGTGTGGCCGTTTGATAGAAGACAAGTTCAAGTATAAATAAGATGAACATAATTATAATATTTTAAAACCACTAATATAATATATATTATATATAAGATGAACATAATTACATAAGCACACTCAAAGAGGTCAGTCCACCTAATAATCTTGTGCCATGGATCCTTGCATTGCTTTAGATTCCTTTTCCTACGGGGTGGAGCTGTCTTGTTGTATGATTGAACAACATCAGACCAATATTGGTTGCCACCTATATTAGCTCCACAGGTCGAAACTGTTGAATGTTCTATCCAAGAGCTCATGCATCAAGCTGACATCCTCATTCTTTTTCCAAGGAATTTGCTTCTCAGTCCTAGCATTTTCATCATCAGTGTCAACTAGTTCAGGCTACTGCTTGTCCACTCTCTCTACTTCTACTGGTAAAATTTCTTCATGGTTGTGAACAGGTGCACCAACCTAAAAATTGTGTGGCTGGTTTCCAAAGTAACTCATAAACCCACCAGGTGGGCATGGGTCGTCTTTATCCCTGCAGGAAACATAACATCACTAAAATGACTCTATACAACATAACTTTAATTTGCACTATCTGCTTCTCATTCACACTAACAAATATCAAATAGTTTATAAGAAACAGAGCATTAGTTTCATTCTCAAACATTTGCAACAAACATCATAGACCTTCAAAAGGATCTATGACACTACATGCAGGGAATAAAATATGTCATTTGTCAACCATGATGATCTGACCAGGATGAACACACATGCAGCCCATAGCCACCCTCCTGCTATTCTTCCCCAAATAAGATGAAACAAATTGCAATATATACAACTTAGCACATTCAGCAGCTACCAAAGCTCTGTTCACATTCAGATACAGCTAGCAAGTTCACGCAGGTTCACATTCAGATAATAACTAGCAAAGCTCTATTCACTAACAGATAAGATAGAATTTCACTAACAGATAGGAGCAAGTCCAGATCAATTCACAGGTCAGGTGATTAACAAGATGGATCCCAAGCTGCTGAGCGCACAAACGAAGGAGAAGCTGGATCAACGTTGGTCGAATTCCACCAAGCAGTAGATGGTGAAGTGGGGAATGGAAACCCACCGAAGACGATGGAACCGTCGCAGCACTGGGGAAGGCACCTCCACTAGATGTACCAATGGAGATAGGAGGTGTTGCCATGCTGTTGCTGAGGGAACAGGAGATGGGGGTACCCCGGTGCCACCACCGCTGATCCACTTCCGCGACCTAGGGTTCAGCCCAGGGCATCCGCGCCCAACGATGAGCCTCCACCACGACTGAGGTTGTAGTTCGACGCCGTCGAGATGGCTCCGCGACCGAAGGTGTGCACCGGGAACACCGCTATCGCTGTCGCCGCAGTTGACGCAGCAATGGGGGTGTCCTTGCTCTTCTTGTTTGTGGAAGCTAGTTTGCACTTCCTCGCTGAGGTGCTAAACATCGCAGCCACCAAAGGTTGGGGTGCCCGATTGAGAAAGAAAGCTAGAGTGTTGTGGCTGCTTCACCGGTGAAATAGGGATGAGGCAGAGACGGATTTGGCGGGACTGCTCCCTCCCATGCGCGCCAAAACTTCATTAGCATGCACGCGAGTGCCCCAGATCCGCGCGCCGTCGAGACAAGGGGACGACTCCTACAATGCTGCTCGGCTGGTCTCCTTTGCATCGGTGCATGGGACGGCTCCGTCGCTTCACGAGACGATGGAATAGTCGTCTTCAGGCCACAACGGCACAACAGATTTTTTTTGTAAAAGTACCCACGAAAGGACGGGGTGAAGAGTTTTTATAAAAGTACCCACGAAAGGACGGGGTGAAGAGCCCCGTTGTACATACCCTTATTACGCAACTCACGTGAGAATGGATAAAGGATATCTTAGGTTGGATCCTATGAACTAATAAGTATAATTGAAAGTTTAGTCTTTAAAGATCTAAACAAATGAACTAGTTAGTGAGCTAACAACTAGCGAAAGCCTCAACTAATTGTTACTTCACTAGCATATAGAGCCCAACTAGTTGGGCTAATCACTAATTCTAGTTCATCCAAACAGCTCCTTAACCAACCAAACAAATTGTCGTTTTTCATTTCAGGCAACAGGTAGGGGCGGCACCCATTTTCATTTGCAGTACAGCCCCGAACTAAACAGAGAAAGAGAGACACACATTTGGCGGCCAAAAAATCTGGGTTTTGATCTATCATTTTGCATAATAAAACTAAACATCATGCAAAAATTTTTAGCAAAAAAAATTATTCTTCATTTTGGATTTTGGTCTCAGGAGGCCAAAAGTCCAAAAGAGTTACAAGAGACCATAATAAGAGCAATAAATTCTGTATTCTAGACAAAACTAAATATAACCTTAAAAATGTTAGTATTTAGTATTTTATCATTTCAAGGTAGTCGGCATTTTGCATTTTGCATTTTATGGGAAATTAAACACCCCCTAGCACAACCAAATCGTCAACTCCCAACACTGCAGGCTTGATGGAGCATCATTACCACGCTTCGGTTGAAGCTAAGAGCTGCAAAGCATTTGCCAGTGCCATTACCACCACCATTTCATGTTGCATGGCTTGACCGGTCGTAAGAGTCCCATGCACGTCGCAACTCGCACAGGCATTGCTCTTGCTCGCGGTGCCATGATTGCGCCTTTCACAAACTCATAGTTGATCAATTGGAGCACTTGCGATTATTGAATCATTATTGTACTACCATTTAGTATGAGATTTGAAATTTACTTAATTTAATTGGATAAATAACAGGCCATATCTAATTAATTAAGTCCAAGAGCTAACAATTCCAGGCTGTAATTAATTGTGCGAGATGATGTGTTCCTAGTCCACGATGACCTTGAGAAGGACATTGAGGAAGACGAAGGCTGCAAACGAGATCCTAGTTTCCATATCTGCCAGGGATGGGATTTCGGTGAGCTAGCTTAAATATAGAGTATTATGGCATCTAGAAATTAACAATAATACAGCAATGCTTTACAGCACTCAAGTGTTTTACAGCAATTCAACACTCAATTCCTTTCTGTTCTCTTCCTCTCCCTCTCTTCTTCTCTAACTCTGGCAAGCTTAGATGAGACTGTGGGAGGCAGGTCGGCCAAATGGTGGAAACGGCAGGAGGACGACGGTTAGAGTTCCAGCGGTGTAGGAGGCGGTCGAACTAGGTCAGGGCGAGGGCATCTATGGCCATACGACGGTGAGGGGAGGAGAAGAAGAAGGTTGTTGTGGGCGTAATAGGGTCTCATCGGAGCTCAAGACCCTACTGCACTGAGGCGGGGCAGTGGACGACGGTAGGGCATCGGGAGGAGGAAGAGGACGATGAAGAAAAAATCAAGTGTTCTCGAGAGCCAAAACACTCAAGCGACAGATGATAGATCCTAATATAGAAATGCAACAATGTATCCAAAGTATGGAGGCACTGTTGTGTTTGTTATTCCCATCCTAGAGGTAATCTTTGGTGTCCACAGGGAGATATTTATTTTGTTCGTGCCTCTCGAGCCTCACCATATCAATTCTAATTATGTTTCCGTCTAATGCTCCGTATATATAATACGCTAATAAGATAGTGAAATAGACGAAACTGATCGACACATTAGGTTTTTTTTACAACAAATATTTTTCATTTGAGCAGCAGGACGCTGCAATCAGTCTAACAGACTGAAGGTTTACATCTATCAGATGCATCAGGAATGGGCACTGATAGGTAAGGCTCTGATGAGAGCATACATGATGGAAGAAAGATTCAACAGGAACAATAACTGAGAAAGCCTGTCTATCTAAAGCATATGTTGTATTATTTATGTTCCTATTGATTTTGAAGATCATGGCATGACATTGATCACCTGTGTTCCTGAACATCTGGGTGAAAAAGGTTTTATCCTCCAGTCTACAGGATGTTCTTGGTCATCTTCATGTAGGAATTGTACTAGCTGCTGGTTATTAGTGAGAAAGGTGGTGTCAGTGAAGTTGAGTCGTTCACTAACAACTGCTGCTAGAGCAAGTGCTACAACTTCCGCCATGAGGACTGAGTGGACTTCCAAGGCTTGTGCTGTGATGTAGATGGTTTGTGTGGTTGTACCTATGGATTGACAAAAAATCCCAAGTCCTATAGCTATATACTGCCTGGTTGGTTGGTCATACCTTAAGGAGGCATCAATGAAGCATCTGACTCCTTGGATGAGCTCCAATATAGAGATGAAGTATTTGTCTGTCTAAGGTGAAGCTCTTGCATTAGATGTGATAATACCTGGTGAAGTCGGGGTAGCTTGATTTGTGAGCATCATTTTCTAGGGGGTTTGTGCTTGTTGTTCCTCCATAGGGTGTGAGGTGCAGGTTCCTCCTGTTGGTGCTGCATGTGATCAGGTGCAGGCGTCTCCATCTGTTGAGGTGTGTGGCTGTGATCCTACGAAGTAATAGCAATGGCAGTTTGCGTACCTTGTGCAGTCATTTGTGGGGGTTGAGGTGGGATAAGTAGAGTGTCGGTTTGGTGGCTGCTAATGTGGGCTACGACCACATGGTGTACCTGCCATGGAGTCCAAGTTTTTCTGTGAAATCAAATATCATTCCTAGCTTTCCACAAATACCAGAAAGTGATTAGTAATTTGTTGAATACAGTAGATGGGATGGCGGCGGGGATGAAGCTTGGTAGGATTAGTTGCACGCCATTAGTATCTTGAGGTAAATTGTCAGTGCAAAGAAGGGGATTTGATGAGAATACTGTTGTGGGAGGTGATAGTGGAAGAATAGGTGGGCATCATCCTCCACCACGCCATAGGAACATAGTGCTTGTCTATGTGGGGGAGTATCTCGCTGCTTGTTTTGTTGTAGCTAGGGCTCTTTTGATGAGTCTCCAAGTGAAGGATTTAACTAGAGATGGTGGCTCCTTACTATTCCATTCTCTCTGCATAATGGAGTTAGCATGGGGTCCACCTCAAGATGTCATGACCATCACTATGAATAGTTGGTGTTACAGTTATGACCTGTACATCCTAAGCATCAAAGATGTTAGTGATGAGGTGAACATTCGTGTTATGGGAATTTGGTTGCTAAAGATTAGAGAAATGGTTGGCATTGGAGATTGAGTAGCTAGCAGGATCATGTGGTCATGGATAGAGTTCCGAATGGGCACCAAGGGGTGGACCATATAGAACTGTTACTTGAATGGATCTAGTAGACAGAGTTGGAGCGAAGTTTAGTTTTGACCTACAAAATAGAAGACCAGAAGATTGATCTAGGACCAGTGGTGTTGGCTTTCCAAAAGGAGGTGTTGTGGAACTATTTAGCCTTAAGGACAGAGGTGAGCATGGGGTTTTTATTAGTAGCAATGTTTGCCAAGACCCCCATTCTTCTTGGGCTAGCAAATGTCTTCCCAAGACATGAACGCAATGGGAGATGTAGGGTTGTCTTTCTAGACTCTAGTGCACCAAAATTTCCTGATTATAGTGTTGATTTTACCTATCATAGTATTAGAAAATAGCACAGTACACATGTAGTATACAGGGACCAAAGCTAGGACAGATTTGATGTAAGTCAGTCTCCCTGCATGATTAAGCTTGTTAGCTTTCACAGTAGTTAACTTAGCTCTAAATTTTTTAAGAATAAACTCATAAACCTTATTCCGATCATTACGATTAAAATAATCAGGTGGCCCAAGGTGCATGCTATTAGGAAGGAGGTCAGGGGTAGGAAAGATGTTCCTGATATCATTTCTAGTGGTCAAAGGCACCTTTTTACTAAAAAGGATTGAGGACTTCTAAAGATTGGGAGTTTGCCTAGAGAGGTGGCAAAAGTCTTGTAAAATGTCCCAGATTTTGGTGGCTTCAATGATGAAGGCCTCGCCACATAAGATTAGATCATCAACAAAGAGAAGAGAGTGAATGGGAGGGCAACTAGGACCAAGGGAAATGCCCAAAAAATTGGAGTAATGAGTTCAGTTTGAAGGTGAATGGATAGCTCATTGGTGGCCACAACAAAAAGACAATGAGAGAGGGGGCAGCCCGGGCGAATACCATGATGGGGAGTGAAGGAGGTGGAAGGCTCTCCATTGATAAGGATGGAGAAAGTAGTAGTGGAAATACAAGCTTGAATGAGGTTGGTGAAATTGGAGGGCAGCCCAAGACGATTTAGAGAGTCCCAATTCAGACAATCAAACGTTTGGCCAGGTCAAGCTTGAGATAAAAAAGCTTGCTGGTTCCAGTTTTTTAGGTTGGAAGAGATGTGCCTGTGTTTTGATGAATGCAACTTAAGATTATTGAGTCAATCGACAGCAACTTTGGCGTTTAGTAGAACACAGCATGGTGCCAAGATGATACTACGATGTCAGCAAAAACTTGTGGGATCCACCATTTAGTAAACGATTAAAGAAATTTTGATTTCTTTTTTGTCGTTTCTGCACACCTCCATGCCTACCATACGTGTACTGTGTTGTTTTCAGTGGCGGAGGCAGCTGGCAAGGTTCGGCCTCCGCCGTACCTAAAATGTATAGAAAACACTAGTATATTATGTGTATATACGGTTATACACGTGAAATATACATGGCTTAGCCTCTGCCACTGTGCACGAATAGATTTTGTTTGTGGGCTGGTATCTCGTGGGCTTACACGACTACGAGCCCGTTCGCTTCTTAGCTGTACTTTTTTTCAGTGATTTTTTTTTGACCAGCGAATAGGCTCTATGTCAAAAGCCCACGACACTATCCATAGAAGGAAGCAGCTCATTGGTCTTCCTGCCTTCCTGGCTGGTCGACTACTCCAGGTTTTAGTGGCCGCCGCTGCGACAGGTTTTAGTGGCCGACTTGTTTAGTTTCAATTTTTTTTAGCAAAATAGATACTGTAGCACTTTTGTTTGTATTTAACAAATATTATTCAATTATAGACTAACTAGGCTCAAGAGATCTGTCTCGCAAATTATAGACAAACTGTATAATTAGTTATTTATTTTATTTATATTTAGTGTTTCATGCATGCAGTGGTGGAGCCAGGATTTTTGCTTGGGATATGCCAAACAAAAAGTTTTCATATACAAATCGGTAAAATCTATTTAGCAATTCGGTAGAATTTTATAAAAAAAATGTCTAACAATTCGGTACACAACTGTTAAGGCCTTGTTTAGTTCCAAAATGGACATTGTAGTATTTTCGTTTGTATTTAATAAATATTATCCAATCATAGACTAACTAGGCTCAAAAGATTTGTTTCGCAAATTACATGCAAATTGTGCAATTATTTTTTATTTATATTTAATACTTCATATATGTGCCGCAAGATTCGATGTGACAAAGAAACTTTCAAAATTTTGCTAATTTTTTGGGACGTAAACAAGGCCTAAATGGCATAAGTCGTGCGTCCATGGTGTGTTTGAAAGGAGCGTCCGAGAGCAGGTGCGAGACGAATACCGAGGTCTTGTTTAGTTCTTCTATGGTCTCCAATGGGAGGGTTAGCTGATCCACATTAGTTAACCACTACTCCACATTGGGCAAAGTGATTTTGTTAACGCACGTAGCCACGGTAAATCATAATTAAAGAGCCATCGTGATCAACTTTCATTATGTGAGCTTGAACAAAATGATCAACATCAAGAGTTGGCCTACAAATAATTGTAGAGCTTTGCTAAATTTCCACACCCTTTCTCCCACTCCAAAAAGCCAAAGTGCTCAATCCTTAAGCAAATCATTCCACCAGGAGAACAAAAGCAATGTTGTGGTGATCAACATCAAGGTATATCTGTAGAGCTTTGCTTTTACCGGTTAACGTGCAATATGAGTGCACAATTATGTTTAGGATAGATTTATTAAGCTAATATTGTTATCTAGTGCCACTAGGTGGGGACTAACAATACACATGTGTTAGACTCAGTGACATGGTGAGGAAGCAAGTGAAAACCTTTGAAAATGCAAACTCAGTGCTAAAGGTGTTATTGTTCTGTCTGCCACATTTGGGAGATATCATATTTGAAAAAGGGTTTAAGAGAGGGGCTTGGTGAGATGGTTTGAATAGTCACTAGATAAGTCCGGTGGTCATCAGAGCTTAGGCACACCCACTTTACTAGTCTAGTCATCAGGCTGTCTCACTCTGTAGTGGGCCACCAAAAATATCCATGCCTCTAGGTCCGAGCACTAAAGTTTAGGCTCCTTCACTTTGGGAGAGAAGGGGATGCTGGACACGAGGCAACAATCGGCAATGGCTGCAAAGCACACAAAGTTTAGAAGGATAAAGGAAGACGACTAGAGGAGGTTAAATAGTCATTTCTATAACTAAATCATGAATCCTAGGCAAATAAATAACATTAATAAACTATTTGTCACTTCCCACTATAACAGCAGAAATAAAACAACAGAGATAATCTATTTTCATAACAATACAATAAAAGGTACATGACTCATTATTTCCATGATGATTCCATCCCTACCTGCGAGCGTGGAAAGCCTAAAAAGCCTCTCTCCACGGCCTTCCTAAAAAAAGCCCACCTGGCCACCTGTAGTTCAATATAAGCTACTGGAGAAGCTAGGCGTTTGGTCCATCTCGAACCGCTTTTAAAGCTAAACAGCCCAATAACCCATTTCAAACAAGGTCGAAGCCCAATGAGGCAGGTGGCCCAAAACCTGACCCGATTCTCTCCCAATTCTTTTTCCTCGTGTTGGAATCGGAATTGGAATTGGAATTTGTACGTAGTGGCGGCGATATCTGGTTCAGAGTGGGTGTTGATTCGTGGAGAGCAGCTGGTCGGGCCCATCCGCGCAGTTGGCTTGGCTTGGCCGCTGCCGCCCGTGCTCGCACCGGCCGCCCCACCTCCATCTTCCCATGGTGGTGGTATCATCCCCCCCCTTTCCTCTTCCTCCTCCCCACGTGCAACCACCTAACCCCTCTCCCACCGCCCTCCTCGCCTAGCCCGCCGCCACAGCGGCCGTCGACGAGCGCCATGCCCGCCGCGGCGTCCACCTCCGCGACCTCGCTGCTGCTGGGCGGCGGCAGGCTCCCGCGGCTCCAGCTCCAGTCCCTCCGCGCCCCCGCCAAGCCCCCCTTCCGCCGCCCGGCCTCGTCCCCGTCCACACCGCTCCCCAGATGCCGCGCCAGCGCGAGCCCCCGCCCTCTGGGCCCCGTCTCCGCCTCCGCCCTCGCGCTGCCCGTGTCGGTGACGGCCGCTCCCCCACCGCAGGTGGAGGATGGTGGCTGGGTGGGAGGCGCGGCCGCGGCCGCGGCCGTGAGGAGAGTAGCTGTGGCGGTGGCGTGCGGGGCGCTCGCGGCGGCGTGGTGCCGCCGGGCGATGGCTGTGGGGGCGGCCACGGCGGCGGGAGCGGGGGCCGGGGCCGGAGCCGGGGCGACGGGGGCGGTGGAAGCTGCCGCGGGGATTGGAGGGATGGCGCTGCACGGGGGCTGGCCGAGAGTGCTGCAGATTCTGCAGCTGCTCAGGGAGCAGGGCCTGGTTCTGGCCGCGCTGCTCGGCCTCTCTGCGTTCTTCTCCATGGCAGAAACTTCTATCACGACGCTTTGGCCTTGGAAGGTGCGTTCAGCAAGTCTACGGAGACCCATTTTCTTAAACTCCTGTTGTTGCCATAGTAATTACTGTACGTACGCGAAATGAACTATGCTTCCAGTTTTGCAATCGGTTTGGTTCACTGAGCTACGAGGTAGGATATTGGGAGATTTTTGGATACTTAGATGAGCAGATTGGTATTGGTGTAGTGTTGCTGCTAAGAGGGGATGCTGAGATGGGGTGAGTGTCTTATGGGTACGTCCTTGTATCAACTACTATACTCATTCTAAATGGGTTTATGCAATGAGTATTTGTATGAACAAAGCAAACGGATACGCACTAGCTTAGGCTGTTGGGTTGGGCTGTGGCATGTGTGGGTCGAGGATGTGGCGGTTGTCATGCACATCCTGCTTCAGCAGTGATGTGATAATTTTGTCTCGCTTGCTGATGACATAATCCACAGCACAAGTTTGTATTTGAGAAGTGATGTCACTGCTGGGAGTGTTGCTGAAAGACATGGGGAAAGCATTATTGCTCCTTCCTTTTTTTTGTAGGATAGAGGGCTGAGCAGCAGGCATAACTGATTGACAAGCTGACAACAGCAAGGTGCTTCAGATATAATGACAGTGTGCACATGCGCTTTAGTGACATGTTGTGCTAGTGATCTGTAGGAGAATTAGGCAGGGAATCTATGCAAGGAAAGTTTTTATTATTTTGAAACTGGAACTAATGACACTGGTATTGGATTACCGGTCTTACTGACTTTATATATAATCTCCCTTCACACCTAATCTCATCAACTGGATAGGTATTTCTGGTTCAGAATATTTATAGCTTTGAACAGAACATTGGTGCTCTTGTAACTATCATTAAAGGGGTCCTGCCTCTTTGTTCATGTTTATCAACATTTAAATTCAATTCTAATTCTTCAAAGACTACAACAAGGTGATCAATGTAAATTGATGGCTGGATTCGGTTAATCACATGTTGAACTTGCATTTTATTTTTAGTAGAGGTTTATTTGCAAGCACAGGAATAATGAAGCCCTAGGTTTAGTGCATTTTTTCCCTCCAGAGTTGAGCCTAAGGATTCAAGTTCACTGACACTTATCATTGTGGGTTCAAGCATTTGCACACATATTAGCATATTGAAATGGCTAAAGTATTAGAGGTTGGTGCTAGAGTCTTTCCATAACAGCGCACTTGGGACTGAAGTTTGATTCATGCAAAATTTTTCAATTGAATCATGCTTGATGTTCAAAAACTAGCAAGAATCATAGAAATAGCAACACTGTATTGTGTAATAGGTTGCATACCTTTTCCCCCTTTGCATTTGTTTATTTTTCTAACGTTGTTTGGAAATTGCCACATCAAGGCCTAATTTTCTAGTGATCTGCCTAGCGCCCAATAGCTAGCTAGCCTCTCTACTCAAGCATTGAGGCATCACCCCCTTCTACCCACCTAGGGCATTTTCAGATCAGTGTTTTGAAACTTTGCTTCGTAGTGGTACTCTTTTCTTATTGTAACTGACTGTATGCTGAGAGCGAATATCTATATGCTGAGACTTTGCTGATTTCTTTTTTCCTTTGCATTAGGTTCGTGAACTAGCTGAGAAGGAACCTGAGAATGGTGTTTTCAAAATGCTCCGAAATGACGTCACTCGTTTCCTGACAACTATTCTCATTGGCACAACGTAATCCATGGCATTTCTAAGTTGTGCATCACTCATTGCAATTTTGTTTTACTAACCCTAAACCCTAATCTCGGGCATAATTTGTATGAAATAGTGTGGTCAACATTGGCGCAACAGCAATTGTTACTGAGGCAGCAACAGCAATGTTTGGTGAAGCAGGTGTTAGTGCAGCAACAGGTGTCATGACAGTATGTCTCCTGTCTCATACTGGCCTTCTGCTCTTGTGTAAGTGTTCTTTAATCTAACTATGGAGCACCATTTTTTAGGTTGCCATCTTACTTCTTACAGAGATCACTCCCAAAAGTGTTGCAGTCCATAATGCCACCGAGGTCGCTAGGTTTGTGGTAAGGTGAGAGATATCAAGTATAACTTAGTTTCAAACATGTTTATTTTGAGTACTGAACATTGTGCATTTGTTGCGATATATCAGACCGGTCGCATGGCTTTCGCTGATCCTCTATCCAGTTGGGCGGATTGCTACTTTTCTGTCTATGGGAATGCTAAAGATTCTAGGCCTGAAAGGGAGAAGGTAAGACTGTAAGAGTATGTATAATACTCTAGTTCTTGATCAACTAGAAGATAAATTCTTTGAAAATATGCCAACTCAATAAGCTCATGTTAGTCATAGATTATATCCCCCATTAGTTATGATATGCTTTCAAGAAGGATACACAAACAATAAATTAATTCATGCCACAAGAACCACACAGAACTCTTTTTTAAGAGCATATGGCTTGCTCTGCGTAGTGGATATAACCAGGGAAGCACAAGGATTGAGTTTCTAGGTGTGTGTGGGTTCTGCTCAGGTGGGCAACTCTAGCTTCATCCATCTGTATCTTTTTCTTGATGAAATGGCATGCAGCTCTTTTGCGTCATTCGAGAAAAAATAACCAGGGAAGCACACTGATTGAGTTCCTGGTTCCTGCCAAATAAAATCTCACCTGTTTTCTTTTAAAAATGGATTAAACTTGTATATTACTAGAATTCAAGTACAAATGAGATGGTACAACATGGACTAGATTAGACTAGTTTGAGTATGTGTTGAGTCTAGTTTATAGGGTGATAGTTGTACTTTCTAAAATTTCTATAATTAGTAAATAGTGCAGTGACTATATTTTTAATCAATAGATGACCGTTGACACTATTCCAAGAATTGCATATCATCTGTTATTGTTCATGAAGGATCTAATTCTAGTTTGAATTTGCTAGAAACTTATTGATTGCTTTCTGTATAATTTAGTTTACAAATTGAATTTAGTATCTGATATTGTAATACAATACACATTTGTATGTTATTTTTTGCATTTTTTTTACAAAATCCAGTACTCAAGTACATTGATTTGCTATGTCTTTTAGTTACTACATTTGTATATGTTTAACCAATATACAATTGAGATTCCTATATAGATAAGATTTAGTTTTTCTTTTTCATAACTCTTGACATTTCTGGAGATCTACTTCTGAATCTTGTGCATCATATACACTTCTTTCCTCAGTGAACCATATGTTACTGAAGATGAACTGAAGTTAATGTTACGAGGAGCAGAGTTGAGTGGTGCAATTGCAGAAGATGAACAGGTTAGACAATCTAGTATATGGAGATGCCCATATATTGTGCTGCATATTTCCTTCTTTATTCTTTATGTTTCTGTGTACCTCACAGCAAGATTTTGTTATCCAGTGCAATCTAGGCAAAGCCTTTACTTACAATTTTTATATCATATAGAAAGCTGACTACTTACATAAATAAAGAGTGAATTAATGAAATTTCAGGAAAATAGTAACTAACGTTTTTGCATGATTTTAACTGCTAATTTAATGTTTGTACACCATCTCATCACATATATCCAGAATTTGAAAAGCAGTATGGCCCCAAAGGTTTGAGTTAGATTATACTGTTGCAGACTAGGATTTTGCCTCTTGATAGTTTACTAGCACACTTTGGCTACTTCTTTGTTTTCTTGAAAACGCAGGAGAGCTGCACTTCATTATATTAAGAGGATAAAGGGCAAGAGCCCGAACAACCCCACAAACACCATACACACACCACACACACCACACACTCACGCCCCAACAGAAATGTTACATTCGCGCCCGTAAGAAAACACACAACGCGACCACTACTAGGCTAAACATTTCTAACTATCGGGGAGGAGGGCAGTCAAGAATGATAGCTCTCGAGCTGCTGCCATAGACCATAAACGGCGCTCCTCGCCTGCTATGATCAGAGCGCCAGCAAGGTTTGGAGCTGCTCCATCAAAGACACACCCATTGCGATGGTTCCATATAGTCCAAGCTCCGAGCATAACAAGAGAATTAATTCCTTGCCTTGTCAGCCCATCAGCAGTGCTGCTAGCCTTCTCCCACCAAGCATGGAAGGATAATTCTGTAAGCTGAGGGGACAAAAGCCTGATTGAACCAAAATTCTCTTGTGAACACACAATGGACAAGTAGATGGTCGATAGTCTCCTTTTCATGGTCACAAAGGAGGCAATTCTCCGGATGAGGTAACCCTCGGCGTGCTAGACGATCAGCTGTCCAGCACTTATTGTGCGACCAGCCACATAAAGAAACGGCATTTGGGCAGCACCCATGATTTCCAAATCTTTTCCCATGGTCCAAAAAGAGTAGATCCGAAAAAGAAGCCTTCATATGCCGATTTAGCCAAGTATTGTCCATTAGAGGAGAGCCTCCATAGGTGCTGCAGCTGAAAATCCAGAAGTAGATCCCACCATAAGTGAAAGTAGTCAACAAACCCACCAACTGTGAGCGCTCCTTGTATGTCCAAAATCCAAGCCCGGTTAGTAAGGGCATCCTGGACAGTATGCTGCTTAACCCTCCTTTTAGGAGTAGCCACAAAAAGTCGAGGGGCAAGATCTGCAATGCATTGCCCATTGATCCGATCTGTCCAGAAAAGAGTGTTTGCACCATCCAATTTCAGAAGTTACTGCCACTGAGTAGAAGGCTCTTACTTGCTTCGGCACATGGAATGGTAGAGCAGCCCAAGGACAATGAGGTTCTGTTTTCTGCAGCCAAACCCATCTCGTGCGCAAGGACCAGCCAAGGGTTTTTAAATCTGAAATTCCCAGGCCTCCAAGCTCTGGTGGGCCACAGACTTTGACCCAAGCCACAAGACAATGACCACCTTTTTGCATATTTTCGACCCCTCCAAAGAAAGCCACGCCAAATTTTATTTACCACTTTGATAGCCATGGAGGAAAGTCGAAAGCAATAGCTAAGTAAATGAGCATTCTCAGTGAGAACTGATTGTACTTGAACCCTTCTTCCAGCCCTTGTCATTAGGTCTGCCTTCCAGCCAGGAAGTTGATCTGCAGTACGATCAATAATAGGCTGCACTTGTTTCTTTAGGGAGAGGGGCAGACCTAAGTATTTGCATGGGAAATCCGAGAGGGGCACACCTAGCTAGTTTCTTTGGCTACTGTTATCCTTTAGGTATTTTGCAGAACCTTTCCATAGCAATCCCATTAATCTTTAGGAAGCGATCCTATTTGTTAAAGCCCCTGCAGGCAACTTTCAAGTTCATTATTCTCGATCACAGGTAGTCATTCTGCATATTTTTCCCTCAGAATCATCATAAGAATTGGGTTAAGTGGATAGGTCAGACTATAGCATGGAAATACATAAGTACTGATAGGTTGTTGAAACTATCTAAGACTACAGATTTATCGTGTCAATTTGTCACAAATAACAGATTTTAGCTGATGAAATCAGTACTTCTGCAGTACATAGAAATACTAAATGTGTAGTTTTAGTTTTGCAAAAACAAGGACACTAAATTTATAATTCTGTGATAAAACTTCTTAAATCTGTAGTTTTGTGATAGCATAGCCCACTCACACATATACAAAAAAAAAGAAAAAGAAAAAAAGGAACCATATAGTTATTTATGTGCTTAGATTCTAGGCCCTAGAACTAGAACCTATAGCTGTGTTACACTATTATGAATTCCTAGTCCGTGCCTGCTTGTGCAGGACACTTTTCTACTTGATCAGCTAAAGTCAGCACCTGAGTCTTTTAACAGGATATGATCGAGAATGTCCTGGAAATTAAAGATACACAGGTGAGGGAAGTAATGACGCCTTTGGTGGACGTAGTTGCAATTGATGCTATTGCAACACTTATTGATTTCAAAAACTTGTGGGAAACTCATCAGTACTCTAGGTATTGTCAACTATTATTGTCGCGTGTATTTTCAAGTCTTATCACTGACATCTGCTGCTATTTGTTATTTCCAGAGTTCCTGTATTTGAGGAGCGCATAGATAATATTGTTGGAATTGCATATGCAATGGACATGCTTGAATATGTTGAAGAGGTATGTCTCTTGTTTACCATTTAATGTAAAACTTAATCACAGTGAGTCTTATTTGCTCCACATGATGCTTCTCTAAAGGGAAAGTAAAAGGTGTATTTTTCTTTTGAAGGTTGAGAAGCTGAATGAAATCACTGTTAAGAAAATCGCACATATGCCTACATACTTTGTTCCAGGTAATTTTTAGTAACATTGTTGGATACAAGTATCATGATGAACTAAAAGAAGGCATCTGTCAGTAGTTATAGGGTTGGATGTTTTTCCACAACAATTAATCATTTCTGCCACATGTTTTCTCCCATCTATGCATCATGGATGTAACATATGATACTGTTTCATCTGGCAGATTCAATGTCTGTTTGGAACCTATTAAGAGAGTTCCGGATCAGGCAGGTTCATATGGCAGTGGTCCTTAATGAATATGGTGGAACTATTGGTGTATGTCCCTATGAAACCCATTTTTTATACTTTACAAACTGGACACAGTTTAGTACTTGTTAATATTCTTGTTATGCTTTCATCCAAGGCTAGTTGCTCAATTGAGACCATTTTGACTTATGGCACACAACGAGGTTCAACATTGTTTACTCCAATCAATTTTTAGTTGTAACTTCCAAGCATGCTAGTTAGTTTGCTAATAATTGATGAATGCTAGTCAGTACATGGTGACATTTTGATGGCCATTTATTGGCAACACTACTGGCTTTTGTTCCACAATGGTCGTGTTTTTAGCACAAGCATGTGGTGCGATGCTTCAAGTGATCTTGCTGCACAGCTTATGTAACTGCAGCAATGGGGCACTTTTCATCTGTTGCAGTAGCAGTCCCTGTTGTTCATGGTTTGTTTCCTTTTAAGATATACCCCACACATAGAGATTAGTTATGCTCCATGCAGCAGAGATTATTACTTTCCACAAGTTTAGAGATTGTTTCTTAGGAAGTAGTTATGCTCACAGTTTGTTCATCAGTTTCTGTTTTCAGAAGTAGTTGATGAGCGATGAACATGTTTTGATTATGTTTGCTGCTGAAAGGATAATTCTTTAAGATGTTTTTCTCATTACTGATGCTCATTGGTAAAAGTTGCAAATGATTGGACAAAGCTACTACCCGTGAGCTTCCTTTGTCTCACATACCCTTCGAGCAATTACGCTTTAATGTAGCAATATCTATCCATTACTTGCAGCAACTAAGTCCTATTGTATTCAGAAATGTTTATTAGAACAGTTTGTAATTTCATATGTTTATCACTGCATGGGACATTGGGAATTACTCTGACCTTTGGCCAAAAAAAAATGCAGATTGTAACACTAGAAGATGTAGTGGAAGAAATAGTTGGTGAAATATTTGACGAGAATGATTCCAAGGTGATTATTTCTGGAATTTTTTATTTCAAATCGCAAGTGGGTGTTCAGTGCCATACATATGCATGCTATTATTTTCTATTTCTTTTTCAAAATTATTTCCCCCTTTCTTTTGGTTTATTATTCCCTTTTTGCCTTGTAACTATCGTTCTTATATTACATAACTGACTTTTCATATGTTGGTAATAAATAATGATATGCTAGCATTTGAACTTACGAAATTTAGTGGGCCAAACATACTGAGCCATGCCAAAAAAGACAGGCAAATCATACAGTCATATTTTAGCAGCAGCAGTGCATTAGCGCGGTGGGTACTGAGCCGGAGTTTGCATGTGCCTGAAGGTGGCTGAATGAATAAGGTGGATATTACCCTACCCGCACCCAAATCAAAATGTGTATTTTATTTCTACCCATACCCTCCCCAATTAATGCGGGTGTGGATTTGAATATGGGGATTGAATATCCAGCGGCAGGTATAAAGATTAGATCTCCTGCCTCAGTGCTTCTCCAAGATCTGGAAGCAGCTGCTTCACTCCTATTTTCTGTATCCTAGTCAAAACAAAGGATTTTTCCATGTAGCAAGCTAGTTGCTCTTTGTCATTTGCTTAGGCAGTCTCTCAATTCCTTCTGCTACTCTGTTTTTCACCCTTTCAGGAGGAAATCCAGAAGAAAACAGGCTATATAGTGAGGCGGGGAGATGGAACATTTGATGTTGATGCAAATACATCAATAGATCACCTCTCTGAAGAGCTTGGTATCAAAATACCAGAGGTATTGTTTCTCATTTGATCTTAGCTTTCTCTACAGTTGCTATGCATTCCCTTGGACATGTGTATATTTAAGGAAGGTATGGCTCGGAAAATAGTAGATTGATTATGAGTAGTACAAAAGGGTAGGCAAGGATGATCTGGGATTTATAGAACAATACCCAATCAGGGAGATCCTTGCCTAATAGCTAATCAACTACATAAAACCCATGGAGGCAGGCTTAGGTGCCAGGGCCCATGCGGCCAGCCCAATAGCCCTCTGGAAACTCCATTCTAACATATATGTTGGAGTGGACACTGTATGATGATCATCGAAATGTGAGTTCCATCATTTAGAGATGCCTGGTTTGCAGAACCTATACAGATATAACGTTATTATATCTATTTTTTGGTGGAAACTGGACATTTAATATTTAGGTCAACAAAATATTCACAAATGTTCTGTTTGTAAAATATGCCCTTGGTAGTCATCATTTATATGGTGCTCTGTATTTCTGTCATGTTTCTCGTAGATTGGCTGATAATCTTGAGACACTTGGACACTATCTTTTGGCAGGGGCATCAGTATGAGACGGTGTCTGGTTTTGTCTGTGCATCTTTTGGCTATATTCCAGAAGAAGGTGGGAAAATGCTTGTGATTCTTGAAAAGGATTACAGAGAAGAAAACGGTGAATATCAGGAGGAAGGTTCTGATCGCCAAGATGATAGAGAAAAAACTCAAGCTTACGAACTTGAGGTAATTGTTACAACTCCTTGTGTACTCTGTTTGCTCAAGAGTTCTAGTACCAGGTCAATTATTATAATGCGATTATCTTGTCATCGCTAGAAATCTTTACTAGTATATATAACTATTATGAATTTTCCTTCATTACTTGAAAGCTGAAAGACACCACAAAAGCTTCAATTTTCTTTGTTGATGCAATACCATGAAACCTTTTTTGTTAAATAACTCTCATTAGAACCAATTTTCCATACAGGGCATTTGGTTCTTAGATCATTTTATAGGATATTTCGTACTATAAGTAAGAACCAACTACTATCCACAATTACCTCTACATGCTTGTTTGTGCATATAAAAAGACAACAATACTCAGAAGGTTGCTGTAACATGTCCACACTCCGCTTTTGTGGTGCTAATACTACCGAACATTTGTAATTGCTTTTTTTATTTGAAGCTAAAAAAAGAAAGTATACAAAAACTAATAGATAAGAAAACCAACTACTCAATTGTCAATTCAGAATTCATACTGTGGGTTATAAGGTTATTTCAGTGAAATTGTTTTGGTATTGGTACACAACCTTTATTAGTTGGTGCAACTCCCATTTCCGGAAGTCTTCGTACACTTTAATTGAATTGCTGCAGCCCTAGGAATCCATAGTTTCTGTTTCACAATTCACCCAAAGTTTCATTCTTTGTTGCAGAATTAAATAACCTTCTGTAGTTGTTTTCACTACCTTTATTACCTGGCTTCTCTTGCTCACAGATAGTGGAAGCTAATGCAAGGAAGGTGGGCAAAGTCCTATTTAAGCCAATAAGCAGTGAATGTGTTGGTGTTGACAACAAGGGTGTGAACCGCCTGGTCTCCAAGAAGATCATCAAACGGAAGAAGCAGGGCTATGATGATTCCTCCGGTGACGAGTATCCAGATACAACAGAGAATGGCTGCCCTGCTGAGGCACTCTCCTACTCGGATGGTAACAGTGCCTTGTTGGAAGATGCAAGCAGTTCTAGTGCCAAGAGGTGACAATAAAGGAACTCCAAGACCATCGTACTACTGGTAATAATTACAGCACACCGTCACCGGTCCTAATACCCCTTGTTACAACAGAAGAAGATGAGAAGAACATAGTAGTAGGCTACCCAAAAAAAAAACTGCGAGAGCAACACCAAGAGGTTAACAGCAGTTTAAGGCATTGCAACATTTTTCAGTAGCAGGAGTAGCAGTAGTAGCAGTCTAGAGGTGCAGCGAGGTGTCGACGTCGACTTCACCAGAGACATGTTTGTAGTTGTAGGTCTTACTGGGCCACAGCTCCACCGCAATGGGGTCGCTATCGCCGTGGAGCTGGAAGCTTTTGCATTCACAGACAGTGGTTGGCACGGCCGGGAATAAGGAGGCTGCGGCGGCAACAGCGGCAGTGGTTTCCCGCAGCGGCCTGCACGGGTAGAGCAGCTCCGGGTGGAAGAACCACTTGACGGGCATCTCCCTCGGGGAGGCGGTGGCCGCAGGGCGGGGGGCGAGCACGTGGAGAAGCCTCTCCTCCCGCTTCTCCCTGATCCTCTCCAGCTCCCTGAACCTCTGCTGCAGCAGGGCGATGGAGGAGAACATCACCTGGCCTTCGCTGCTCTGCACCCCCATGATGACTGGGCGAGAGGGGGAGCTCTCACTCCAGCTCCGAGTTTCAGTTACGTGTTCGTGTGTGTGTATCTCACTCAAGCGTCTGTCTACTTCGCTCGGTGTGTGTGGGGGTTTTGCTTGCTGCTTGAAGGGGTGGTGGTCTTGGGCATGTGCGTATTTATAAGCCGCAAAGTTTTGTCACGGCGCAGGGCGTCGTCTTGTGGTCGTCTTGCAAGTTGCGCCA
>Ga0182004_10000540_pt1 | contig 23644 bp, 17 predicted proteins | sample Sormic07211540_1_FD_120479 | JGI IMG/M metagenome (GOLD analysis project Ga0182004, IMG submission 120479) | Endophyte microbial communities from Sorghum bicolor roots, Mead, Nebraska, USA - 072115-40_1 MetaG | ecosystem: Host-associated > Plants > Roots > Unclassified | place: USA: Nebraska...
ATTCACTGTATTCACCTACTGTTGAGTCCACTGTCCGCTATTGTTCAAGCCTCTCACGGCACCGAGTGAGAAGGTTCTCGATCTACTGTACTGCTGGGGCGTGCGAAGAGCATTTTCCCAACACATTGCATTTGGACAATGTGATTTCTTGCTTCATTTTTTGATCCACCCACGTTGGTTCTCCGTAACCATTAAAATGGTCTCTTGGATCACGAATACTCGTTATTTCAGTCAAACATGTAAATTTTATAACTAACTTCAAAACACTAAAGTCACATGTAGATTTCGCCCTGAAAGATAAATTTACCAGATTTTAAAAATATATCCTAAGCAAAGAATAACTCTGCTAAGTATCAAACAAGAGACGATGCCCCGGGTTATGTTGTTCCTCTGCATCCGCTGAAAGCCTGAAACTGAGCTGCAGTGCTGCAGCTGCCTGTTGCTTCAGGATCAGATCGAACAACTTCAGATCAAAAGCAGGCTTCTCTTCCACTAAATAAAATCTAGCAAAAGACTACAGTTCACCATTCATTTTACTTGGATTTATCATTATAAGGGAGATGCTGTTTCCAAAGTGGATGGGTGCCACAAAAAGTTCAATCAAATACTTTACTACATGTGCAGCCTGGTGAAGTTTTCTTAGCCAACGGTTTGCAAACTGAAAAAAAAAATGTATAGTTCTTTCCATAATAAGACTATTATTATTTCTTTCAACGACGCAATACGACAGGTGTTTGGTCATCTTCAACGCGCAATAGCTGGCGTGAGAACAGTTCAATCTTGATTCATGGTTATAACTCTGAAGAAAGAACGACATACTGTCCCATATCAAAGACAATTAGACACATCATATGTATCTTTCAACAGACTTTCCTTTTCCATGTGGTTTTAACATATTCGAATAAATCATGTTTCCATTCAGTTTTTCTCAACAGGAAATGTGATGTTAACCTACCTCATGCAAGAAAGAATTGCTAATCCTGAATGAACTATATTGAACTCACAAAGTAACAGGTTCACATGAGATGCGGACCTAGTAACCTACTACTTCACGTCAAAATTGTTTCTTTCCTACAGTGAACTCACAAGTGACAGGTTCACATGAGATGCGGACCTAGTAACCTACTACTTCACGTCAAATTTGTTTCGTTCCTACTAGTTTTGCTACATTCTGCTATATATTCATCCCTATCAAGAATCAATTTAACAACTGCTGCACCATAGTTTTTAACTACTGACAAGCAGAAAACACAAGAAAAATGGTGTATATCTACATAGTAGAGAACTCAAACAGCATCGTATGCCTGTACTTCTCACCAGGGTGAAAGACAACTGAGGGAAAATTAGGTTGATTAACAGCATTTGGGAAACCTTGAGTCTCGAGGCAGAGGCCAGAATGCTTTCCATAGACCGCACCTCCTTTGCCCACAATACCATGAAGGAAATTTCCAGTGTAGAACTGCACTCCAGGTGCATCAGCCCAAATGTCTAGGGCCCTCAAACTAGATGGGTCTGACACTTTTGCCACGTGTCGCAAACCTGACCTCACTTCACTGGAGTCAAGCATGTAATTATGATCATAACCACCAGGGACCTGATCAATTCTGCTTCCAATCCTATTCCCAGTCAGAAAATCAAAGGGAGTGCCACTTACTGGCATGAACTCGCCTGTAGGTATTGAGGTTTGATCTACTGGAGTTATCTGAGAGCCCCATATCTGGATCGAATGTGAAAGCACATCTCCTGAGTCGTGGCCTGCCAGGTTCCAATAGGTGTGCTGTGCTAAACTGATGGGTGTGGCCTTGTTCAATGGTATGGCTTCCATCTCAAGCTTCAGTGTTGCACTTGGAAGAAGTGAATATCTGACAGTAACAGAAACATCGCCTGGGTAACCTGTTTTTCACAGCATTAGTATTCATTGAAATAAGGAATGTATACAGTTATTTTTCATAGAAGGTAATTGTAAAAGTACCTTCCTCTCCATCTTTACTATAATACTTGAAGGTAATTGAAGGCTTGTCCCCTTTGTTATATTCAGCGACTTCCCATACAGTTTTGTCAAACCCTTTAAATCCACCTGAATATGGTATTGCCTGGATTAGTTAATGGAACAGAACCACAAACAATTGAAGTGATGCAGATCTCTTTTTTCTATTTGCAAACATGCATCTGTATTGGATGCTAGGTGTCCCTAATACAACAAATATACAAAATAAGAGACCCATAGTAACATGCATCAACTGACTATAGTTCAGTAGCAGGCACCGAGAAAACAGAGCATGCCAGCACCAAGGCTGTTGTGGCCACTGAGTATCAACTGCAGAAGCGCAGCCACATGTTTTCCCCCAACCTTCTTTTGTCAAAAACATCTTGTCCAGCAAGTGTTCAGTACCATGTAAAGGAGGTTCAAACTGTGACAGTTGAGGTGTAACTTGATTGATACATTTGTACAATTGTATTGTTTGTCTATAGAAATGGCAATGGCAAACCCACCTTACTTCAACTGGCCCTAAGGGTAACTGTTACTCCTTGTATCCCATCCCTTAGAGGGTTCAGTGCATAAGTTGGGGGTAAGGGTATTGTAGCACATGGTGGTTTCCAAGATAAGTCTCCCTGTCTACTTTGATGACCTATATCCTGTTAGTTATTTGTTTAGGATATTTGATGTTTAATAACTGGTTTTGGTTATTAATTAGTTCAATGATTTGGTATTTTGGTTTGAGAAATTCTAGACTGCACTTGTTAAGTCCATGTCTAGTTCTATAAAGAGCAGCCAGCAGTTATTTTCATTCAGAAAGGGAAAGAAAGTATCGAGAAAACAGTATTTTGTTCCCCACAATACTATTTTTCTTCGGGTCCACTAAACCCTCTAAAGATTAATGCCAGATCATTTCACCCATGAAGCCAGTTGAGAGTGGCTTGCTTCTGCGGGCCACCACAAGCCCAGGCTTTTCCACCATAGAAGCCGGATCATGCTTAACTCCCTCAGCTCACACTGGCACACATCAATATCAATCTCATCCCGAACTCCTTTTCTCCTGTCCTGACAATGTGGCTGCTGGTTGTACAGCCTTGTAGACTGTAGTCCTTTCCCTTTCTCCCTTTTTCTCTGTACAGTTTACTTTATTTAAATTTATATACCAACAGTGGGGGCTTCCCCTGCTGTATTTATGGCTCAAAAAAACAGTGTGGCTGTTGGTTGTTGGCATCAATGTACCACTAGGGTAGTCCATGACAGTAACTTGCAATATTATCAATACATAGGTGATAGCCAAAATTAATGTGTAACAGTCTTATCCTAATGAGAGCAGCATTGTATTTAATGAGAAATGGGAAATTTACAGTGTGGACATTGAAAGTTTTATATCATGACTACAATTAATAGCTTAGCAATAACAAAATGTCCCCATTGAAAACTTTGTACAAACTACACAATGTGGATATTTATTTAGCCTTTGTTGTACAATGAATATCATATTCAGTTACATCCCAATTTGTCAAAGTCATTTAGTACCAGGATTGTTATAACACACTTTTCATTATTATTTATATTAGCATGTTTAAATAACAATACAGATTTGCCTTACCATGAAGAGTGTTAGGTGGGTTGTTGATACTCAGATTGTACTGCACCCCATTTAGAGTGAACTTTCCATCCTTGATTCTATTTGCAACTCGACCAACAATGCAGCCGAAGTAAGGTGAGGTTCCATTCTGATCAAAGAGACTCCAACTGTTAGCACCAAAGCAATTATTGATCGCTGAGATATACATCAATAACGATTTACAAACTGCAGGTAAACAACAGCCACAGTTATGAAGCTAATCCCTGAAGAAAAAAATGTACATTAAAATATGGTTCGAGTTCCATTCTGAATGAAAGCTCTCCAAATAGTTTTCATTCCAGATTTTTCTCAACAAAGTAAGAGGGCGTACCCAGCGCTGAAAAGTCCAAATAGTTTTCATTCCAGAAACCGTACTTTTCAATTTCTAGGCAACCTTGTCTTTGCTTATTGTGCAAGGAGGCTGATACGAACCCAGGACCTCGAGGACATAAGTGGAGACAACCATTGTGCCTAGCCCACCCTTGATAAACCTTTTCAATAGAGTACTTGATGAAAAAAGGAACTACTCCCTCTATTCCATTATAGTTCACTTTGGCCTTGTCCTAAGTCTAACTTTGACCAAGTTTTTAGAAAAGAATATTAAATCTACAAGTTCAAATAAAGGCTCTACCAAGGTCTTGGGAAATTTAATGAAACTAAATTGATATTCTAGATGTTGGTGTATTTTTCTATAAAATTAATCAAAGTTAAACAAGTTTGACTTAGAACAAAGCTAATATAATTTGGAACAAGGTCATCATGAATTTATATTGCAGAAATTGCTTTCTTAGTAAAGAGAGAACAATTAGTTAAAAGATGTTCTCTGACTGCATCATTTAGTAAAGAGAAAATCATTAAACTGTTATGCAGTATTAGCACTGTAACTTATAAGCAACACTCAGGCGAAACTAAATGAGCCTTCATATTTTAAGTTTATTTTTACACTTCAGCTTCACTACATACTTTAGTGCTCCATGTTGTTTGGCATGGCAGCACAGTTGTTAAAGTCTTGACATGCACTGAACCAAACAATGGATGTTCCATGTTACCAAGAAAAGATGAGAGTAATGCCTGAATGTGCCTTGCTCATTAGCAACAGAACAACCAAATGCTTTAGTATAATTAATTCAACACATTAGATATTAAAAATAGATCTTACATATACAAGGTTAAAGCTTTTATTACTGGTAGAATATATTTTAAAGATGGCATATTAATACTGTAGTTAATAACAGTATTCAAAGTTTCTACAGACATGAATCAATAAATTTAGCTGCACTTTCGCAGGAAAATAAATTATTTAAAAATTACTACATCATCTTCTTCTAGTAGTAGTATAATATTACAAAACCCACGCCATAATTGATTAACCAACTAACCAGAAAAGGAAGAGTCACTTAGAACATACTCGCTCCATATCGGATTTAGAAGTCGTTCTGGACAAGGTTTGGGTCAAACATCGGGAATATAAATCATCAATAACTTTTGAATTGTTGAGTTTACAAATGTGAAAATTATATGAATAGATAGATTTGTCTCGAAAAATACTTTCATAAAAGTATACATATATCATTTTTTTCTAAATATTTTTTTTCTAAATCCGACACGGAGGCAGATACATTCCCACACACAAGCTACCAAAATATGCAGCGCTTGCACGCCCAAGTTGACTTTTCAAAAGTCAGAAACCAACAAAATATCTCCCTCCTCCAACAAACTCTACTCCCGCACGCAGAGATCTCCGAGAAATGAGGCAATGCGCTAATTAATGGTTCCAAATGAAACGCATGCATCGAGAACTCACCAGGTACGGATCCAGCGAGTCGAATCCGAGCACCACATCAGCGAGAACCCCTGGGAGGAAAACGAGCATAGCATCGTGAACCAAAAGACTCAGAGCCGCTGTACAGCACAGGCAAACGGAAGGTTGGGTACCAAAGAGAAGCCGCACCGTTCTTGTCCGGGACGAGGAGCGAGGTGACGGCGGCGCCGACATTGGTGAGGCGGACCCGCACGCTCCCGCCGTCCAGATCAAAGAGCTCCGGCGGCGGCGGCGCGGGCATCGGGAGGAGCAGCGGCCTGGGCGAGGCGAGGCGGAGGCGGAGCAGCGGCGTGGGGGCGGAGAAGATGGTGACGGAGGCGAGGAGGTAGACGGCGGCGAGGAGGACGAGGAAGAAGGGCGGGGTGGCGCGGATGACCCTGCTGGCGGCCGCGGGGACCGCGGGGTGGATGCGAATCTGGGAGTGGAGATCCCGGAGCCTGTTGTTGGACGGGGGGAGGTGGTGGAGGAGCGGGTGCGGCTGCGGCTGCGGGCGGGTCGGGGTGCGAGGAGCCCGAGGGGAGAGCGAGTGGTGGTGGTGGTGGTGATGGTGGTGGTGAACTCCCACCAGCTGCTCCATTTTTCCTCCGGCGGCCTGCCTGCCTGCCGGATTTCCCGGGGTTTTGGTTCAGCTAGCTCTGGAGCTGCAGCAGCATCTCCAGTGGCGAGGTCAGAGGTGGGCGCCGCGCCAAGGGGACACGACGCGCGCACGACTCTAGCGTTGCTCAGTTCGGTTTATACCGATCATCATCAAATCAAATCAAACAAGAGACAAGGGAAGGGTTTATACCAGGTCATATTTGATTATTTGGATACTTCTCCTATATGTGAAGGCATTGTTTAGTTTGCAAAAAAATTTTGAATTTTGACACAGTAGTATTTTCGTTTTTATTTGACAAATATTGTCCAATTATGATGTAACTAGGCTTAAAAGATTCGTCTCGCGATTTACATATGAACTGTGTAATTAGTTTTTGTTTTCATGTATATTTAATACACCATGCATGTGCCGCAAGATTCAATGTAATGGAAAATCTTAAAAATTTTAGGGGAACTAAACAAAGCCTAAGTGTGTGATTTTTTTGTGTATGGCGTCTATGATTTTTGTATTTTTGTTAGATGTTCTTAAATATGTATGGACTTTAGCACCGATTCTGCTTGCGACATTCATATAGTCAAGAACTCAAGATAAAGTAAAAACGAATACAGAGAGATCAATCTTCTTCCAATATCATCCAATAGTTGCAATGTTCATCTTTGAATAACTGAGGAGAGGAGGCACCAAAAACCATAATAGTATTCGACGTAATAACTGCCTGAACTTATCAGCTTGATTTATGAAGTTGATTTGTTATGAGAGAAAATTATTGTTTCATTGCTAATAAGCCAAGCTGATAAGTTCAAGCGAGCTCTACTGCCGAGAGAACTTTAGATTTTGATCATATAGGTACACAATTGTTCAATCATTCCTATAAAAAAAAGGCACTGGATGTAATTTTTTTAAACCATTCCATTTCCTCGATATTGATACTACTATGGCCTTGTTTAGTTCCCAAAATTTTTCAAGATTCCCCGTCACATCGAATTTTACGGCACATGCATGAAGCATTAAATATAGACGAAAACAAAAACTAATTATATAGTTTGTCTGTAAATCGCGAGACGAACCTTTTGACCCTAGTTAGTCTATTATGGGACAATATTTGCCACAAACAAACGAAAGTACTACAGTAGCGAAATCCAAAAATTTTTACGAACTGAACCAGGCCTATATCCAATTCAGCAAAACACATGGACCGGCTTCGGATGATGATCCAAAACGTCAAAAAAAATATGTTAAGTGCTAACATTCCTCTCATTCATTTTTTTTCCACAGGCATTCCTAACATCCTGTTATTCCTACAGTAATGTAGATCACGATGCTGGACAATCCATAACAAGTTCAAAAGATCTACTTGCAACCAATGAAACATAGGTACTAAAAATATTAAACAAAATTTTTGTCCTTTCCACTTATCAATGTTTCACACACCTACTTTGCTCACACTTATTATCTTTTTTTTTTATTTGCAAAAAGTTCACCTATCCAAAAGAGTCAATAAAAAGTCCAAATCACTTGCCCGCATATTGTGCTTTCTCTTTTTATGTGTTTCATCGGCTTAAACTTATTTATATCATCGACTTTGTATTTAAGCATATCTTATATACAAGCATACCAAACCATGCCTAATAATTGGCTGCAACTTCATGGCTTGGTCCTTCAGCATAATCAACTTCAAAATGGGTGTCCTAAATCCGGCAGCAACCCAGAGGTATTCAACTAGTTATTATTATTATGCTCACAAAAAGAGAAAACCTCCCTTGTGTATCCTCAGCTCATTGATGGGTCTAAAAGCGTTACAGAGGCAGCCTGCCAGCATTTAGCGATCAAAGTTTCAAAACTGACGACAGAACAGAACAAATCCAGCTATGATCAAGGGCTTAACAAGACCAGATAACATCTGGAATACCTAAATATATCAACCATCCTTGAACCTGCGCGCTCTCCAACATCTAAACCACCAGCCTGTGTATTTGGATAAACAAAGGCAGCAGGATCTCTAAGAACAAAATGATGGGTGGCCCCAAATGGATCCAGCAAACCTAGAGAAGATCGTAATCTCCTGGAAACTGATGTGAAGATCTTTGCTTATTTTTTCACACCAAAACTCAGTACAAACTGTAATCCACGAATCCACCCAAACGACGTTGAAACTACAGATGCTCTATGCTTTCTACGTACCAGAGCCTTACATGAGATCCAAACAAAGTCTAGAACTTAGAAATTTAAGTCTCTAACCACTTGATAATGTTGGTCAGTTGAAAAGGGTGCAATGAGGTTCATAAAGGAACCAACAAATGATTAAATCTGACAAATGTGTCCCTTTCAAATTATAAAGGTGGCCCATTAACATATGGTGTAGAAGTTTCTTCAAAGACTCTTGGAAGACTTTGACCTGCTATCTAGCAGTATATATGAGACTATTGGTCTTAAGAACCGAAGCAAGCTCAGTAATTGCCAATATGGATATCTCCAGCTACTTGGCTGTAGGTGGCTGGTTCATCCAAGTTATCTTCGACAAGTACCTCTCCTATCAGCTCCGGCGATGGGCGGCCGACTGTGGCATCGAGCATGAGCTGGACAGGCTTCGTGTTGCTTTGCTTCGCACACAGTCACTTCTCCATGGTGCTGAGTTGGTGCCAGCACTCTCCTACAGCTCTCTTCCATGGATGCGAGAGCTCCGAGAGGTCATGTATGATGCAGAGGATCTCCTAGACAAGCTTGAGTACAACCGTCTCCATCATGAAATGGAAGAATCAAGTGCGAACGAGAGCAGCGGTAGCCCAATCAGCGCCTTCATGCTCTCCCGGTTTCACAACCAAGGTACCCCTTCACACCTGGAACCATGTTGGGATAGATCAACAAGGGTAAAGAATAAGATGGTAAATCTATTGGAGCGAATTGAGCAGGTTACAAATGGAGTTAGTGAAGTAGTCAGCCTACCAAGGAACATCAGAAGCAGCAAACACAACATCATGACAAGCTCAATACCCCACGGGAAACTCATCGGTCGGGACTTCGAAGCCCAACAGCTGGTAACCGCTCTGATAAGTTCTGAGGTCGAGAACCCAGTCTCTGCTGTCTCTATTGTTGGGGTAGGTGGCATAGGTAAGACTGCTCTAGCACAGCATGTGTACAGCAACGCTAGAATAACAGAGAACTTTGATCTGAGAATGTGGATCTGTGTTACTTGCCTCTTGGACGAGTTGAGGATCACAAAAGAAATGCTGGAGTCAGCTTCCAGCAGTCGGTTTAGGCATGGTGGCATAACAAATTTCAATAGACTTCAAGCCGCACTGAAGGCAAGGCTTGCTTCAAAACGGTTCCTCCTTGTCTTAGATGATGTTTGGAACAATGACAACAGAACAATAGCAATAGAACAAGAGAACTGGCAGAAGCTGCTAGCCCCTCTAAACAACGGAGCAATTGGGAGCAAGATACTTCTGACAACTCGGTCAAGTATAGTAGCAGAGATGCTGCAATCATCCTATATAATTAGTTTGGAGACCTTGCAAGTTAATGACTGTTGGTCCCTGGTAAAGACTTCTGTGTTTGATGAGACAGAACATACCATCAACTCAAAATTGGAGAACATTGGAAGGAAAATTGCTGAGACACTCAGTGGTCTTCCTCTTGCCGCAAAGGTGGTAGCTGGACACCTGAAACGTAAACACAGTATAGATGAGTGGAAACAAGTATTGCAGAGAAATACAGTATGGGAGGAAATCATGCCAATTCTGCGAACAAGCTATGACAATCTGCCACCACACCTGAAACAATGCTTTGCATATTGCGCCATGTTCCCCAGGAACTGGGAATTTGAAGCTGAGCAGCTGATTCTACTGTGGATAGCACAAGGTTTTGTGCACCCAGATGGTTCCAGGAGATTGGAGGACATTGGGAAAGAATACATAAATGATCTACAAAACAAGTCATTCTTCACGATACAGAAGAAAGAATTTGTCAGCTATTATGTGATACCACCTGTAATTTATGAGCTTGCAAAATCAGTTGCAGCTGAAGAATGCTTCAGAATAGGAGGTGATGAATGGACAAGAATCCCATCATCAGTACGCCATCTATCAGTACATCTAGATAGCCTTTCAGCACTTGATGACACAATCCCATACAAGAATTTACGCACTCTCATTTTCCTCCCTAGCAGAACAGTGGCTGCAATCAATGTTTCCATCCCTCCAGTGGCTCTCAATAACATAAGAAGCCTCCGTGTGTTGGATTTATCCCTGTGCATGATGGACAGACTTCCTGATAGCATATCAAATTGTGTGCACCTCCGATACCTAAATATCTCATCTACTACCATCACTACAGTACCAGAATTCTTGTGCAAACTCTACCACCTACAGGTTCTGAATTTATCAGGTTGCAGGCTTGGAAAATTGCCTTCCAGAATGAACAACTTGGTCAATCTACGACATCTCACAGCAGCTAATCAGATTATTTCAGCCATAACAAACATTGGCAGGCTGAAATGCCTTCAGAGATTGCCAACTTTCAAGGTTACCAGAGAGAGAACACAAAGTATAGTTCAGCTTGGGTACCTACTAGAACTCCAAGGATCCCTACAGATCAGAAACCTTGAGAATATTGATGCTCCAAATGAGGCAAAGGAAGCCATGCTTTGTAAGAAACGCCAGCTCTCTGTGCTGCAGCTAATGTGGGCATCTGATCGAGATGAGGTAAATGGAAGAAGGGAAGAGGATGTGCTAGAAGCTCTCCAACCGCACGAAAATCTAAAGAGACTAGACATCGTGGGTTGGATGGGATTCAAATCGCCTAATTGGCTTGAGAACGAATGGCTAAGCAATCTTGAGCTTATTTTCCTAAGTGGCTGCAATGCGTGGGAGCAGCTTCCACCACTTGGTCAGCTTCCCTCCATCCGAATAATCTGGTTGCAGCGTTTGAAAATGTTGAGGCAGATAGGCCCATATGGCATTGGCAGCCAAATGGAGACATTTCAGTCACTAGAAGAGCTGGTGCTTGATGACATGCCAGAACTCAATGAGTGGTTATGGAGTGGCCAGACAATGAGGAATTTACAGAACGTTGTGATCAAGGACTGCAATAAGCTCAAAGCGCTGCCTCCGGTACCTCCTAACCTTACAGAGATAACAATTGCAGGGAAAGGGTATTGGGTGCCATACCACCATGATGTAAAGTTGGCACGCAGGTCCAGTGTCTCATCTCTTTGCATATTCAATTGCCCCTTGTTACTTGCCAGATTATCTGCACAAATGAACACAGAAATAATTGCAAGGTTTAGGTCACTTAGAAGCATTATCACTGATCAAATGACAATACTAAGGTGTTCTCTTTTAAAAGAAAGGCTTGAGCTCATTGAGAGCCTAGACATCCAAGATTGCTCAGAGATCACCTCCTTCAGTGCAGACGATGATGATATCCTCCTACAGCTAAAGTCACTCCAGAACTTATGTATATCTGGTTGCAACACTCTGAGATCACTTCCTTCCACTCTATCCAGCGTGCAATCCCTGGATAAGCTGGTCTTATGGAACTGCCCTGTGTTGGAATCACTGACAGAGGAACCACTGCCTCTATCAGTTAGGAAGATTGAAGTTGCACTCTGTCACCCACTGCTCAAGGAGAGGCTCATAAAAGAATATGGAGTTGACTGGCCAAAGATTGCACACATCCCTTGGATTGAAATAGATGGTGAAATTTTGTAGAAATTGGAAATAGCAAGATAGTGCACTTTAAATCTGAAACCTATGATCCAATATGGATAGATGTTGATGTAACGTTAATTTTTGGAAAGGAAATTTGTGTTCCAAATAATTCTATATCGAAACACTATTAATTTAACTCCAAAGTACTAGTAGCTAAACTATCACAGTAGTACAGTACTTCCAAAAATGGTAGAATAGCTTGTTATTTTTTAACCAAATATATCTTGTTTGTAAGATCTTAGCAGTTCAGTTCAAACTTAAAAGTTATGTCAAATCTCATTAAAAGTAACCATGTTAAAAAATTAAGTAGGTAAACTACAACTGAAAGAAAATATGCAAGGTAACCCAAAAACTGAGCTAAAATAAGTTAATTTGGCTGTTCTAAAATTAAAAAAAATCCTAGATGCTTCTCAAAACACAGGATAAACTGAAGCATATATGTAATGAATGTAATGATATTCAGTACTAAGCATACATTCCAAGGTCAGAATAAAAAACTGCACTAGTATCTGGAAATGTCATTAAGATTCAAGATGCCCAGCGCATGCACATATATTGATGGTATACCAAGTATGAAGTATCTATAACATACACTGCCTCCGGTCAGGTAAAGATGTCACTTCTGACAGCAAATGGTCAGTTAACTCAATTGCTAACTCCAGTAGGAACGGCATCTTTTCCCTATCAGAGGTAGTAATAACAAACGGTCCAGCAACCAACAAACTAACCTAAAAGTTAAAGCAAAGGGATACCCTGGAACTCGATGCAACACAACTATTGGGCACATGACATGTCTAAACATCTGGCCTTACTGAGTAACAAAGGGGCAAAACTGCCAGAACTCAATTGATTCTTCGCAGTTCATATAAAACACAAGCTTAGGAGCAGAAGAGCACCAGTCAGAAACAAATTTGTCTATTCCTTTGTACAGTGAGCATCATTTCCATGCCTTGTACAGTGATTGTAACCAACACTAGTTAGAAATGCCCTTATCTCCTGTGCACTGCTGTTGCTAGCCTGCAGCAGGCGTTCATCTTCTTCATATATAAGGTAGGGAGCTTCACCTTTCCTCCTTGAAAGCAATTTTGATGCACCTCTCAGTACGTGGTACTCCCAGCCTTGAACATCAACTTTGATCATAAGAACTCTCTCAGTATCTGGAACAACTTCATCCAGTGGAATTGTGGAAACTTCAACAGCAATTTCTGCATTAGACTTGAATGCTAACTTTGCACCAATTGCAGATATAGCACTGTTGTCAAGTCGGCCAATCACCTAGATTACCAGAACATGCAATAAGTAGTGGGAAAAGGCAAAACAGAAGCACAGACACATAGAAAGCAATTTGAGATTTCTAGATTATGTAAATATCTCTTGTAAAACTAAGGACCAGAATAATTGCCAAACTGTAATGCCTTACATGCATGCAGATTTTGTTTATGCACTTCAGCACTTATGTCTTGCTTAATTTCAGATATGTGATAGTGGCAATCAATCAATCATGGTTGTACATGAATGTTCAAAAAAAATACAGGCTATAAATTTCTGAGAAAAATAGTAATCCTATAATGAAAAGTTCATTGTGTTGCTTTAACAGTAATAAAGTTTATCAGTATGAGATTGGACACGTAATACTGATCTTCCATGTAAGCTTGTTCCTTAAGGAAGACATATCACAAAAGAAACAAAGGCTAGAGTAAGCACTCCTTGCCTTTGGTTTGAGCAAAACATATTCTTGTTTCACCGAGGAAAAGAGAGAAGTTCTGGATAAACTGACAATGTCAACTTGAATTGACTAATTCAGTTCCACCTATTCCACATTAATGGGAGTACATTTATGTTTCTGCTTCATGGATATGATATTTTTTTGTACATTTCTAATAATAGCAAGCCTTATTCCTATTTTGGATTTCAGTACTTTTAGCCCCGGTTCGTGAAGGAGAAGGACTAGAGAAGCTTTCTAGTTATGCCTATTTTGGTATTTTGGATTTCAGTACTTTTAGTCCCGGTTAGTCAAGGACCAGAGAAGCTTTCTAGTTATCCCTATTTTGTTATTTTGGATTTCAGTACTTTTAGTCCCGGTTAGTCAAGGACCAGAGAAGCTTCGTTATAAAATCAGGTATAGAACCCATGGGGAGCTTGGTTACAATTCCGAACACTAACTACAATGACATCCATGCAAGCTTGTTCTGCTAATAACATGATCAAAGTGCCATACATAGAGAATAGTATGCAAAAGATGTTCATTCATTGCTAAAAAGGTAAAAGAACATAGCACTTCCCAATTCTATATAACAGTGATAACACAAAGTTGCAACAATGAGTTAATCGGTTAAAGAAAAATAAAACTACGATCAGAACCAGTACCTGGTGCATCGTAATAGTCCCAACTTGATCAGAAGCTGCCGCGTGATACACCACAACGCGGTCCTGCACCCTGTTGAGGTACACCCCGTCGCAGATCCGCTGCAGGTTCTCGAACACGGGCTCGAACGCCAGCACCCGGAACCCCATCACGGCGGCCGCGAACGATGCCATGCCGACATTGGCCCCCACGTCCACCACCAAACCACCGGATGGTTCCCCCCTCCCCACCTCCCCGGCGAGCAGCTCCTGGATGGTCTCGGAGATGTCGGGCTTGCGGAAGCGCTTGCCCTTGAGGAGGCGAGCGATGTTCTTGTGGGGGTGGTCGGGGAGGGTGCCCATGTCGGCGAGCGAGTAGAGGAAGGGGTAGGGCACGCCCTCCACAAGGTTGGCGACGACCGGGAAAGCCTGCCGCGAGGCGTAGCAGTCGAAGGAGCGGAGGTCGCCTGGAAGGTGGCGGGAGGAGGAGGAGGAGGAGGTGGTGGTGGAGAAAGTTAGATCCGGCGCTTTGGAGAGCACGAAGAGGAGCAGGAGGACGATCGGGAGGAGGAGCAGGACGGTTCTGGGAGTGGAAGAGGCCGCCGCCGGAGCGTGCCGGCGCCAGGGAGCGGCCGGTGGCGCCGGCGGCGCGGCCGGCGGGGCCGGCATTGGTGAAGAGGGCTCGAGCTTTGGGGCCGGCGGCGGTGCTGAACAGTGTGGGGGAAGGCCGCCGGGCTCCGGGCTTTGCGCTGCCACGGTAGTGTGGCAAAAAATGATTCGTCGAGCATTCGTGGGCCGAGACAGCGTGATTTCGGCCTGGCTTCAACTGCTGGCGAACCAAACTGTTTTCCGTCCAGAAAGGAAGGAGAGACAGACGCTACCGAGACTCACACGATGGAGATCTTTGGTAAATCGGGAGCTGTGAAATAACTACTTGTGCTTAAATAAGATGTTTGTTTGAAAATCTATTTCACACGACGTCTATTTGATACTCTCCTCCAAACTTTATAGAGCTCTAAATTAAGTCTCCAAATAGATGATCTAAATTTAAATCTAAACTTTAACTAACTTCATATTATAGGTTTAGATCTTAAAACTGAGCTAAAATGCTCTAAAGTTTTTAAAGATTAAAGTTTAGAGAAAGAAATTCCAACAAACCCTATAAAATGTGTTTTGTCTTTATCTCTCTTTAAAACAGCTCTTAAATATTTCTCTGTTTCTACACATTTGAAGAAAAAAAACAAGAAGCTGAAAACTGAAAGCAGGGCCGCAGTGGCGGAGCCAAGAATTTGTGACTGGGTATGCCAAATGTACAAAAATTTGAAGCAAATATGTCATAACAAATCTACAATAGTAACCAAAGTGGAAAAAAACTATAATAAATTCATAACATACCTCTGGCTCCGCCACTGGTTCAAGGTATGTGAAAGCAACTGCTTATGAAAAAGTAGCTTTCTGGTTCCGCATGATTGGTGTGTGCTCTACCTTTTAGCACAAGAGAGCACTTTACCATAAGTTAAACCAAACATAACTTAAAAACCAGCCAGCAGTAAAAACAATCGGTTCTAAAAGTTTGACTAGTGCAAATATCCTAATAATTTTTCTATTTCGGAGGATCACACGTGAATTATTGGGTGACAGTTGTTTGTTGAGTCATACATATGGTAGTGGTCGTTAGGGCTAGAAAGGAAATACGGTAATTCTTGAAATCATTTTTGTTTGTCCTAAGCAAATGGTAAACGATAACTAAAATAATAATAGAAACAAAATTGATATAAAAGTCTAGCCTAATAAAAACAAAAGCTAAAACAATTTTAGCATCTTCTAGTTGTTTTTAGAACGAAAAACCCCGCTATAGCCCAACTTCAACATTGCATTACCATATAGGCGTAGCCCACTCTCCTAAAAAAAGGCCTAGCCCACAATAATCCTTAGTGCCAGCGCCTTGCAAATTGTCCTCTAACAATGTCTCGCAAGATCATGCCTAGTACCCTTAACCCTAGCCATCTCCACGCTTGTGCCCCTCTATACTCGATTTGGCATTTTTTACAACAGAATATTACTATGGCATGTCATTAGAGAATATTATTCTAGAGTATTGAAATTTTCCACGGGAAGTAAGGCCTTGTTTAGTTTGTGAAAAGAAAATTTTTAGGTAATATTAGTAACTATACAATTAGTATCCACCTATGGACTAATTAGACTTAAAGATTCATCTCGCAAAATACACACAAACTATGCAGTTAGTTATTTTTTAATATATATTTAATGCTTTGTGCATGTGTCCAAATATTCGATGTGATGGGGCAAAAAGTTTTTAGGTGGAAACTAAACAGGGCCTAAGTAAAGAATATTCAAAGATAAAAGAAAAAATGTCACTAAAGGGCTGAATTATAGAGGGGTAAGACAAAAATTTACATAAAGGAGACCAAAAGATAACTTAAGTGAGGTAGCAAGTTCGGAGGACGAGACATAACAGTTCCTAAGAGTATTCTTGTCGATAGGAATAGAGATTTTTGTGAAAGAAAAACATTCTCCAACGGCTTCTCTAATGGGATTTCTAAATGTCCGTCCTCTATTTTGAATTTCTCCTAGCTAAATATAGAGAGCGAGATTGGCTCTCTATAGTACACACAAGTGTTGAAGGATTGAAAGATATAAGAGAGTGATTTTTATTCAAATGCCTCTTCAAATGATAATTTAAAAAGTGACTTTAAGAAAGACTCTCGAAGATAACGATGTAAAGTCTAAATGCCTACTAAACAAGAGCTAAGAACTACTAGAAAAATCTAGAACTAGGTATGACATTTTTGGGATCTCTTTTTACTTCATAGTAGCATAGATAAACTAGAAGTGAGTGTTTTGGAGGAGAGAGAGACCAAAAATAACTGCACAAAAAATACCATATGAGGCTACCCAAACATGATGGACTTTTAAAGAGCATTGTGACCACCTACCATGACCTAAAGATTGAAGGATGACTCCAAATCCTTGAGAAAAGCTCAACACGGCTAACTCCTAGCTACGTCAACCTAACTCTCTAGAATACAAGTGAAGTGGAGTGGAGAGATTCAAAAGTAAGTGCGTGTGCATGTGTGTGTTTACCTCTAATGTGACAATGCGGACCATATAAAGGTTATGGAAGCGAGGCAGGCCAACCTACACAAAACTGACTAACTGAGAGTGAGTTTTCCACATGCAGGTGTCTCCATTAGGCCTATCCTGCTCATAGAGGGCGTCAAGATTCGCATGCCGGGGGGGATGCAAACCGAGGTTAGTGACCAAGGTTGGCGGAGGTCAGGGTCGGTGACTGGCCCGGCCGGGGGCGGAGGAGGCCGAGGCCGGTAGACGCCAGGGACAACGACTAGGGGTGGAGGACGCTAGGGCCGGTGGCTGATCGAGACCAAGACCAGAACTGAGGGTAGGGAGGCGGCGGCATGCTGAAGCGATGGCGGCGAGCGGGGGGCGGCGGTGTGCTAGAGCCAAGGGCAGCATTGGGGGGCGGTGGTGTGCTGGAGCCGAGGGCGGCGACCAGCGGGGGGCAGCAGTGGCAGAGACAAGGTGGCCACAGCAATGGCGAGCCATGCCGTGCGAGGTGCTGATGAAGAGAATTCTAATATGCACTGGGGGCCATGAAGCAACCGACGGCCAGGATAAGTCGAGTGGGCGTGCCTTTCCTTGTTCTGGTCTTCGGATATGTCAACTTTCTATATATGGTGCGTCTCAGATTAACTCTACCTGTTAGCGGATGCATGCTTGGCAAGGCAGTTGAGCAAGTTTGGCATGCAAGTTCAGGCCGTCTGACTTTGTCTAGCTAGACGCCCAAGTTATGTGTCACAATCACAACCTCTGCTTTCTAATTCGTTTAACTGATAAGTCATGACAGAAAGTACTGTTGGCTAATTTATTATGAGAGAAAAATATTGTTGAATGACTAGTAGATTCAGCTGATAAAGCCAAACGAACAAGGACGGCACACCCAAAAAAAAAAAGTTGTCGGTCCATTTTATTGAACTGACTTGATCGGCCGTGCCCCGCGTGCACCCTTCAATCCATGGGCCATGGCTAACTCCCTGCAGTCAAAGTGTCAAACACTTCGTTCAGGTTGAAGTACCACACACACTCCCGCGAGAAAAAAAAATCCACACTAATTTCTCTCCTAATTTAACGGAAGACAGAGCTCCTATCACTTCTTTAAAACAGAAGGAAAAAAAAACTACGCTACAAACACTCCCGCCTCACAAAATATTACTCTGAGTAAGAAGTGGTCAAATACGTACGCCATATGCTTACACATGGAGACAGCCCCCCACACACACTCGATCGCAACACAATTCAGATCGCAGGACACACACGCACACGCACACGCACACCAATGCATCAGTCGTCGTCGACGGGAGAAGAGGCAACAATGGCACAGGACGGCTGCGAGAGCTCCAGCAAGGCGTCGTCGTCGTTGGCAGGCAGCAGCGGCTGCTCCATGCCGTCGTTCAGGCTCAACGTGCACGCGCGGGAGTTCGTGCCGGTGCCACCCGCGGTGGTGGCCAGCCCTTTGACGGCCGCCGCCGGCTACTACTCTCCGTTCCTGCAGCTGTCCGGCGGCGGCGGTGGTGGGCTGGCCGCGGACTGGAACTTCTTTGCCGAGCCGGACCCCACGTCGTCGTCCTTCCTGCCGGACTTCGGACATGGTGGCGAGATCGCCGGAGCTGCCGGTATCAGTGGCTACCCCAACCCCAAGGGCGCGAGTCCGGCCGACGTCGCGCAGAAGATCATCAAGCAGGTTTGGAAACCATATATCATAGATGATCATCTTGGTTCTGTACTGTTTCCTGTGCACATTATTCATCGTTTCATACCAAATCACCGGTGCAGTAGCGAAGAACTATAGATTCTGAAACTGAAAATGCCGAGAGTATATATGGTGTAGGACTGTAGGTGTGATCACCGTGCCAACAGATCAGGGAGCTCTACAGGATCTCTGAATTCTCATCCTGAACTTTCGATGCATCCATTTTTTATCACTTGATCAGTGATGTTTTCAGTAGTAACTTGTTACTTGTCAGACTATTCTCGTGATTTTCGGATTTTTTTTTTCTTTTTGATCTGTGTAGATCATGCTGTTGACGTTTTCTTTTCATGATGTGTCCTTTATGTGTTTCTTGATTTTGGAGTGGCTGGCATTTATTAGTTACATTGTTCTCGCCTTGTGCAGGTTGAGTACCAGTTCAGTGACACTAATTTGGTTGCGAATGATTTCTTGACGAAGATCATGAACAAGGATCCTGAGGGCTATGGTATTTAAAAGCCTACAACACCTTCTCCTTTTTTTATACAATAGAAAAGTTCCTAGACCACAGAGATAATGTACTATTAGCACACATGGAACATAAATAAATCATATGACTACAAAATACAGGGCCAGCAACACGAATGGCCTTTATAACTGATGATGAAAAAACTAAATGTGTGTTCGACGTTTTGGCCAGTTCCTTTGTCTGTCATATCATCCTGGAAGAAGATCAAGGCTATGGGGGTAACAAACCAACTGCTGGTTACGGCTCTCCGGACCTCGGAAAAGCTTGTAAGCCAATGCTGCTACCTTTGCTCCTTGCAACAACTGGTTGCCATGCATCATATCATGAAATACTTTCTTCAGGTTGTCAGCGATGACGGCAAGAAAGTGCGACGGGCTCAGCCATTCACCGAGAGACACAAAGAAGAGCTGCAGGTCAGTACTTCCGAGCAGGACAAGGTTTCAGCTACTGAAATGGAAACAATTAGCGCTTCATCTGCCTCCTATACTAAGACCAAATTAATCCTTATGACTCATGCAGTGTCGGATGGTCATCGCCGAGAATTTGCCGCATGATTCCACGAGGAACAGCCTCGAGAAGATCTTCGGCATCATTGGCAGGTCAGAACAGAACACACAACCCCCTCTGATCCCATGTAGTTTGTTGTATGCGATGTACAGTAGTCATGATCATGAGTCTCTTAACCATGTGCACTATACAACGAGTTTGCAGTGTGAAAAACATCAGAATCTGCCATCCGCAAGAACCCAGCTCTGCAAGATCATCCAAGTCCGACGCAAACACACTAGTCAGTAACAAGGTACTTGATACTGATCCGGGGCCTTCCATTTCTTTTTCTTTCAATTCAGTTTTCTTTTTTTTTATATATATCTCATCATCTGATGACAATTGTCCTGTCTGTTCTGTTCTGAAACAGCTGCATGCTCTTATAGAGTACGAGACCTCACACCAAGCCGACAGAGCAGTAAGTCAATTTCAGACAAATGAAACCTTGAAGTTTTACTTCCACTTCCCTGTGCCACTGAAATCTGTTCTTGTGCTTCATCAGGTGGACAAGTTGAACGACGAAAGAAACTGGAGGAGGGGCCTCCGCGTGCGCCCGGTGCTGCGACGATCGGTAACTGAAGCTCATTCATTCATCGGTTCTAGTCCCATTTCAGAACTATGATCACTGACTTGGCATGCCGGCGCCCATCCAACTCACCACAGCCCAAGGCGGCAACACGGCTGAAGCGGCCGGACTTGGACCACCTCGCCGCCTCCGACGAGGAGCGCTCGCCGCAGTCGCAGGGCTCGTCGTCCGACTCCCTGACGGCGGCGCACTTTCCTGACAACAGCGTAAGCGGAAACGCCACGCCATGCTATGATGTTCCTGCCTGACCATGTCTCTGCCGCTAACTGATGCGCACGATTGGATTGCACGCATTTCTCGCTTTGGCAGCAGCAGGAGGAGGACCAGCACCAGCACGTCGGCGCCAAGAAGCCATGGGGCAGAGGGCGGGGCAGGCCGCCGCAGACGCTGCACTCCTCCGCGCACGCTGCTGGCGCGCCGGGGCATCTGGACAGCCTCGCGGCGAGCCCCAGGCACGCGGCGCAGGGGCCGAGGATGCCCGACGGCACGCGAGGGTTCACCATGGGCCGGGGGAGGCCGGCGGCGCCTGCCGTGGCATCGGCTGCTGTCGTCCGGGTCGTGTAGGTCGCCAGCTCCGCGGTAGTGTCTGACCGGTCAAATGTTTGATGACTGTTTTTTTCTTTGAGGCAAGATTTGGTTTATTTTGAGGGAGAAGATGAAAGTGGCAGCGTCATCTTTTTTTTTCTTTTTCTTTCTTGTGGGGTCTAAATAAGTCGTTTTGATTTTGTTTTTAATTACGGAATAATATGTATGTGGTAAAGTTGCATTGCTGTCTGTCATGTAATTTGAGGAGGTTATGGGCTTATATATGGCAAAAGTACGGACTAGAATTATCTTTGACTTTGCTATTTATTTGTTGACAGATTTTTTTATAGTAAATTTGTCAGATTTCTATACATTTGATTGTACTTTAGAATTTGTGCTACAACTAATAACTACTAGATCATATTTATACAAAAAAAAGATAGATTTAATTACATAAAATATTTCGACAGATAACTAAACACTCTCATTATCCTTTTGAAGTTTGGATTCAGAGCACCTCTTAAGAAAGAGAGAGTTTTGATTCCGAGTAAATTAAAATCAATATAATAGTTAGTAAACATACTCCCTCTATTATCTTTTATTATCAGACATATGGTGTTTTTTTTTTTTGATGATATGTTGGGCACGGGGTACCTTCCGAGGAACTCGACGATGCATGCTTAATCAGCACAATTAATCCCGTGTATGTATGCAGTGGCGGACTCAGGATTTGGCCAAGACTAGGTAAGCAAAGTTTGCAAATGTAGAGAAATTCTTGAACTATATAATTAATAGTACGATACAATAGCTATGAAATATCAATGAACATTGAAAAATAAATACCTATTGTCTAGTGATGATTCGTTATTCTTGTTCACCAACTCGAGAGAAATACGATGCAATAGTTCTTGTCCTCTTCATCTAATTGGAATCAAAAGTTCATAATTAGTAGGTAAAATCAAGAGAAAAGAATAACTGAATTACTAAACTAAAAAATTAAAAAAAAAATACCTTCACTCAACTCACTCACGGCTTCAGCTTGTGGACAGGGTGGCGGCTTCACTGCCGAGGGGGCGAGCCGGCCAGACCAGCGCGGCCCCTGGCGGTGGCACCCTGGCCCTGCGTTGCAAGCCCCTGCTGCCTGCCTGCGCTGCCGCGAGCAGGCCACGCCTTGGCCGCCGCAGCCGCGAGCTGGCGCCCTGTCCCTACCTGCGCAGCTCTGTGACTCTGCGAGGCTGTGAGCAGGCCACGGCCATGCTCTGGCCGCGAGGGTGCCGAGCCGTCGCGCCGAGCAGCCGACGCCGGAACAAGAGCCTGGTCGCCTGGCTCAAGCGGAGGCGAGGCGTCTGCGTCCGGGTGCGAGCATGCGATGGCGTTGGCGTGGGCAGAGAAGCCACCGCCAGGGGAGTTACCGCAGGTGGAGCGTGGCTGAGCGTCTGACCGACTTCTCCCCCTGTCTGCCCTAGTCTTCGCCCTAGTCTTCTCTTTAAAATGGGCTTCTATCTTGGATCAAAACTAAAGAGTTGCTCCTAAATTTTATGGGCCATGACCTACTGGCCCTAGGCCTAGGCCCGCCCCTGTATGTATGCGAAGGGAAACCAAAGCGTACAGCACATGCTTAGGGTTTGTTTAATGTAGCTCAACTTTACTAGTAAAACTACTTTCTAAATGAAACTGAGTTGTTTTGGAAAAAGTGTTAGCTTCACCAACTACTTCATGCATAGTTCAGAGAGAGAAATGAGAGAAAGAGTTGCAATAAACTAATTTTTTCACCTTCATCCCAACTCATATTTTTATGAGAAGAGAAGAAAAACACCTTGATCTATAAAACTGTTTTGAAAATAAGAGTTTAACAAAAACTACCAAATAGACCCGTGTACCCAGTTGTGATGCATGCATGCGGAGGAAAACCGATGGGACGTTGGTGTGCAAGCAAAATTAAAGAAGCCAACCACTCATTTTGGTATATGGGATTCTACCTCTTGCGCCTAAAAAAGATAATGGAGGGAGTAACAAGTAAAATAAAACGTCGACTTTTTCATGAAAGGCTCATTTTGATAGAGTTTCCTCTGATTATCCATAGAAATTGATTATCTAATATCTCCATGGCTCTTGATAAACTCCACTTATAAATTAGGAGATTCTGTACTTCGAATGAGGCCTTGTTTAGTTATGAAAAATTTTTGGTTTTCGGAACTGTAGCACTTTTCGTTTTTATTTGATAAACATTGTCTAATCATGGAGTAACTAGGCTTAAAAGATTTATCTCACGATTTACATGTAAACTGTGTAATTAGTTTTTATTTTTGTCTATATTTAGTACTTCATGCATGTGCCGTAAGATTCGATATGACAGAGAATCTTGAAAATTTTTTGGTTTTTAAGGTGAACTAAACAAGGCTTGAATCAGGAGATGTCGGTGTTTTTACTACTAGTTGTGATTATAGATCCTGTTATGTGTAGCAAAGCTACTAGAGGCTTCCACATATAAGACCCTGATTGATGGTGTTTTACATCTAGTGTATGATGTATGATGGTGATTGTATTGTTTGTGCCCTTATGCAAACTAGTATATTGCCGTGCTAACGCTACGGTG
>Ga0182004_10000541_pt1 | contig 23642 bp, 13 predicted proteins | sample Sormic07211540_1_FD_120479 | JGI IMG/M metagenome (GOLD analysis project Ga0182004, IMG submission 120479) | Endophyte microbial communities from Sorghum bicolor roots, Mead, Nebraska, USA - 072115-40_1 MetaG | ecosystem: Host-associated > Plants > Roots > Unclassified | place: USA: Nebraska...
CTATGACTGACCTCATAAAAAATGGTACTCTACACAGGTATTCTAACACTCGTTGGAGAAAATGAACATGCAAGAACGAAGAGAAGAGCTGAAATGACCATAGAATAGTTAGAAACAAATATTTCTGATTGGAATTGATTGTGTTTAATAACATTCCCCAGAGATAGCCGTAGCGTTAGCAAGGGCATTATACTAGTATATATTAGGGATTAAATTTTGTTATAGTTAATTTTCTATTTATGCTATTTCCATCGATATACAATTTGTACTAATGTTGTGTAGGATTTATATTGATGTAAATATTTGTTTTTGGAGCTAGAAATTGGCGGTGTGTTATCGAAATCACTTCTTATTTAAAAAGTTTTTTTTTGCTTATGTGTTACGTGTCGTCTTCTGATCTTTCTAAAACCTAACATGTCTTGATAGAGAAAATCTGTCACATGTTAGATGATCGCATTACATGTAGTACCATGTAAGACGCGAATGTAATTTACATTTTACTATCGCTAGATTATTCGTCTAATCTGCACCTCGCAACCACACCTTGCAGAAGTTCCAACAGTTTATTATTAAGTTCAGCGCACAGGGAAGGCTCCTTCCCTGAACCACACGCCAATTCTTGCCTCACATTTTTCGGCCACGCCATGCTATGACAGTAAAACTCTAATACTTTGTGTTATATAAGGTACGTACAAAGTAGTACAAAATACATACGGCGCCGTGCGTGGCACTCGCAAAGAGACACAGCTACAAGCAAGTTGGAGTCCTTGGGCACGCTGTACGCGCTGTCTTGTATGAGAACCCGTAGAACACACCACATACCGACGTAGCGAGTACAGATTAATTGTTGCATTGCATCGTCCTCTGCGTTTCGGCAGACTGCAGCCACACCGTACCCCCAAAACCTGTAAGAAAAGGTAGAACGAACGAACTGCGTCCACGAGGGCGACGGTCTGCTGGAACGATGTCACGTACTCCTCCTACATGCAAGCATCAGGATTTTCAGGAGTAGAACTGGAACGTCGACGCGTCTTGGACGATGCTCCGTAAGCCGCCGATGGTGGACACAATCATCAGCAGCACTCCGACGACGATGCAGCCCTGACAAAGACACACGCGGACGAAGCAAACGTGAGCAGGCAGAGGCCAGTCCCATGTCCCAGCTCTGAACTCTCCCAGTTTGGAAAAGAACGCGAGGAAGAAGAAGAACAGGCGTCGCTTAATTACCCAGTTGGCACACCACGACGCGCTGAACCTCGGCGGCTTCTTGATCTTCAGCCACAGAATGCAGGGGAGCTGCGAAGATAATCCAACAAGTTTCGTCACTGGTAATAAATCTAAAGAATTGTTTGGCCGTGTCAGTGTGGAAGGCTGCTGCAGCTTACGAAGTAGGAGGTCGGCGTGAACCCAAACCCTCCGAAGAAGCCGAGGAGGTCGCCGAAGAACGGGAAGGTCACCGCGATGAACAGCGTGAATGCTGCAAAGCAATGGCGCCGCGCGCCGTGGTTCACAGACATGAATGATGTCAAGTCCAGTTGGCAGAGCATGCGAAAATTGAAGGTTTTTTCAGTCTCTCTGTCAGTTTCAGTTCATACGTACCGACGTAAGCCGATCGGGCCACGAGACGGAGGAGTAGTCCTTGCGGCAGCCTGAATCTTGTCACCAGAATCGTCTCGATGCTTTCGAATATTGGCATCGCATACACCTGTCGGATGTTCATGTTGCAGATTCAGAGGCCATTTTTGTGTTTCGTCTTCAGTAGTTGAGTGACATGTAGTATGTACAGACCAACAAAGACAAACCTAGCTATCGAACACTTACCTGGTAGCTTCCGACGACATGGATGACGACCATCATGTTGGCGGCGGCGACGAGCCAGGGCGGGCGCTGCAGCGCGACGAGGACGTTGTCGCCGACGTCGCGGCCGAAGGCCCAGTACCCGAGGAGCGCGACGGGGAAGTAGCAGGCGGCGGTGACGAGGTACGCGGCGACGGTGCCCTTCCACATGGGCGCTCTGGACGGCTTGGTTGGCGTGGACGGGATGGTGGCCTGGATCTCCAGCACCACGCCGTGCCCCGCGTACGCGAACGCCACCTGCCCCAGCGCGCTGAACACCCGGAACGTCGAGTCCGCCGCCGTGCCGGCCTTGTACGCGTAGCTCACCCCGCGCACCGGCCCGCGCGCCACGCACGCCGCCCACGAGATGGTCGAGTAGCTGCACGCGACGCATATGCCATCGAGTTCGTCACTGAGATCCACGCATATGATGCACGTAGCTGCTGCTCGTAGCTCAGCACTACAGTACCAGAGTGACATGGCGGCGGCGGCGAAGGACACGGCGGTGATGGCGTCGAGGTTGGGAAGCTGGGAAAGCAGGAACTGGAAGGAGCCGAAGATGCAGATCCAGTAGGACTGGTGCAGCGGCGCGCAGCGAGGGCACACGGACTCGGCGAACTTCTGCAGGCACTTGCCGCCCGTGACCATGTACACCATGTCGCAGCCGAGCTGCACGATGAGCTGCTGCGGCACCACCACCCAGGGCCCCAGGCGCGGGCCCAGCGCATGCGCGCCGAGGTCGCGGAGCCGGTCGAACCGCACGCCCGGAACGCACTCGTGCAGCTCGATCAGCAGCCGCAGCGTGTACAGCGTGATCCCCCACGACGCCAGCAGCGCCACCAGCCCGGGTCCCCTGATGATGAACCGGAGCAAGAAGAAAGAAGCACTGCTCGTGTCAGCGAGCCATTAATTTGCATGCCGTGACCGTGAGAGCAGGTCGTTGGTCAGGGTCAGTCGGTTAATTACCATCCTAGGTGAGCCATGGCGTACGGCAGGCTGAGCACGCCGGCGCCGACCATCGCCGTGACGTTGTGGAACGTCACGTACCACCATTTGGCGCGGCGAGGGGTGGCCTCATCGCCGGTCGCGTCATCGACGACCTGGAGCACAAGAAATCAGCACCTGCTGGTGAATGATCGTCGTCTCAATCAAACCGGCCCATGCATGCATGGAATGGAAGTCAGTCGGCCGTGTCCAAGAACCTTGGGGAGAGCTGACGAAGGGGAGACCATGGTCAGTCAGATTGCTGCTCGCCTGCTCCACACACTAGCGCTGATACAGGACAGGAGGGCAACGCAATGTGGCATGGCAGTATGGCACCGTGGTATTTATAGCAGCAGCTCGCCAGCGAGCAATGGGCATCATGTGCCTTGCTCATTTTTTCTCGGAAAAGAGTCCTGGAATTTAGGTACCCGCACCGCAGACAAGAAAAAGCTTCTGTAGATCATTAGCGTTCTCGGTAAGAATGATGATTAGGTGCCGAGACAAAAGCAGAGGCCTGCGTTCATCCGCGGATTATCAAAGCTTATCGTGGCTGCAAAGATGTGTTTCGAATAAATCGCAGGGAATCTTTGTCGCGTCAATCCCGGTGCATAGTTAATCTATCCGCGATTAAAGCAGCGACGGATTTGATATGATCGTTTATTCGTTTCCGTTACCAGTAGGATTCTTCTTCGGACAGTGCAAGTACATGCCCGGACGGGGAGCTGAATGCCACGGCGACAATAGCTGTGCTCAGTGGCTATTCGAGAAAAAAAAAAGCTGTGCTCAATCAAATGCAAAGTGAAATCGTCGTACGTGGTTTAGGTGAAACACCAAAAGAGAATCCAGCTTCAAGTCATTAGGAAGTCCCGGAAATTGAATGAACTAAGTCCATTAGTTCGTGCTTTAAGACAACATAGGCATTAGAAATCTGTGTTTAAGTATCTACAGCTGATAAAATTTAGTTAGTCGTGTGCTTTTTTCATCTTCTAACATCATATGCATATAAATACTTTGAACTTGTAACGAGTCGTGATAAACTTACCAATCACTCTATAAGCTATTTTGTGTTCATATTCATAGTTTTTTTTGTCTATGTGGTGTGGTATCTCCATATGTCATCATTTTGCATTCAGATGGAACTTTAGCTTAATATATATATATCTAGCGGTATCTTATTAGTATGTTAAATATTAGTAAATTTTTATTTAAATTTGGTCAAACATAACATATTTTAACATAGCATTGCTAGGTCTCTTTACTTTTGTATAAGTCAGAATTTGGGTTTTTCGTCCAAAGTCCCAACGTGCGCAAGTAGAATTAACTTTGGTTGTGCAGGCTCATACTAGACTAGCCCTTTCCTTGCTACTCCCTCCATTATAAATTATAAAACGTTTTGCTACTTTTAATATCCATTTAGATATATAACATGTTTAGACATAGAAAAAACAGTGTATCTAGAAAAGACAAAACGTCTTATATTTTGAAAAGAAGGGAATACTACCAATTATTTACTTTTTTTAAACTAAAAAAGATAAATTTATCTTCAAAACCACTCCAAACCAGGACATGGAGATAATTTAAATGGTTTTGGGACTTCAAGGATTAAGATATTTCATATTTGGTTTTAGAGTTTAAGGTGAAAAATAAGAATGACTATAATTCAGAAGAGGTAGAATAATTTATTTACCGTTAGTCCGAGTTTGATGGGCCTCAGCCCAACTAAGAAATAGAGGGAGGGGACACGGGAAAGGACAACCAGAGCTAGGCTCAACCCAAAACAAATAGATTTCCTTTTTTTTTCTGACCTGAAACCTTTAAATGAAACGAGAATAGAGCTTTGTATGGACAGAAAATTCAGAAACTAAAATTAAGCATGCAGAAATAATAATTGCAACGGCAATGAATGCATGATGTGTGTGGCCTATGAAACGAGTACTGTCAACAAACTATGCTGCTCCGTGCTCCCCAAATAGATTAAAGGCAAATTGATTAAATTGCAAAACCTCAAATTTAGGGTGTTACTTCTCATGACTAGTGTTAGATACATCAGGGGTAAGATTATGAGAGCGTTGTTCATCAAGCTCACGAGTAGCAACATAAGTCAGCCTTCTGCCTCAAAGAGGATAGGATCCGCTCCAAGAAGGATCTCAGAAAGAGGCATTTGGTTTTAAAGTGTGACTAAAAAGCGTCGGAGAAGTTTCACCAAATTGTAAGTAACACACCAAAGATCAGCCCAAAAGAGCCTCTTAGTTAGCTTTGGTTGAACTGAATTTTTTTCTTTGTTATAAAACTATGTCTATATGTCATAGGCTTAGAGCTCCTTAGGGCGTCCCCAATGGCTGACAGCATGCTAGCTAGGAGGACTAGCTCGTCCAATCAGGAAGAGAGAGAATGAGAAAATTTGTAGCGCTAGCGACGAAAAAATCACCTAGCTCACATGTCTTTCGAAAATTTCTGAGTCTCTGACCTGCGTTCAAAGCTGGCTTGTTTTATTATTTTATTATTTTCGCTGACACAGTAGCCGGCGATTTAACTGAGGCCGCTGGAGACGCCCTTATAGACATCATATTCCACGGCACCATCTGCCAACCAACCTATTGTCGTACAATAGCATATTAAAGATTACAAGGTGCAGAAATAGCAAAAAAATTATTATGATGCATTGTTTCTAGTTCATATGATACTTTAGTTTTAGTTCATATGTGTTGAAAGAAATGTTTAATTGGAACTTATTTCTAAAAATAATAGATACTCTATCCATTCCAAATTATAAATCACTTTGACTTTTTTTGATACATCAAATTACTACGTATCTAGACATCTAGATAATTAACAAATTCGATGTATTAAAAAAAGTCAAAACATCATATAATTTAAAATTGTGATTCTGAGTGTTAGGATTTAACTTATATTACCGATATGTATCAAAAACAAGATAATACACCTGGTGAGGACTTGTGGTGACCGATTAAGTAGACACTAAATCTCCAACGCCAACATTGGTAGAACTTGAAAGTAATACTAGTCCTTAGTTAGAACACATAGCCAACGCAATCATTGGTTGTCAATCCATAGACTAAACTGTTGCGCTTAGTAGCACTATGCTATTTAGAATTGACTCTAATATTATAGCGATAGTTCAACATCGATGGCTCAACTAGCCGTGGGAAGAGCCGAACTGCGGAATGGGGAGGAAATGAGGGAGGAAGAGAGAGTAAGTGTTCAATTACCCATTCTAACCTCAAACGCTAATACTATATCACCTAAATAAAGGAAGAAGACAAATGATGGCAACTGGCAAATGTGATCGGTGTGCAAGGTTGCAGGCGGAGTAAAAAAAAAAACAATGGTACCAACACAGAGCGTGCCATCATTAGCCGTATTTTTGGACCAGGTAAAACGGGATTATGTTCAAACTTGTCTGTTCTTATTTGTGAAACGGAGACTGGACAAGTGGACGTTCCCACCAGGAGAATGACAATGACCCGGTAACAATAGCTAAATTTTCTATCAGACGACTTGGCATTTTCCATATCCAGGTTCTCACATAGGAGACAAAATGTGTTTTTCTTAATTATAATCACATTTGAGTGATTTTCACATTTTGATGCATGTTTCTTCGCATTAAAACGCAGAGGTAGTTTTTGCTTCTCAATTTCATCTCGTATGAATCATGTAATGACAGGTGCATATAGTTTATACAAAGCTCCTACTTCACTTTTTGGTGCTATGAGTTAATTTTTTTTTTGAATTGAACATGGTTCTAACTCAGTCCCAACCTCATCTCTTAGGAGTGCATGAGGAGCTCTCTACTTTTTTCTAGATTTTTTTTTCATCGTACTCCTTCTTGCATGTCTTTCTTTCGATCCTAACTCTTTCCCGTGCCGCGCCTCCCCCATCGTGCCACCATCGAGGCCAGGCCTGGCCCTCCCTGGTGAGCCCTTGGCCTATATCTCCTTCTTGGCAAGCCCCTCGTCGCTAGACAGGGACACGAGCAATGAGGGGAATAGGAGAGGATAAAAATAAGAGTAGATGAGTAATAAATAAGTCTAAAAATGTAGGGGCCTTAATTTGAAGTTAATTTTGTGGCTGAGTCTAATAATCTAAAAAATAGAAGAATCTCTCAAATCCCAACCAGGAGCCCTATATTAGAGGTCATTACTATAGTTGCTTTGAATCATGTGGGACACATAGTTTATACAAAGCTCCATTTCTAGATTCCACGTCGAAGTACCAAAATGCCACGCACCCCCACATTATACCGAGGTGTCTACCAAAAACATGGCATGCCAAAAACGTCAACGGCTGCCTCTGAGTGGCTCAAAATATGGCGGTTGGTTGTCGTGCTGTCAAGCCCAACCCTGTTCATCTCGGTTTCGCACCACTCACAATCATAGCTAGGATGGACTCCGATGCCTAAATATTTAGAAATTACCCAATATATGTATCTAATAAACAAATTAATATAGATATCTATATTTAAACCAATTCTAATATGAATTTTAAGTAAACATCTAAAATTCATTTTTTTTTTTAAAAAAAATGGTATTCAATTTTAGACCAATATTAAAAAAATATATGAAATACTCCTATCCGATAAGATCAGTATATGTGAAGAATAAAGTAGCAAGTGAAACTATATTTAAAAGTTGTACCTAGGACTAATAACTAATGGTAAATTATATTAATTATAATATCACATACGACTAAACTTTTTAAAGTCCATCTCTATGGATAATGACATAATATATAAAGGTTAAGTTTAATCAATTTTAATATGGTTATAATTATGTTAAGTTTAAATAGTTTAAAGTATTTATTTACATATTGAAGATTGATTTATACATTTACTATATTGATGAAAATATTTATCTATACTAAATTATTTATTTAAATCTTTGTTTTCATTTGATATACTTCAGAAAATAGAAATATTTATTAATAAAAATGTTGCTTCTATGCATCATCTTTATCTACATGTGTTATATACTATAACTATATAATATAACTTAAAATTCCTACATATATAATTATTTGTTTTATTAATATCATCAATAACACAAACATATTGTTCTTTACAATCAGGTAGGGATCTGAATGTGAATCCAAATTAAAATTATATTTTTTACTTACAGTCAAAAACATTTTTATCCACATTTAGTTTTGAACTAAAATACAATATTTTAATTTCTACATGTATAATATTTTTTATTAACATAATCAATAAAACAAACATATTTGTTCTTTACAATCCGTTAGGTATCTGAATGTGAATCCAAATTAATTTATTTATTTACATTCAAAAATTTTTGTATCACATTTAATTTCGAATTAAAATTTAATCTCTCTATTCTAAATTACAAACCGTTTGAACTTTTCTAAATATATAATATTTGTTACACAGTTAAATATACACTATATTTAAACATATAGTAAAAGTAATGTATACAGAAAAAAACCAAAATATCTATAATTGAGTTAATCTCAAATTCATCTTGACACAAGTCCATTAATCCGTGTCTCCATCCGACTGGCAGTCGTTGCCGCGCGCCACACGTCACGTGACGCTCGCGCAGGAGCGGGCCCCGCGGCCTCCTCAGCGACACGCCCCGCCGGGCCGCCGTCCTGTGTGTCGTGACGCCCCGTCCACAGGTCCAGATCCATCCCGCCCCGCACCCGCCCCGCCAGTTCTTTACCCGCACCCGACGCACGAAGGGACGTCACGTGGCCAGCGAGCCACGCGGGGCCACGGGTCGGTAACTCGGGCAGCTTGGCGGCCCGTGCGAGAATCATCATCATTTTTCCTTTTTTCCTTCGCAACCCCCCCGCGCCGCCCCCTCGGTCCAACTCCTCCAACGCCTCCAGGCTGTCGTCTCGCTGCGTGGGGCCCGGCGGCCGGAGGCGCCCGACGAGCTTATCGCCACCGGAGCGGCACCGGGCCCACCATCACAGCGGGAGGCAGGCAGGCGTGCGGGCCACCCTGACATGTGGAGCAGGCAGTCCGGTCCCCACACGTCGTGACGGCCTTGAATTCGTCGATGGCTCAGCCGCCCGTCCGTCTGCCAGGTGGGCCAGATGACCACATGCACCGCGCGGCCGCGCGGGATTAGGGCTGCCACGTTGGCGAGGACACGCGTCACCATATGATTGGGCAGCGGGACTCGGAGACGGCCCTTTTCTAGACCCCAGGCAGCGCCGTCTCTTCGCGCACCCCCAATTCGAACGCCGGAGCTCGACGAGGACGACAGCACGCAGAGGTACCCTTCGTGCTCCCCTTCTCCTGCGCCCCTCGGCTTCTCCTCCTCTCTTGATTTTGGGCCGCCGCTGCTTCGATCCCCTTTCTCCACTGACGCTCTGCTTGTTTTTGCGGTTGGATTTATGACCTAAACATCTCGTTTCCGCAAGGGGTTGGGGCGCGTCTAGTGGTGGTTGGGTCCTTTTAGATCGAGTAGGAGCGAGGACGGGATCCATGCCCGCTTGATCTGATGTTGTACGCGTACGGATCCGTCAAAAGCCTGTACTCCAGCCGAACCAGTTGATTCTGTGAAGTGCTTATTAAGCGGCGGGGTTTTACCGCTGGAAGTTCGTACTTAGGTACTCAGATCTGGTGGTTTTCAAGGTTAGAGGAAGTGTTGGAAGCTAATAGACATGCTTTTAGCTAGGTTTAGTTGTGGTTATTGTAGGCAAAATTCGCCCAGCAGATACTGTAGTAGCCTCTCCTTTTCAAATAATGTTAAATTTGCCGTGACTAGAACATGAATTTCCTTGTTTCATGCTGAGAGTTGTGCTGTTTCCTCTGAGAAATTCCCCCGTCTGAATATGACTAGCTGGAGATCTCGACTAGCTAGTAGCTATTCGTGCCACTGATCAATGAAGTGTTGTCCCATATATTGATGTATGTTAATCGTGCGATGAAGTTAGCTCACTGCTTCTCACAACCCTGCAGATCCGGCCTACTGCAAGTTTTGAAAACCGAACTGTAAGATGGCATCAGCAGAGCTTTCCCGTGAGGAAAATGTGTACATGGCCAAGCTCGCGGAGCAGGCAGAGAGGTACGAGGAGATGGTTGAGTTCATGGAGAAGGTAGCCAAGACTGTTGACTCTGAGGAGCTCACTGTGGAGGAGCGCAACCTCCTGTCTGTTGCATACAAGAATGTCATTGGAGCCCGCCGCGCCTCATGGCGCATCATCTCCTCCATTGAGCAGAAGGAGGAGGGCCGTGGCAATGAGGACCGTGTAACACTCATCAAGGACTACCGTGGCAAGATTGAGACTGAGCTCACCAAGATCTGCGATGGCATCCTCAAGCTGCTCGAGTCCCACCTTGTGCCCTCTTCAACTGCTCCCGAGTCCAAGGTCTTCTATCTCAAGATGAAGGGTGACTACTACAGGTAATATGATTATATGAATCCCAATAAGACTTCCATTTGCTTTGGGATTGTGTTTTCGTTTGACTGATTCAGTTGTCATGATTAGATACCTTGCTGAGTTCAAGACTGGAGCTGAGAGAAAGGACGCTGCTGAGAACACCATGGTGGCATACAAGGCTGCCCAGGTGAACATTTTTTTTAATTTATTAATCAGTGTGCAATTTTGTTTGTGATGAAACATTATGCTTGTAGTTTTTTTTTCACATCATTATTACAAGTTTGCTGAAAAGGGGTTTGTTGTGCATTCAGGACATTGCTTTGGCTGAGCTTGCTCCAACTCACCCTATTAGGCTTGGACTGGCACTTAACTTCTCAGTGTTCTACTATGAGATTCTCAACTCACCTGATCGCGCCTGCAGTCTTGCAAAGCAGGTTTGTTTTTCAGCATTTGCTGTTTTGTTAGTATATTATCTATGTGGATGTGCAGTGCTTGTGTGGGGAATTGCTGATCTGTTTTTGATGATATGCTGTACTTATGAAATGACTTAGACCATTGTTAATTGAGCAGTAAGGGGAAAATGGCATATAGGGAATTAGTGTATCACAATATGATCACTAAAGGACCATATTTGCTATGTTGCCTTTTTCTCCTTCGATGCATCTCTAGACTCGATGCTGCAACCCTTTACTTTGGTGAGAATTTTAAGTTATTTTTTCTGGTGTATGAACTATGAAGCCCTCCAGATATTAGATATTAAAAGTTTAAAACTGCATCAATGAAAAATACTACTCCCTGTATTTTTACATACATATATTAGTTTTGTCCTATGCCAAATATTTCTATCTTTGAGCACCATTTTTTTTAAAAAATATATATAGGCTAACAACAAAAGATTTATGTTTTTAGATTCACTATGAGAAATACTTTCATAGTATATGTGGTTCACATGTTGTGAAACTACCTTTTTTTCTGAAAATTGTTGGTCAAAGTTAGAAACACTTGAATTAAGGCAAACCTAATACATTGTGCAAAAAATTGAGGGAGTAATTGTTTTTCGATGTCACACCTGCAGTTATAAATGTGTTCTTTTTATACATGGATTGGTTGGTGCACAAGTTGTGATATGGACAGGAAACCTAACGTTTTGGTTCACTATTCTGTCATTGACTTATACAACAATGGAAATTTCTTGGAACCAAGTATTTTTGGGAGACAACACCTTTTAATTGCAGTCAACTGTTGTGCTGAGTGTGTGCACACTAGAGCATCCTATTGGGTGTACCTAACCTTTTGTTATTATGTCCTTTGGTTGGCTGCTACTTTGTATTAAGCTATTATCTGCAATGAATTTAAATATGTCCTTGAACAGTTATTCAAATCCTTTTAGATCAATGTCAAATTGACTTTAGGAAAATAAAATATTACAGTATATTCTGCACTTGTTGAAATTGTTTGTTCTAATAGTTTAGGTTTTAGGTCCTCAGTGGCTCACAAAAAGTTGGGCATTAAGCAATATTGGTATTCTCCATTTTTTTTTTTGGGTATATGTATTTGGTCAGTTTTGTTTCTGTGAGTAGACTTTGCGTAGTTTGTCATGCCATTAAATCGCAATGTGTTTGATCTTCTCAAATATTGTAGCTAGCTCATGCGCTTGAATGTTTTTTTTACCGTGTCTGGTCTGAAGTCTTCCACAACTGGAAAGAAGAATGGACATCGTAATTGTTTTTATAGTTCGTTTCTTTGTTGAGAGCTGAGACCATTGACATGTGAAAGACATCATGCTGATGTTCCCTCCTGGGCAATTTGCAGGCTTTTGACGAGGCCATCTCGGAACTGGACACCCTGAGCGAGGAGTCCTACAAGGACAGCACTTTGATCATGCAGCTCCTCCGTGATAACTTGACCCTATGGACTTCTGACATCTCGGTAAGATCCATGTCCCTAATACAAAGTTCTGTTCGCACTCTTGAATTGGATCTTCCTGAAATCAACCTTTTCCTGAACAATCGCATTTCCCTAATACTAACTTGACCCTATGGCTGCAGGAGGACCCTGCTGAAGAGATCAGGGAGGCACCCAAGCGTGACTCGAGCGAGGGGCAGTAAAGCCGGCTTTACGTGCCTAGAAACTAGTAGCTAGTGTTTGCTGCTGTCTAATGACACTATGCAATGTGATCTGGACCCTAGTTTCTTGGGTGCGACCCTTGTAGCCGTGTTATGATTATTGTCGGGAAAATTTGGGGGCTCCCCATATGAGATGCTGCCGGGCAAGGCCTCGGTGTCCCACCTTGTTTCAGGCGGGGGCACTGGAGCCAGGCCTGGTTGGGTTGGGAAGCCCTTTAAACTGTTGTCACTTGCATTTTACCTTTTCATCGCTGTTTATTGTGAGTGGTCCTAAATCAATGGCTGGTCTCTGTGGTCTTGCTTTTTTGTTCTCTTGATTCCTTACAGGGTCAGTGGGACATTCACATTTGTCTGTTCCATTCTCAATGATGAACGCGTTCTGTTTGGTGACTCTAGAATCCGTAAATCGCTGAAATCTAGATGATCTATCTAAACACTTGGATCAGGCTAAAATTCTAGATCTAGAAATCTGTACAGACGTACAATTCAGGATACTCTCTGTCTGAGTTGAATATTCTTTTTGTGAGTTGTGTAGTAGGACTAAAAAGAGATCAAATTGATATAGCGATTCCGTGATTCGTTTCATACACATTGAGTGCCTTTGAGCCTGAGCGAGTCATATGTCGCTATTCCATCTTTTTAAAAGGAAGTTCTCGACCTTTGAGAAGTCAATTAGACTTCAGTTTAACTAGGTCTTTGTATACAAAAATATCAAATTTATATATATCAAGTAAATATCATTAGAATTGTCATGTCATATATATTTTTATACGTAGAATTGGTTTTTTTTTTTGTGGGGGTGGGGTGTAGGTAGTATCCTAAATACCATTGTTTTCCATATACTTTATTATTAGTGTAATGAAATACTCACTCTATCCCAAAATAAGGACTAGTTTGACATGGCTCTGATTTTATTTTGGTACAGTTTTATGCCACATTTGTTAGGAGCCAAGAGAAACCACGTTATAGCGGCTCCGATTTCTCAGTACAAAAACTATTCTGGCTTCTCTCTAGTTTGAGCTGTTTCGGCACCCACCGTTCGGCACAGCGCAGCAGGAGCCGCTAGGAGGGACCGTTGAGGCTTGAGAGATCATCACGGGCCCCACTAGCTCGAATGAGTAACCACAAAGTAAAGCTGGAGATTGAGATCTGACAGTCAGGCTCTGTAACTCCAGGACACAGCACAAGAACGTTTACACAGCAGGTCAGCAGCACAGTACAACGCAGAAGTTACAGAGGCATGGCTGTTCTACGGTTTTGTGTACAGATGAAAATTAAACGCGGCACCAAGGTGTGTTGAACATCATCTATTCTGTTCAAAGTTACAATTTGCGCTGCATCTACACTTGTTTGAGTAAACAGAATCCCAGGTCTCATTGCGGCTGAGCAAGTGGCTGGACGGCAGTTCTGAAGAGAAGAATGTAGGCCTTGTCAACGGAGAAGTACAAGAAACCTCCCAATGAGTGAGTAACATAGGAACCAAAGCTTGTGCCGACAATGCAGTGCCATGCAGGCCCATATGTTGTATCGAAATCCTTCGAATCACAAAAAAGAAGGAAAGGAAAAATCAGTCATCAGATATCATGAACAGCGAGAACCGAAGAACACAATCATGAAAATAAAACCATTGATACTTCCAACCAAACACAACAGCAGGTCATCAAGCACGTCGCATAAGGCATACCCTGTGACTTGAGAGAGAAGAAAAGGACCACCGATTTAGCAGGGCCAAACAAAATCCAGGGAGCAGTGCATGCTAACATGAGAAACAGTTTTTTTTTAATTTTTTTTAAAAAAAAACCAACAAATTTTGTTTTCTTGAACATGCAAGAGAATTGTGTAAAACACAAAGGAATGCTCGTGGACAAAAAAAAACTGGCTATTCTAGTAACATATTCATAGCAAATTGCCAAATTTTAACATTAACCCACATGGTCACATGTACATCAAGCCTTTTTCTTTCTGTGGAAATCTAAAAAAGTTTTTCCAATGATGCCAGCATTCTAGTTTCTCTAGATAAGAAATATGGATAAATTCAAGAATACAAAATAGGGATCACAAGTGATACTTTACATGCATTAGCAGTTAAACGAGACCAAATACTCAAGTAGAAGGGGGGAAGGAACAAAAAGAACATAATTAGCAACAACTGAGGTTGTTTGCTCAATATTGTGACAGAACCAACCAAATCTTATCACCTTAGTTTCATGACGACCCATAACCAACTTACACCACAAAGGGTGCAGATAAGGAATAAGGAAGACACTCCAACACAGACAAGTAGAAGTAGTAGCTATGTGAAAATTAGGAGCACATCTAACTCAGTAATTCTAAGTGCCTCCATTATTGTTTAACAGGGAAAGTGAAAATGGTTTTTTTGTCTTGATTTTTTTGCAGCCCCATATTAATTATTTTTGAGTGATAAGTGGGTTGTGTTGTGCCTTCCACAGCGTGAGCGTTGCCTAACTGTTCATGTCCGCCACCTCACAGTTTTACACTGTTTCATCTTAGTGGGTCCCATAAATAATAAACAGTGGCATAGTTAACTAGCCTCAGGAAATTGGTGTGCAATGAACAAAATATTCCTTTTACAGTTTGGGCATTGACGCATCTACTTGCTTTGGTCCCCAATTTCCTGGCATCGTCACCGGTAGTTGCAGTCTGAGAAGTAGTGCCTGAAAACTCTGTTTGAAGCATCTTCGTAAGCCTAAGCTGTGGAAGGCCTAAGGGACTCTCCCTCCCTCATACAAAGATACAACTCATGCGTGCTCGACAAAAAAAGGTTGGTTAGACAATCAGACATGAGTTAGACAGAAAAGAAAATGAAAGAAACCTGCCAGAGTTAGAGAAGTGGATGATATTTTGCTGTGCAGGTGTACTTTGAGCACTACAGAAAACGAGGAACGATATGGTATCAACAAGACAACAACAAGCTGATGAAGGACCCAACAACAGTGATGCATAGAGCAAAAAGCTTAGTCAATCAATTGAAGATCATCTTGAAAGGGAAAGAGTCTGTGGAAGTGGACAGGCTAATGGGCAAGTTTACTGATGCTCTGAAGCAAGTCTGAAGATGGTGGTGGCTAATAGTTGGTGTTGAAGATTAGTTTCTTCTTGATGTTGTTTTTGATGGTTTTTGCGGGAGGATCATCGGCAAGTGCTGTGGAAATTTGCAGTTTGACTTATGTGGTCTTTTATATTTTTCGGTGGTTTGCTAAGTTTGTTGAGGACTTGAGGCAGGAGTCGAGTCAGTTTCAGGCAGTGCTGTGCTCAATGACCTGTGTTTAGAACTGTGTGGTAAACTGTTGTCCCCCAGTTATGTACTCTGTTAACCTTTCAATAAAAGCTGGCCCTTTGATGGTTTGTTATGATAAATAAATAAATAAAAATGGAAGAAGTTCTTGGGCAAACTTTGTTTGGCATCACCATTTTGATCAGATCAATGAAGCCATAACGTGCACAGTTGCATGTTGTCTTGCCAACTTAGTTGACAAGAAAACATGGAGTAACTCTCAGTGATAACAGATACAAAGACATCACTTACCAGTCAGAAACTGAGCAGTTTCCATCTGAAGGTGATCTAGCTGTGTGACTCCATGATCATATGACTTACTACGAAATAACATATTGCTCTGTCAGCCAACCATCACCGATCCTCACATTTACTGGTTTTCTTCCAATAATTCTCCTATACCCCTCCCCGGCTGCCCCCTTGCCTTCTCTATTTCCTTGTCGCACAAAAACATCAGCCCTTCATTGGTGGACCACTCTCCCAGTTCGTAAAGCATTCTTAATTTGAAATAAGATTGCAACAAGAAACTGCTACAGACGACCTATAGTAGCAAAAGCATTAACTACTCTTGCACATCCTCTGAGCACTATATATATCTCATAAATAGAGCTATTTGTCAGGTGCATAGTGGACCATCTCTCATAAAATGAAAGTCTTGAACCACATGATCTGGCATCGTCTCTGCCTCCCGTTTGATTTGAGGCCAGCCAAAGCAGCACGTGCATCAAATTTTGAGAGCTAAACATTTTTTTCTACTTGAATCCTACGCTCTAGATCTTATTCTGGATCGAATTAGCCACAAACCTGTGTATGCATTTGTCCTTGATTTGTGGTGACATAGATGAAACGAACATGCTTTGATTTTTTTATTTTGACATAATAACAGTTGAGAAATTTGTTTAGCTGAGCATAAACAAATCCACAAATAAAATACCACTGGTTCAAATAAAACAAGAAGAAAAAAACTTTCTGTCCAGTGTCCGCGGTTTACCTTCTTGAGCGCGAGCGCGAGGCGCTTGCTCTCGAGCCGCGGCATGGCGGCGACGGCCTCGACGGCGATCCGGACGGCGCGCCGCTGCAGCGGCAGCGGCATGTCCGCCGCACGCACGCACACCGCCACCTTCCTCCCCTCCGCCGCCTTCACTTCACCCCTGGCCTTCACCGCCGCCGACGCCTTGGCCTCCTCCTTGACTCCCTTACCCTCGCCGCCGACGTGCGGGCGCGGCGACGCCTTCAGCTCCGGCTCCACGCCCGCCTTCGCCTTCGCCTTGGTCTCCACCACCTCCGGCTCCGGCTCCGGCTCCGGCTCGGGCTGCGGCGGGTCGGCGAGCTTGGCGCGGCGCACGAGCGCGCTCAGGTAGCGGCTGCGGCGGTCGAGCTCTTCGGAGGCCGGGTCCATGCGCCCCGGCGCGCGTGCTCCAGACTCCAGCGGAGAAGCAGCTGGCCTGCGCTGCGGGCGGATCCTCCCACGGCGGCACTCAGCAGCGGCAGTGGCAATGGGGCATGGCGACCCCGCGTGCGAGGAGAGGAGTAGGAGGGAGATGGCGAGGTGATCTGCAGGGAGACAGGGAGTGGTGGTCGGCTGGGTTTTTCGTTTTCCTTGGGGTTTGGCCGCCTTCGCTCGCCTTGGGGTGCGACGCGAGGTTTGGTTGCTGCTCCACGAATTCGTGGGAGCAGCTTTTGAGACGAGGCGTGTGAGTTTCCTTTTCCTCCTTCCCCAGACGAACCTATGGTTTTTGCTGTTTGGAGCCGCTTCCTTGTTTGGGTACGAATGACACCATGCACCTTTGAGCACGACGCTGATGTCTTTCATTCATATACGTACAGTCTGATCGACAGGAGGAGGGGTGAGTGAGATTGTTGTAGCCTGTGGCTTGGTCACCTTGGCAGTGGCCACTGGCCAGGCGGCGTCGGCATGACACGGGATGGCTAGAGAATTTGCAAATTTGCAAGGGCCAGCGTCACATGGTCCCGCCGCACCTGACTTGACTATCCGTTGGATTCGGCCTGGGCGTTTGACAAACTGTCGGGCGGGCGAGGCCACCACCACCAGCAGTTCACCGACTGCTGCGTCGCGTCTGTCGGCGTCGCCGCGTCGCTACCCAACGGCCCCGCCACCACGACGCAGGCGAGGCGAGGCAGCGGGTCGCGCTCACGAGACGGGCCATCCGCGATGGGCCAAACTGTGCAGAGCTTCCAGCGAGACTGGCCAGGCCGGATGCTCTCCTCGGTCGAGTGCACGACGGGGCACGAGCCGGCATGTTTGGTTCCTCGCCCAAACCTTGCCTATCCTTGGATGTTTGGTTAGGGCCTTGTTTAGACAAAAAGATTTAGCATTTTCGTTTGTTTGTGATAAATATTATCTAATCATATATTAATTAGGGTTAAAAAATTTGTCTCACGATTTACAGACAAACTGTGTAATTAGTTTTTGTTTTTCGTCTATATTTAATGCTTTATACATATGCCGCAAGATTCGATGTGACGGAGAATCTTGAAAACTTTTTTGGATTTCGGTGGGAACTAAACAAGGCCTAGCTTTGTCTCAGTTCTCATGCTAGCAACAATTTTCAATGTTTCAGCTTGCTATTAGGGGTGGGCTTGTTGTGTGCAAGCTTGCCCTCACCTCAGTTGCAAAAGCAACGAGATCCTTGCCAGGATAGGAGAATTAATTAAGGCTCACCTCAGTCAGCAAGAAAAATCTTGTCTACAGGAAAATCAAGGCCATCTACCTACAGAACCATACAACTTGCCAACTTCAATTTGACTAGTAAAACTATTTTTTTTTAGAAAATAGCTTCATGAGTAAATTTCTAGATAAAGCTATTTAAAAAAAATATTTAGTAAAATAGCTTCACTAACTACTTCTTGCATAGATGGAAGAGAGTAATGAGGGAGAGAGTTAGAATAAGCTACTTTTTTCAGCTTTATCCTAACTAATATTTTTGTGAGAGGGAAAGAAAAACAGTTTCACCCATGAAGCTGTTTTGGAAACAAGTGTTTGGAAAAAAAATAACTCAGAACAGCTCATGAAGCTGTTGTTAGCTGTACCAAATAGAGCCTATATAGTGTTGCCGCTGCAAATAATCCAAGCATACACTAAAATGGTTATCTTGGCCAAGCAAATTTCTTGAAGCTTATGCTGGCAGGGTAAAATAATCTTGCTTCGGAACCAAACATCCCCTTACTTCTTTCTGTTTCATGAGATGCAAATACAACGTGTTATTTCAGTGTTTCTGAGATGCCAGGTAGACGTGTTATGCAAAACAGATGCATTGTTCGAGTGTGATGAGATGAAAACGATGGAAAACAGGGTTATATAGTTTGCGGAATCTAGAAGAAAGATATACAAAATGGTTACGCCAAAATTGTAAAAATGACAAATGATCGTGTTGACAGCAGTCTCCCAAGGAAGCATGTCAAAAAGTGTGACAAAAACACGATCCCGTAACAAATTTTTGTAACTTGCCACACTTACCTAAAGCTAAGAGCATCTCGAAGAGATTAGCTAAAAATATTAGCCAAATTTACTGATTTAGCTACTATCTAAAATAGATTTGAAAAAAAAAATATTAGAGTATTCCAACAGACTCTGCAAAAGGATGGCTAGTGAGGTAGACTATCCAAAAGTAGAGAGCAAATATAGTGGGATGGAGAGCTACTAAATTTGAAGAGTCATTTACAGAGTCTGTTGGAGAAGTTTTTTCTTCAATAATAGCCAAATATACCTTTAGAAAATGATTTGACCAGTGTTTTGGAGATGCTCGAACAACCAAACATGTCCCAAATTCACCTAACAGTCCGACGGTGGAAAAAACGCGAACGCGCCGAACAATTCCCCCAGTCCGACGGTGGAAAAAATGCGAACGCTTTCGTAGAGAAATTGACCCAGGTCGAGTCGAATTTTGCCCCGTCCAAGTCCAACTAATTTTAAGAATAATTTTGCTGAATCACTTGGCTTGGATTTCGTGAGAGATGTATTTCCTAGTGGGATAAGACCTGTGACTAATACAACATCAACAGATCACAGTATCATAATATAGAAATCTAGAGATAAAATTTGAAATCACGATTGGATGTTTGCCCGTTCTACGGCACATCAACAGATCAGAAACAGTACCATAATATCATAATATGTAAACGCAGAGATATAAAATTTGAAATCACGATATGATGTTTGCCAGTTGAACGGCACCGTGGTGTTTGGTGTTTGTAAATGGGTCATTTTGGCATGCATGTATAGCCGAATATAGTTAAGACTTCAAAGAAATCACATTTTATGGATAGTGGCATTTATAAAGAGTTTTGATGGTGCCCTTTATAAAGAGTTTCTTAGGTGACGGTCTGACGGATGAGGAAAGTTTTAACCAGTGCTGTTAAACTCTTTCAACTCAACTTTGTTCTAGCTTCGCTGCTGACCATGAGCTCTCACATAGTCACATGTAATATATGTCAATGCAAGGTTTATCCGAAGTACCAAACAGTTGGTAGAACATGTTGAGTTTGCTGGTCAATTTAGGTTACAGCTATAGAAGTATAGAACTTGTTGAGTACTGAATTTAAGTCACATAACACATTATGCTAGAAACCGGAAATTAATCTGCTATATGAAGCTCACTAGCTCAGTAGCTGTTACCAGCGGCAAAGCCTACAATCAGGTACTGAAGAAAGGCTAACATTTGAAATATGAGGTCATAATTACGCTGCAGCGCCAAGTTATGAAGAATAACAAGCTACCAAAGATCAAGATAACAGCACCAATGTACATACTACTATGAAGCTAATATTCAAGAATACACCAGGCCAACCTGCAACTTGACCCGATAAGAGCTTAACCTGATAGCAGTGCAAAACACCAAAATCAAACACCAGAAAGGCAGATTAACCCATGATAGCACCGACAAGCACTCAAAATTTGCCTACTCAAGATGCCACAGGGGTGAGTATAAACAAGATAATGGACATCTAATATTCAACACATCAGGAAAAAATAGAATCATTGCTAGGTAATTCCTTGAAGCTCAAACTTAACAGGCTCAAGTGTTATCCCGCACTATTTAACGAACACCCAAACAAACCTGATGCAACATCATATTAAGGGCCTGTCTGGTACAGCTCGCTGTTGTGAGCTGTTTTTTTTGCCAAACACTTATTTCCAAAACAGCTTCATGGATGAAGCTGTTTTTCCCCTCCTCTCACAAAGAGATAAGTTGGGATGAAGCTGGAAAAAAGTAGCTTATTGCAGCTTCTCCCTCATTTCTCTCTCTCAACTATGCATGAAGTAGTTGGTGAAGCTATTTTGCCAAACACTTTTTCCAAAACAGCTCAGCTTCATGTAGAAAGTCACTCATGAAGCTATTTTCTAAAAAAACAGCTTTACTAGTGAAGTTGAGCTGTGCCAAACAAGCCCTAAGTTGGCATTGTTAAATCTGATAACAGCCTCCCAAAAGAATAGAATATGCCTAGGTTCATCAAGCATCAATGAATGAACAGTTCATGTATTGCAAATTATGAGACCAATCACGTATAGCACAACAAGCAAATAATCAACTAATTAGGCACAAACAAAGTATTTAAATGTCATGAGAACCTATTTAAGATGACAGGGCATATCAAAGCAAGTAATCAACCAATGAGGCACTTACAAAGCATTTAAATGTCATTAGAACCTAATTAAGATGACAGGGTCATATCACTGCAGCATAGCCAGGTGGAGCAAGCCTAATAGAAACGTCCCAGCTACGCCACTACCACTAGCTTATCAATCCAAGACCTAACTAGAGCACTTCAGAACAAAGATGAGAAAAGGCGTCTTAGACAACTACAGGCTCAACAACACAATAACACAATAGTAATCAGAAGATATATGCTTAAAAGGTCACAACATATAGAAGAATATCAATGGCACTAGCTGTAATGCAGGAGCAATATCAGAAGGTTCAAGCAGTTTTAGATATCAATGAACTTGACATGAGAATGGAATGCAAGAGGAATTAGAATGCACGCTCAAGACAATATGTCACATTAACCCTACCAATTGAAAATATGCCCACTTGCCCAGAGTCAAGACCAAACACTTATTTGGAGCACGAGACAAAACACATTTAGTTCCAAGATAAGGGAAACTTAACATAACCAAGGGTAGCAGATACCACTGTCCTTCGAACCACCATTTTAGTCATGCATCGGCATAGCACAAGCAGGCAGATGCCCAAGCACATAAGGCAAAACTAAAACAGAACGGTGAATCACCGACCAAATCCCGCAGCATTGAGACCAAGCAGCATCTTTCCGTTTTCCCCAGAAGGAATGTATGCCACATTTGGCGAGCGAGCCAGCTCTGCGGCAATCTCCTTGGCCGCCTCGATCCTCCTGAGCTCGATCAGCCCTGTCCCAGCCATCGCCGTGGCCTCAGAGATGAGGCGCGCGGACTCGCTCTCTCCCTCGGCGCGCACGATGGCCGCCCGCCTCTCCTGCTCCGCCTTGGCGACGAGGAACTTGGAGCGCTCGGCCTCCTGCTGCGCGACCTGCTTCTTCTCAACGGCCAGGGAGAACTCGATACCGTAGGAGAGGTGGGTGATGGCGACGTCGTCCAGGATGATGTTGAACTCGCGGGCGCGGCGGATGAGCGCGTCGCGGACGAGCGCGGAGACGTGGGGGCGCTCGGTGAGGAGCTGGTCGGCGTTGAACTGGGCGACGACGGCCTTGAGCACCTCGTTGCCGATGGAGGGGAGCACCTTGTCGTCGTACTCGAGGCCGAGGGAGGTGAAGATGGTGGGGAGGTGCTGGACGTCGGGGCGGGAGAGGAGGCGGAGCGTGAGGTTGACCATCTGCAGGTCCTTGGTCCCGGAGTTGGAGGAGAAGTTGTGCGGCCGCGTGCGGATGTCGAAGATGAAGGGCTTCTGCAGCCACGGCACGAGGAAATGGGTGCCCTCGCCGACCGTCTCCGGGAGCACCCCGCGGAACCGGTCGAAGATGACGGCGCGCTCGCCGCCGTCGACGGTGTAGAGCGACGCTGAGGTGAGGGAGGCCGCGATTCCGAGCCCAGCGGCCGCCTTCGCGATGTTGGTCAGGAACGACACCGCCGCGGGACCGCCGGCCATGGTTGCTTCGGGGGGTGGATTTGGGAGCGCGGCGGCGCGGGGACGAAAACCCTAGAGAGGGTGGGGATTGTGTGTGTCTGGGGGGCGGCGCGGCGCTATGCGGATCTGAGCGTGGCGGGTTCTAGCGGGTTTTGGCAGGGGTTTATTGCGCGTTGGGTCCGCCCATTTCTTGCGAGATAAGAAGGTTGGAAGCGGCGGTCTGTGTCATGGCACGTGGGCCCGCCGACCGTTTTTGTGGATTGGGAAAGAAGAAAGAAAATTGTCCGAATTTTTGCGTTAAAATTCAGAATGGGCCGCATTGTGGCCTACTAGAATGACAAAGCCCGTGCCGCTTCACAAAAGTGGGCCTAAGACCCAACACTGCTGGTTCCTAAGTCCATGGGCTAGTCGCTAGCTGGTACTTACCCTCCACTCAAAAAAAAAAAAAGACTGCTCCTTACCCTTGGCGTTCGAACTTCGTACCAACAAGGCAACAACACTTCGCTGCCACTGCCAAGTCTGCAAAGTGTTAAACACCGATGGCCGTGGTGCCGGAGCGCACGCGTGCTCACTTAGGCCTGACCGGCCACCGCGGGCGAGCACACCGGACTAGTATAAGAGCAAGTATAGTAAAGTACAAATTGTCAAAAAAAAAAGTATAGTAAAGTACAGTCAGCAGGCTAAACGGTGTTACACGTCAATCGAATCTGAGGTGGAGGGGTGAGAATAGAAGAGAGAGAATGAAGCGGGCGGCTGGTGAAACGTCGGGCTGCATGCACAAATCGAGAAATTAACAGTCTGCTTACAGCCGGCAGCGAGCGCGTAGTTGAAGTTTTTCACGGGACATCTTTCTCTTAACCAATTGACTGATGGCATGTACTGCAACTATTAAATGCTTGCACTTATATTACAGTCGACCTTTTAGCCATCTCACTATATGAGCCGACTATGTTA
>Ga0182004_10000542_pt1 | contig 23627 bp, 26 predicted proteins | sample Sormic07211540_1_FD_120479 | JGI IMG/M metagenome (GOLD analysis project Ga0182004, IMG submission 120479) | Endophyte microbial communities from Sorghum bicolor roots, Mead, Nebraska, USA - 072115-40_1 MetaG | ecosystem: Host-associated > Plants > Roots > Unclassified | place: USA: Nebraska...
TAGGATTTTCTTCAATCTTTCGTTTGATGAGCTTAATAATTCCTTTGTTAGATGCTTCGGCCTACCCATTGGCTTGAGCATAATAAGGAGAAGAATTCAACACTTTAATCCCCATACTAATTGCAAATTCATCAAACTCTCCCAATGTGAACATAGTACCTTGATCGGTAGTAATCGTTTGAGGAATACCGAATCGGTAGATAATGTGTTCTTTCACAAAATCAATCATGTTGGCCGATGTTACTTTCTTCAAAGGAATAGCTTCAACCCACTTAGTAAAATAATCAGTGGCAACTAAGATGAACTTATGCCCCTTACTTGATGGTGGATAAATCTGACCGATTAGATCAATAGCCCATCCCCGGAACGGCCAAGGCTTAATAATAGGATTCATGACTGATGCGGGTGCCCTCTGAATATTGCCAAATCTCTGACATCCTTGACATACTTTGAAATATTTAAAGCAATCCTCAAGTATAGTCAGCCAATAATACCCGTTTCTCCTAATCCTCTATTTCATCTTAAAAGCCGACTGATGTGCTCCACATACTCCTTCATGGATCTCACCCATCAAGCTTTTAGCCTCATCATCACCTAAGCATTTGAGTAGAACTCCATCTATTGTCCGATAATATAACTCATCCCCAAGGAGTACATACTTGGTAGCTTGAAACCTGACACGCCTCTCAACCTTTTTAGATGGATCCTTTAAGTAATCAATGATTTCTTTTCTCCAATCACCAGTACTGATTACCGATAACACATTTAAGATAGGTTGCTATCCCGAGGCATGCTGAGCCAAACGATTAGCCTCCTCATTATGCAATCGAGGAACATGCTCTAATCGGAAATCCTTGAATTCCTTCAATAGTTGCATACTCTTTTCATAATAGGTTATTAAGACCTCGCTTCGGCATTCATAAGTCCCAGCCAATTGATTTATCAAGCATAGAATCGCCAAAGATCTCAACAGCATCTGCATGAACCTCTTTTAGTAATTCCAACCCTTTGATCAGAGCTTGGTATTCAGCCTGATTATTCGTTAACGTGGCAACAATCGGCAGAGAGAACTCATACTTCTTTCCTTGAGGAGAAATTAGTACTATACCAATTCCTGCCCCCGGTCACACGTGGATCCATCAAAGAAGAGCGTCTAAGGAACGATCTCCAAAGTTCCTACTACACCGCAATGCTGAGTCACAAAATCAGCCATAATTTGCCCTTTAACAACCTTAGCCGATTCGTAACGCAGATCAAACTCCGACAGCGCCAAAATCCATTTGCTGATTCTACCACTCATAATCGGCATAGATAGCATGTATCGGACTACATCATCTTTGCATATAACAGTGCATTCGGCCGATAGCAGATAATGTCTCAACTTAATACATGAAAAGTATAAGCATAAACACAAATTTTCAATTGCCGAATACCTGGTCTCGGCATCAACCAGTCTTATACTTAAATAATAAATCACACGCTCCTTCCCTTCAAATTCTTGAATTAAAGCCGAACCGATGACCATCCCATCAGTAGACAAATACAATGTGAAACATTTTCCTTGTTGAGGTGGAATTAGAACTGGAGGATTTGTCAAATAATTCTTGATTTTGTCCAATGCTAACTGTTGCTCTTTCCCCCATACAAACTCTTGATCGGCTTTCAACTTAAGTAAAGGACTAAAAGCATGAATTTTACTAGACAAGTTAGATATAAATCGCCTGATAAAATTTACCTTGCCGATCAGAGATTGGAGTTCAGTCTTGTTGGTGGGAGCAACTATTTTGTTGATAGCATCAGTAGACCTCCTACTAATTTCAATTCCTCTCTGAGGCACCATGAAACCAAGAAATTGCCCTGCCGATACACCAAATGCACACTTATTAGGATTCATCTTCAAACCATGTTTCCTTGTGCACTCCAACACCTTTCGTAGATCAGCAAGATGCTTTGTGAAATTTCCGGACTTAACCACCACATCATCAATGTAAATTTCCACCAGCTTGCCAATGAACTCATGAAAGATAAAATTCATAGCCCTCTCATAGGTAGCACCAGCATTTTTCAAGCCAAAGGTCATGACTATCCACTCAAACAACCCAACATGACCAGGACATCTAAATGCGGTCTTTGGAATATCTTCTTCGGCCATGAATATTTGATTATATCCTGCGTTGCCATCCATAAAGCTAATAATCTGATGTCCAGCTGCAGCATCAACTAGCAAATCGGCAACTAGCATTGGATAACCATCCATCGGTGTAGCCTTGTTAAGATTCCTGAAATCAATGCAGACACGAAGCTTCCCATTCTTCTTGTAAACTGGAACAACATTTGAAATCCATTCGACATACCGACATTGCCAAATAAACTTAGCTTCGATAAGTTTAGTTATTTCAGCCTTAATATCAGGAAGAATATGAGGATTACATCGGCGAGCTGGCTGCTGATGTGGTCGAAATCCAGATTTGATAGGTAACCGATGTTCAACAATAGATCGGTCTAAACTAGGCATCTCGGTATAATCCCAAGCAAAGCAATCTTTATATTCCTTTAACAAATCGGTTAACTATTGCTTACACTCAGAATCTAATTTAGCACTAATAAAAGTAGGCCTTGGCCTATCACCATTACCTGTATCTACCTCTACTAAATCATCGGCCGTTGTAAACCCTTGGCCTAATTTTCCATCATCGGCGAACCTATCCATTAAAACTCCTCATCAGCACCGACAGCTTGGATCGGTGGAATCTCATAATCGGCAACTTTGAGAAAATCATTTTCCCAAATCTCCCCTGAGATGCATCTGGTCCTTTCATAAGTATCTGCCTCTGTCGATGCAATGACATATGAAGAATCTCCCGGGGAATTTCAATCTTGTCGCCTACCCACTGAACCAAGAATTGGTGCATTGTAGATGGGATACAACAATTGGCATGAATCCAATCTCTCCCCAACAGCAAATTATAAGCACCTTTTCCACTGATGACAAAGAAAGTTGTCAGCAAGGTTTTGCTGCCGATGGTCAACTCAACGCATATGGCTCCCTTGACTGGGGACACATTCCCTTCAAAGTCCTTCAGCATCATATCGGTCTTGGTCAAGTCTTGATCTCCTTTCCCAAGTTTCCAATAGACTGCATACGGCATAATATTGATAGCAGCCCCACCATCTACAAGTATCTTGGTCATCGGCTGTCCATCAACCATGCCTTTGACAAACAAAGCTTTAAGATGTTGTCTCTCATTATCAGCGGGCTTTTCAAAGATGGCCGTCATCGGATCCAGAGCCAACTGAGCTATCTGATCGGGAAAATCTGCCTCCTCATCATCACTGAAAGGTGCAAGGAATTCCATCGGCAACATAAACACCATATTAAGATCTACCGATGGACCTTTTCCTTTAGGATCTGGCTGTTGTTCCCTAGACTTAGCAAAATTCAATTCTCTACTTAGCTCTTCTAGTCTTTCCCGCTGCAGCCTTCTTTTCTGTGTCCTAGTTAGCCCCTTTGGACGCCATGGAGGAAGTTGTGGTTGTCTAACCAACTGGCGATGATTTTCTCTTGATTCCACCCGATAAGTATTAGCATCTCTGCAAAATATGAACTCATCGGGAACTCGTGCATCCGCCATCTCTTCAAGCTCCTCTTGGTTTCTGGGAAAATACCCAATACGCTCACCCAGCCTATCATGCACACTGAGTCTGCCCCCCAGCCGACCATGAACCGAGGCCCTTCCCCTAATCGGCCCATCAAAACGCCGATCATTGTTCTGATACTACCGATTTGGTCTATCATACCGATCATAACCATTGCATTCAGGGCAGTCTCTAACAGTTGGTAGCTTGATGTTTTGCTCCCAACAGTGGATGAAAAACGGGCAGTTCCAATGATCTTTATGCCGATTCCACTCTTGTCGGCGTCTTTCTTCTTCCCGACGACGATCCTCCTGTTGGCGCCGATACCGATCTTCACGTTGCTGCCAGGTTTCCCGATGCCTTCTATGAGTGATCACAACGCCAGATCGGGGAGGTCTTCCTGAGCTAGTTCCTTCCTGGATCAAGCCCTTGCCTTTTGCGTCATCGGCAGTAATCTGATGCTGAGGATCTACCAATGCACTTCTTTCGGCTGCTTCTGATGTCAAGACTTTAGTCTTTCCCTTAGCATCCAACATATTTGTAGGAAAAGGATGTTGGTCAATCTTCATTGGCTTTTGAGCTTTGGAGCTGTCAAACTTAATTCTCCCAGACTCTATAGCCGATTGCAGCTGTTGCCTGAAAACCTTGCATTCATTTGTGCTGTGAGATGTTGCATTATGCCATTTGCAGTACTTACTCTTCTTTAATTCTTCTGCCGATGGAATCACATGATTGGGGTGATTACTTAATTTGCCCTTCCTGAAGCAGAAAGTCAAACATCCTATCGGCTTTAGTAATATCAAATGTAAACTTCTCTGGTTCTTTATGCCCAAAAGGGCAAGACATCGGCTTCTTATTCTTTACCCACTTTGCCAAGCCGATGACTGGTTCTTCATCAAAGTCTGAGCTTGTTGCCTCATCGACAAATGACACCTTTTTGTTCCATGCTCTCTTAGGTTCAAAACCTTTGATATCTTGGTCCGAAATCCTCTGCACTAAATGGCTCAAACTTTCAAACTCTTGAGAAGCATACTTGTCTTTATTGTGCGGCAACAATCCTTGGAAAGCCAAATCGGCAAGCTGCCGATCATCCAGAACCATACTATAGCACTTATTCTTAACATCTCGCAACCTCTGCACAAAACTTTCAACCAATTCATCATTGCGCTGCCTTAGCCTGACTAAATCGGTAATCTTCTTCTCATGGACCCCAGAAACGAAGTATTTATGAAATTGCTTCTCTAGATCAGCCCAAGTAATCACTGAGTTTGGAGGTAATGAAATAAACCAAGTAAAGGCCGATCCAGATAAAGATGATGAGAATAAGCGAACTCTTAATTCATCTCTGTTAGCAGCTTCCCCACACTGGATGATAAACCTATTAACATGCTCCATAGTTGGTGTGTCATCTTGTCAAGAGAACTTAGTGAAAACTAGCACCTTGTACCGATTTGGAAGCGTGATCAACTGATCAAGTCATACGCAGGAGGATAGGGCGTCCGATAAGAGTAAGTGTTGACCTTGGGTTTTATCCCAAATTGGTCTCTCATCACCTCAGCGATCTTATCAGCCCAATAAGCATCGGCATCTTGCCGATGAACTGGCTGTGGATCTGGCACCTGCTGATAAGCTTCCATGTGTCTCTGCGGTGCACGATCCCCAGGGGACATGGGATTAGCCACCACCTGTTGACCGCCAACCTGCTGGCCAAGATTCATCGGCTGGTTGATCAACCCTTGATTCTGAAATCCAGGTTGCATCGGCCCCTGCTGAAATCCCATAGCCTAATGATTCTGCTGAGGCATCTGTGGAAAGACAAACTGCCCTGTCCATCCATTATTGACATTCATCGGCATAGGCCCTGCCGATGGCTGATAATTGGGCATCATCATTGAATTGACATACCCTGGATGTGTTGTAAACCTTTGCTGCGTCAGCACTGGATCTGCTGATGCGTTAGGCATCTGGAACGTTGGCACTTGAGAATTCCTGGTGAAAGGTCTTGCAGTAGTAGTTGTAGAATTCTGGGGATTCTGAGTCATCGGCGAGCCTGGGGGTGCCGATGTCATAGGAGCCTTACCTGTCATGTTAGCCGCTTGAGACGTCCTAGAGCTATTTGGTATAAACTCTGGGGGCATACCATATCCCCACCAATTAGGAGGAACAGACCTTGACATTGCCGATGCCAATAAATCTGTAGCAAGTTTAGCTTGTCCCTCTGATGTTGATGGATTGGTCGTCATCGGTGTAGATTGCGCATTAGTCATCCCTAATGTGCTTGGAGGGGAAGTAACTTCTGTACCCGCAACGGCTGTAGTAGCCGATGGAGCCATAACCAATGATGACCCTAGCTGATGATAGGTAGGACCCACATAAGATGGTGGCACTTGTCCTTCTTTGAAAGTTCTAGCCAAAGCATTGAAAACTGTATGGACAGTACACCAGATTGATTGATCAGAGCACGATTGACAGCACTATCAACCATCTCTTGCAGTTTACCAGGATTGGATTCAAAAGTAATTTGCCGAGGCATTGGCAATGCTTCCTTTTGGATCACCTTGCCACTCCTATTGATACTGAAGGATTTCAAGCATAGCTGCATGTAGTCCTCCATAGCTTTTGCCATAGCTTGCTTCTGTTCTTCTCTGAGATTGGCTTCCATCACGGGGATGACGTTCTCCAAGTCAAAATCGGTATTTGACATGTTGATCTTGATGTTGAATCTATGTCCCACTGGGCATGCCAAAAGATGTGTTGGTGCAAAAGTGGATCTGCAAACACAAAGAGCTAATACCCGATACAACGTTAAGGCGTGCCAGCCGATTTGACCTTACAATCGACAAAGGTGGTAACTCAAACACTTTGGTCCCGACAACAGCGATGCGCCCGGATGTGTTGGTGCAAAAGTGGATCTGCAAACACAAAGGGCTAATACCCGATACAACGTTAAGGCGTGCCAGCCGATTTGACCTTACAATCGACAAAGGTGATAACTCAAACACTTTGGTCCCGACAACAACGATGCGCCCGGATGTCACGGCCAAGAGGTGTTCATGCAGAACTCGAGAACTCGCCGAGGTTGACTCGAAGAGTTCCAAAGAACTCGTAATAAAAGGAAAATATGCAATTGACGAAGTCGTCGAAAAAGTAGATGCTGGAATAAATGTAAAAACTTGTGTTTGATTGATTGTGTTATTTTCTTACATCGCTACAGTGTTTTATATTTATACCCTACCCAAAAGGGTTACAACCAGACACGACTAGGACTCGAATTCCAAATTAAACGGAATCCATATACAAAGCAAACTCTAACAACTATGGAAAGTATTAAATTATCTTCCACAACCGATCGACACACCACCATGAGTCGATCGACAACCCCTGCGCCCTTCTCCATGACCATCGGCGAACCACCTCTCATAGCCCTCGGCAACCATCAGCACCAGCCATCGGCACGAATCCATCACCACTCCTGGACTTGGCCATATCTTGTCGTTTTCTCATCGCCACCAACCCTCATCGGCAACTCTTCTGTAGACTAGTCACCACTTTTCTGCCTGCCGATCTACACCTCATTAACTCCAGATACACGCCCAAAGATACATGTCCAAAAACAGTGTCAACAGCCTCTTCATCTTCTTTTCTTGCTTTCTTTCGCCCTTTATCATTTTCATCTTGAATCCAAGGCCACATTTGTCACCATAGTTTCTTTGAGTCTTCAATATATGCTCAAAGGTGACTTTTGAGTAGTAACACCTCTCCAACTTGTTGGTCAATTTCTTCACTTGTTCATTAGGCTCATTGTTCTTCTTCAAAAGGTTAGTCTCAGAAGACATAGAAGTAGAACAAGCATTTATATGTGAAGAACATGGCATAGATAGTAAATCATCACAAGAAGTGGATACATGCTTCTTGCCTACATCACAAGGGTTAGCAACAATATATGATTGATCATTTGACCCAAATGATGAGCTCTCACTAGTTTTAGTTTCTTCATTAGAAAGCTTTTTAGTGAGAAAAGCATGATTTTGTACTAAATTATCATGAGCAGCACAAAGTTCCTCATGAACCAATTTTAGCTCCTCATGTGAACAAGTAGTGACATAAAGTAGATGCTTTTGTTGTTCACATGTGTTCTTTAGAAATGAGTTTTCATTTTCCAATTTACTTGTTTTTGCAATCTCATTTCTTAAAGCCTTGGTGAGTCTACGTACAAGCTCAAAATTTAGATCATCACAATCAACAATCACATCACCAATAGATACCATAGCATGTGTGGCGATGTGGTAGATGAGCTTGTAGAAGCATCACTCTCATATTCATCATCTTCATCATCAAGTGTGCATGGAGTAGCATCATCGGTTGCATCACTCGTGGCATCATCATCATCCTTGTCAAGTGATCTTGTGGTAGCATCATCATCATCATTACTTGACCATGAGGTGGAGCAATCCTCCACAACCACCGTGTTGTGGTCATGCTCAAGATCCTCATGTGCATCCACCTTTGAAACATCATATTCTTTGGAGATCGCCCCATATTTCTTATTGATATATATCCAAACCTCATGGGCGGACTTCATGTCCATGATCTCACTAAATATGCTATTATCCATAGATTGATAGAAATTTTAGTAGCCTGGAATCGAGATGTAGGCATTTCTTTTGCGCTTGAGTTGCAACATTTTTATCAATTGCATAAGAAAATCTTACATCTATGATCCACCATATTTGAGGAGAAACAAACTTAAAATTGTATAATATCCAAATTCTCCACTGTGCAAAGTATGTGCCATCAAAAATGTGTGGACACTCTAGCCCATAAGCCGCCATCCTCTCAGGTCAGTGAAGACCACAAATGTGAGACCTTGGCTCCGATACCACTTGTAGGGTCGAGATGGTGGACTAGAGGGGGACTAAATAGTCCTTTCTAAAATGTATTGTGCCGGCTAACCGAAACAAATGCGCAATTAAAACTATTGATCTAGCCAAGACTACACCCCTCTATCTAAGTTCTCTAGCATCTTGCAAAAGATCCTAAACAAGCAAACAAGGTGCTTTCTTAGCAAGAGCTCACCTAACCAATTCTAGGAGCAAGGTCACACAAACCTATGCTACTAGTACTTTGCGAACTGGGGAGCTCCTATACAACTAGTAAGAAAAAGCACAAAGCTCCTAAGCTCACTTAGCAAAGCTCGGTAGCAAGGCAACCAATGCCAAATTAGAGAGCGCAACTTACTTGGCTTTTACAAACTAAGTAATGTGACTAACAAGGTTACGCAAACCAAATTAGCCACGCAAGGGAACTACTTCTAGCTACACAAGCAAAAAGATAACTAGCAAGCTACACAAGCTAACTAATTACAAGAGCAACTACATAAGCACAAGTATATAAATGTAATTACAAGCTTGTGTTAGAGACTTACAAACCAATAGGAAGAACAATGTTGACATAATGATTTTCTCCTGAGGTTTACTTGGTTGCCACCAAGCTACGTCCCCATTGAGACAGGCTCCAAGGTTGCTGTCGGTCCTCTTGCTAGTGGTGACCCGCAAGTCACACTCTCCCACTTTGAGTGCTTACCACAAGATCTAGAACTTGACCCAGCTAGACCACTTGTCACCCATCGTGTCTCGCTCTACTAGAGTTGCTCTTTGCGATCCCCATGGGGTGAGCATCGTACCCCTCATAAATCCTCCTCTGGACCACCGCACAATCTTCTCACTGCTTCAAATGGAGTCACAATCCACCAAACCATCTAGGTGATGGCAATCACCAAGAATAACAAGAAATGCCCAATCACAAAGATTTCCTAGTGCTGCCAAATGCAAATCCTAAATGCACACACTAGGCTCTCACTCCCTCACTTAAAATAGCACCAAGCATGAGAGGGAGAGGAAGGAGAAATGGTGGATCTTCAACCTCTCATCCACATCCACAAAAGGGCTCTCAATCTCTCTAAGAAATTTCAGCTCAAATCCATGAGAGAGAGAGGAGAGGAGGAACCCTAACTTGCTCGCTCTCCAAAAGTGAGAAAACATCAAGAGAACACACAGTTCTATTTGGCTCCTTGGTCAGAAATGAGGAAAACGAGTATTTATAGTATGGCACCGGAAGTTCTGGTGCATGGAATCAGAACTTCTGGTCCAAGCAGATCTAACCATTGGAGGCTTGGTCCAAGCAGATCTGACCATTGTGGAGGCTCGATCCAAGCAGATCTGACCGTTGTGGATGCTCGGTCCCACCAGAACTTTTGATGAGAGACCAAAAGTGAATCTTGACACACGAGGGCATGCACAAAATTTCCTATGTTGACTTCTAGTCATGGACTAGAACTTCTGGTCATGGACTAGAACTTCCAGTCAAAGACCAGAAGTGTTTGCTGAAACACGGGCGCACCTCTCTCAACCCAACCGAAACTTCCTATCAGGTTGACCAAAACTTTCAGGGTGACTGGAACTTCCTATCAGGCTAACTAGAACTTCCGGTCCTGTACTCTCAGCACCATTTCAAGCCTTTCTAGGTTGCTAACTTCACCAAAAAATAATCTAAAATAAATTGGACTTAAGTTAGCTTTTCACAAATATATTTATAGGCTTTCTCATGCAACTCACCATGTCACTAAGCGCTAGGTATATGCAAATGAGACTCACACTTAGTGGCACTAGATAACCCTTGCAATTAAAGATTTCCCCTCTTTATAGTACGTCTATCTATCCTAAATCTGGTCAAGCACTTCTCTACTCAACTTAGACCGATGAAATAAAATGCCCTAGGTTATACCTTTACCTTGCGCTTTCCATTCCATCTCCTCCAAAGTTGATGAAACACATGCACCAACCAATCACCAAATGATATGGTCCACTTCATATCATCACATGACTATATTGGTCATCGATCTTGATCTCACTTACTCTTCACCGTTACCTTGGTCCTTCGGCGCCAAGTCTTGCTTATGCTTCACCATCACATGCAGTCCCTCGCTTCAAAGCCTCCGACTTGCCCTTCACACTTGCAACTAGTCTATCGAGCCAAGCCTCATCTTGATACTCTCCACCTTGGTCACATGACTCCATGTCATGTCTCATATTCAATGAGCTCCTCCATCATCACATATTCACCTATGGACTACTCTCCTGTGTATCTCACATAAACACTTTAGTCCATCTAAGTTGTCACTCAATTACCAAAACCAAATAAGGACCTTTCACCCAGGAGGTGTCAATGGTGGAGCAGCTCCTGGATGAATTCAGATGGGTCAGTGATTGCCATCTAGACACTACTACCCATCGGGATGTCTTTTGAGTTATGGCCTGGTGTTCTTGCCCTAGAAGCATTCCGGCTCAGATGGATCTTGAGATCATTGAACCATTGGTGGTTGGCAATGAAAGGGAAAGGCGTACACTATCCTACCCCATTCAAATTATTGTGGTTCCTTTCAACCTACCACCAGTGATGGAAGGCTCTGCACCACCACCTCCTGCAGCCAATGATGATCAAAGGTGGTGGAGAAAGTGACGTCGCCATTCTTGGCCAGACACTTTGCTGGCACACGAGGTGTCAGAGAGGGCAACAACATCCGATGGAGCGTCTCATATCTTGGTGCGTGAAAGGTTGGGTCCACTTCACGGCGGACACATGGCGGCAGCTCTAGAGGAGAACGCCCCCATTCCTCCACATGTCATCTCAAATGATGGTGTCAGCATTGATTCCTCACTAGAACACCGCAAGAATCTACCCCAACAAGTGAGGTAGCTCAATGACACGAGCAATCCACTAGAGTTACCTTTTGGCTTTCCGCCAAGGAAGGTACAAAACCCCTCACAATCATTAGGAGATGGCCACGAACAATCACCAACTCATGCCAATGCTCCTCCGCCACTCTAAGCCATCTAAGTGGTGGCAACCACCAAGAGTAATAAGAAAATCACAACCAAAATGATCTCCAAGTTCCACTAGATGCAATCACTCCCAATCTCACAAAGATGGTTAATCTATGAAGGAGATGAGTGGGAGGTGTTTGCTTAGGCTCACAAGGATGTCAAGTATGCAAGAATGCCAAGAGACCAACTCGAGCCAGCCAACTAGTATTTATAACCCACCTAAAGAATAGAGCCGTTACTCACTTGGGGGGTGCCCTGTTAGGGGCGTCGGACGCTTCGATGTAGGGCATTAGATGCGCCTCCAGCGTTCGATGCTCTCCTAATAGGTGTGCAGATTGCTGCCATGTGTCCTTGGTTAAATGTGACTCGTTGATCTCTAATGATCACTTAAATGTTGAAGTTCTTAGGTACAATGCGTCGGACGCGTTAGGTGCAACGCACCGGATGCGCCTCTCAGCACCGATGCTTTTATGGAGCATTCCAAGTGTGCAGGGTCGTCGGACACATCTAACACACCCTCAGTGTATGGTCCCTAGTGTCTGATGCTCACTGTCAGAAATATTCGCTTGCATGCTTGCTGATGTCACACTTCACCGGACACAGGAATAGTGCGCAGGCTGCATCGGACGCTCCAAGGTGCACTTCTCTCTTGCGCCGCTCAGCCAGAGAACACTGGATGTTAGACCAGCATACGATTTGCTGAGTCCAATGTCCGGTGAGTGTTTAGTAAAAACACTCCCGCAACTTCTCTAAACTTTCCACCAGCACAATAGAAAATGTACATTTCATTTTCTCAAAAGCGTCGAATCCCACCTCGCAAGCTCGATAGGAGGGAGAGAGAGAGACCCAACTCCTCTCCAGCTCTTCAACACTTGCTCAAACGTGCTAACCACCAAGTGTTCCTAAAAATGCATCTAGCCCTTTAGTAAGTTTTGGATGATTAATTGACAACATGATTAAAGGTCTAACCCATTTACTAAGTGTGGACATGAAGTAGATTATCTCACAGGTAATTAATGAAGGCCAAAATGAGATATTATTAAAAACAATCTAGTTCAAACTCAAGACAACAATGCAAATATGTTTCATAAAAGGCTTACTCAATTGTGGGATTTCGATGAGTCATATGAATGCAAGCATATTAAGGATTAATTAATGAGACATGAGAGTTTGCATATGGATTGGTCTCACCTTTGAAGCTTGCGAGCTGAAAGAAAAGTTTACAAGGGAATTTAATGAAAGATTTGACACCAAATGTGCTAGATGGCTTGAGATGGCAAAGACAGCAAGGAAAAAACTTTGAGGTACTAAGCTAGAGTGAAGGACAAGTGATGGCTTGGTGTCCGAGGAACTTAGCTAGGGCGAAGAAAGAAGTACTTTTGAAGCCTGATCAAACCATATTGGTCATATTGAAGTGAAGGATCAAATCCTAGATGACTTTGTTAAAAGAGATGACTTGATACTTTTGAAGCAAACTCATATTCTTTGATTGAGATCAAGTCAAGTGGTTCTATCTTCATTTTCATTCAAACTTGAGTAAATAGGTGTGTCGTACTATTAAGAGAGATACATCATATTGATAGATACTTATTCACAAGTGTTCAAGCCAACCCATGTGAGTTTTGAGTATTTAAGAGACAAAGTGCTTACTTTGTGTTGCTGGTCAGCCACTACCAGATGTGTCTGGTATTGATACCAGACGTGTCTGGTATTTGCTCCACTAGCCCTACTTCGTGTATGTCTCATTTTGGGCGTCGTGAGTTCCAACATTCGTCGAGAGTTCTGACGATCATCAAGAGTTCTGATGTCTCATGCACTGCCGACTCTGTGATGAAGGGTCAAATACCGGACATGTCCGGTATTGATACCGGACGCGTTCGGTATTGTCCAACGGTTACATAACGGCTAGTTTTTCAAAAGGATTTAAATACCCCCTAGTCTCCACCTTTTTTGGCAGCTGATTCTGCTGACTCTCTCATATGTTTTTGAGCCTTGAGAACACTCTCCAATCCTCTCTTAGTGAGTGATTGATCCATCTTGCAAAATCCAACTTGTGGGTTGAGTGAGATTCAAATTTGAGAGCAAGCCACCTTGAGCACCTGTGCATATTTGTCGATCTTATGATTTGCATTTGTTACTCTTGGACTCTTTGGTCCTAGACGGCTAGGCGTCACCAGAGAGCACCCAAGAGACTGTGGTGTGCCTCAAAAAGTTTGTAACAGTTCGATTCCACCGCTGCAAGGGAAGGAATCAAACTAGTGGAAGGAGGAAAAGGAGTTGGAAAAGCCTCCAGCTAGAGTGACCTTCGTGTGTCCTCTAGAGCCAATGTTTTCCTAAATGCTAAACTGTAAACAGTCGGTCTCCTACCATTTAGCCATTGTTCAGGCTAAATAGTCCATTAAATGGGCTAAACGATCAATTAAACAGGCTAATCAGATGATTAAATAGAAACGGTGTACTAGTGTGTAGCATTTACATGGCGTTTAAATGGTCTAAACGGCCATTTAGCTGACTAGAGATGACCTTTGTTGGGTCACTCACAACCCCCTCAATGGAGAGTAGGTCTCAACAGAGACCAAACTTTGGTAAAACATATTGTGTGTCTTGATCTCTCTCTTTGCTTTGAATTTTAGTGGTGCTTTGCTTAAGCTTCTGGACAGGTTTCTACTAAGTGCCAACAACTAGGTCTGAGAAGGAAATCGATCGGAGCAAGTCAGGAGCTGAAGTACACACCCCGTGCATACTGGATGTGTCCGGTATTTGGGGTTGTGCTCATTTTATTCAATCTTTATTCTAACTTTGTGGTTGCAGAGTTCTGGATCATATATTTCTTCTATACACTCAGTTTACTCTATTTGTTAACTTGTGAGGGGTTTATCTCTTTGTTTTGGGGTTTCCAAGTAATTGGAATCTCCAAGACCAAGACTAATAGTTTCCACTATTTGAAGGCATAATTTTTAGAAACGCCTATTGACCCCCCTCTAGGCGGCATCCTTGGTCCTTTCAATTGGTATTGAAGCAAGGCCTCACTAAAAGCTTCACCGCCATGAGGAAAAGGATGTCAACGTCTAACAAGTTAGAGCTAGTGCTTCTCTAAAATGATGGTTTAAACTTTCTATCTTGGTCAATTAATATACTCAATGTCTTTATGACTATTAGTCCTCTTGTTGAGCGTATTGTGGATGCAAGCATACCTCTTCCAGTAGTTGATTGGAGCAACTACAAAAATATTCCAAAAGAGGAAGAGATATGCGTGCAACTCAATGCTCAAGCAATTAATGCAATGTTAAGTACATTGAGTGCAGAGGTTCTAGATGAGGCAATCTTCAATGGACAAACACCTCCGGAGAGTGCTCACCTCATTTGGACTAGACTTGTTGATCTATATGGAAAGTCCAAATGTGATGACGTACACGAGCTCAAGTCAATGAAAAACATGTCCATTGTGTCTTCATGCAATGAAGAAACCACACATGACCTCAAAAGAATCAGACCGAAGCAGGAAGTGCAAGCTATGGTTGCAGTGCTATCTGACAGCAAATACTGGACGTGTCTGGTTTTGGTACCAGACGTGTTCAGTATGGCCTAGACAGGAGAACAACATACCAGCTACTATGATGATAATCAAACTCCATGCAGACCAAGTGATGAGTCTCCCTCAACATCTTATGGGGGACATCACCTATGTCATGGCTAAGAAAAACAAGGAGAACAAGAAACAAGAAGAAAGTGAGAAAGCACAAGAAGACGATCAAGTGAAAAGCAACATTGAAGTTGAAGATGACTACAACCTTGATCATATCACACACAAAGACAAGCTCATGATCGTGAAGATAGTTGAAAACAATGATGAGCTAGAAGAAGATAATGAGAAGCAAGAACAATCACTACACAAGCAAGAAATGTTTCTCATCTCTTGCCTTCAAAAAAGAAATGTTTCTTATCTCAAAGATGGAAGAACTAAAGGCTCTAAATCAAAGGTATGAAAAATTATCATTTGAGCATGCTTCAGTTACTAATTTATCTTCTAGTGTGACACAACTAGAAAAGGAGAATGTTGGGCTCAAGACAAGACTAGATGAACTATCAAGCAAGTACAATGATTTCCAGGCTAACCATGTTCATCTCAAGTGCTCACATGAAAAGTTAGTAGAATCACATTTCATGCTTGAGATAGCTCATGAGGTTGTGGTCACTTTGGTAAAATCATTTCAACCTCTCACACAAACACTCACTAGCACTCTATCTCAATTAACTATCTCTTGTACTAATGAGTTTATTCCTCAAGCAAGCCAATTTTTGATTGAGCAAAATCTTATAGAAAATAGTGAAACCAAAGAAGAAGTCAAAAGACCAAAGAAGTATGTGACTCAATCAAACGGCAAGTAGAAAGCACAACCTTCTCAAGATAACCGTGACAACATGGTGAAGAAGCTTGAGAAAGGATCAAACCTTGCTCTCTCCAACACCCAACAAAAGAACCATATTTCAAGCAATGTCAAGGCAACTAAGAGCAAGAAGCATAAACAGAGATTATGCTATAGTTGTGGATTGTATGGACATGAGTGGCCTATGTGTCCACATAAGAGTTGGGCTGACAAGGTTGAAGCGATCGAACAAAAGGCTTCTACCAAAGTATCTAAGTAAGCTAAGAATGATGAGACATGCGCTTGTCTCATGCAAGAAATTGGGCCATCTTCCCAAGAATTGTCCCTTCTACAAAAAGGCAAGAAAGTGTGCCCAAGTTATATCAAGAAGATGCTATGGTTGCAACAAGATGGGAGACTTGGTTGATAGTTGTCTCAACAAACAAAACATGCATAAAGCAAATCAAGGCCACATTTGCTATGTTTGTAGGATAAAGGGGCATCTAAGCTATGATTGCCCTATTGGTAATGTACCTAAGCCAAACAAATTTGGTTATGATGATATGCTTAGGGTCAACTCAAATAGGGTTAGCACTAGCAAGGTGATGTGTTCACCACAAACTAGTACTAAGGCCTTTTGGGTGCCTAAGCACTTGTTGACTAACTCAAAAGGACCTAAGAAGGGTTGGGTACCATAGTGTACTTCAAACTTTGTTGTAGCTGCTTGAAAGTGAGATGAAAGCTTCGAGGTGGTTGAGTAATCAAATTGGAAATGTTCACTCAATCTATCAACCAAATCGTATCACAAATTCTTATATGGTTGACTTGAAGATGGTTGATAATTAACATTCTTGCTTCATCCTCACCTTTGGTAATAGGTGCCTAAACCCCATAAGCTAGCCACTTTAAGTCTCACTTGTTCAATAACTCACAAAATGTATATTTGTCAAATATTGATAGTGGCTAAGTAGGGTTCTTTGTGGATCATATTGCTTGCCATGTGGTGTTTTTGATGGCTCTCTAGTAGGGTACTTTGTTTGTTGGAATGTAGGTACACACAAGAAGTCAGGAACTTGACTAAGAATCAAAAACAAAGTTGTCAATGTTTTTGTCCTAAGCATACTAGACATGTCCGATATGGATACCGGACGTGTCTGATATTCCAAGGGATAAAGCATCAAGTTTGGTGGTTATATCAAGTTTTGATCAACATCCTTCACATGTTCTTTGATCACTTAGAGACTGTGTTGTGTCTCAGTAGTATCCTTGATTGAAGAATGGACCTATGTGGTGGTATGATCACTATAGAAGCGATTTGAGTATAAAGTCCATCATGCCAAAGCTTTATCTTAGTAGGAAGCTTGTGAGCTCAAGGAAGGTATGTATTTACATACATGCATTGAAAGTTCATCTAAGGCCCTTGAATGGTAGAATGTGCATTTATGTTTCAGAGGATAGATTCTTTTCAAAATCCTTTAGTAGCATGAATAGGTTGTTTGTTTTTGAAAAATAAATTGATTCTTGATCTCTGTGACCTAGCCATGATATCTGATGATTATAGCTCCTCTTGTTTGTTTGATTGGCTAATCACACATGGCATGGTTCCCTTAAGTCCACCATCCACTATGTCTCTCTAAATCTATCCCAAGTTATCAAAATCCATTGTGACAAACCTTTGGAAAAGAGAAGAGCAACTCTGGCATTTTGGATGAGAACAATTTTACATGCACTCTTTGGATCAAGTCAGATGTGGTTTTGGTTTAAGAAGTGATAGAGAAGAACTTTGGATTTGAGAAATGAAAAGATTGAGCAAGTGGGGACAACCCACAAATACTAGATGTGTCCAGTATCCATGAGGCTAGCGGTTTTGTACCCCTTCGGTCCAGATCCAAGGCTCATTCCATCTATTACCTTCTTTATCTCTATAAAAGCCTCACCTCGTTGGATTTAGCCACTGACCACTTTCCAAGCTTTCCAGCTGTCGCATTGCCTCCATGCCATGCACATCTCTTTCTCCTTCATCTCTGCAACACTCCATCATCACCTTCCCATGGCTACATCCTCGTAGTTGCCTCTCCATCCTCGGCCAAGGGGAGAAGATGAAACAAAAGGGGAGAAAGGAGAAGGAAAGGAGGAGAAAGGAGAAGGGTTGGAGGAACATCACTGCAAGAATCAAGTATCCCCAAGTCTTTTTGGAATCGGATTCATCTTCTCATACCTAGGTATTTCAAATCCTGGAACTCGTTCGATCTATTGGATAGTGCTTCTTTTTCAAATTCCTTTGGACAAGTGTTGCATTGAGTACCTAGAAGCAATGGTTAAAGTTTGAGATGAACTAGTTTTGATCTGTTCAAGAACCATAGATTGGTGGTTCTACGCAAATACCGGACGTGTCCGGTATGTACTAGACCAGTGCAGAATCTGCATTTCTTGTTTCATTTTGATCAAAGTAATTCATTGGAGTACTAATTACTTATCTATGATGTTTTGTATATCTATGACTATGATTGGTCTAGGTGCTTGCAAAATTTAGATAAGCAATGTGTTCTCTAAAGTAGCACTTGAATATTTCTCATAAATATGCTTCTAAGATCGTTCTATATGGGGTACTATGTGGATACAGGGCAGCAAGCATGGGGAGACATAAGGACGGCAAGCTCGAGCCTTGTTCTAAAGCTAGGCATGACATACCTGCTTTTGAAAGGCACAAGAAGGCAAAGCAGGATCGGGCAGAGAAGGATTTATCCTAGGACTCACGCAGAAGATTGCACTTTTGACAATCGCTTTGCACCATGTTTTAGTTTGACTTCTATCACAGTGTGGTGCTTTCTAGAGATCCAGTTGTGGCTAAGTCCTAGTGGGTTGATTGGGATCATGTCAGGAAGCAGAAGAAGCCATCTCTTGGTGTTGCTATCGAGATATGTCAGCGCATAGGTGTTTATGAGCTCATGCAGTTTCAGTATCCTTGGAACACAGAGGTCATTGGTCAGTTCTATGCTACCTTATATGTGGAGGAGAGCCCGAGGCGTATGCACTGGATGCTAGAGGGATAGTCATATAGCATTGACTATGTCACCTTTGCAAGCCTTCTAGGCATTCTAGAGGAAGATCTTGAGAGAGATAGGATTCACCTAGAGCAGGTTCTACCTCCTGAAAGGATGGCTTACATGTATCATGGTGGAGCCATTGGGAAAGTGATTGGCCTTCATCCCACTTACAGGTACTTGGATAGGATGTTCAGGAAGACCATTGATTCCAAGGGTTGTGACAAGGGCTCAATTGTAGATTACTCCAGAAACCTTCTTCGCCAGATGGTGCCAGGTGCACGGCCATTTAGTATCTTTGACTTTATCTGGAGTGAGATCTAGAGTGTTGGTGAGAGGCCCCTCATACATTGTGCGTATGATTGAGCAAGTCATAGGACATCTGTTTGAGTATGATAAGACTCACAAGGTACTGAGAATTGTAGCTGATTTGACAGAGATTGGAGTTCCTCCAGCTGGTCTAGGGAAGGTGGTGCAGCATCTAGTGGGGCCACGGCTACACCTCCACCACGTGCTCCTTCACGTTCTACTTCTCACTGTCACAGTCCTCCATCTCCAATCTGTAAGTTTTTCAGTGCTATCTTTGGGATGTGCAAGGACAGTGAGGTCCGTCAGTGGAAGGAGAGAGTAGCTAGGAGGAAGGACACTAGGACTCTCAAGTTGATTTCTCAGAACCTTGAGCTTCAGCCAGCAGGAGCACCCTCAGGAGCACCCTGACACTATGCCACTATAGGCTAGAGTGCCACCTTACGTTCAGCCACATCCTACTGCAGGTGAGAAGTATGGATCGGCTATGTGGGATGAGATCTTTGGTTCCTTTTTTGGTAGGTATGGGCTTAGTGGCTATGGATATGACCTGCATGGTGCAGGTGGTTCTCACCCAGCTGGTGTTCCTCGCTCAGATGATGAGGATGATGATGGAGATGATGATAACAATGATGAGTGATCATCTCTTCCAGCTACAGCTTGCAGCCCCTTTGTGCTTTGATTCATTATACGATCTTTTATGGTGATAGATGACAAAGGGGGAGAGAGACCGTTTAAAGCTTCAAGACAGGATATTTAATGAGATGAAATGGGTGCAGGACATACGGGGCGTCAATACTACAGTACCCGTGTTGAGAGAATTTTTGAAGATGTGAGATCTTCTCTCGGATTTTACTTTGCAGCCTAAAGTTGATGATACCCATTTATGGCAATTCTCTAGTTCGGGAGTGTACTCTGCCAAATCTGCATATGAGAGATTTTTTATTGGGGCCGTACAGTTTGGATCTTGGGAGAGAATCTAGAGGAGCTGGGCACTGGGCAAATGCAAGTTCTTCATGTGGTTAGTGGCACATAATAGGTGTTGGACTGTAGATCGTCTTGCTAAAAGAGGTTTGCCCCACCTTGAGCATTGCTCGCTCTGTGATCAAGTTGAGGAAACAATTGATCATGTGCTGGTCTCATGTGTCTTCTCTAGGCAAGTATAGTATAACATTCTATATAAGGTTAGCCTACAGGGCCTGTCCCCCAGCCTGACAACGATTCCTTTGATGCATGGTGGGTAAGCACAAATTCTGGCATTGATGAGCAGACTAAAAAGGGTCTCAATTCCATCATCATTCTAGGAGCTTGGTCCATTTGGAATCACTGCAATCATTGCGTGTTTGATGGGATTCAACCGAGCCTAAGTAGTGTTCTGGTTGTAGTAAAAGATGAGTTACTCCTGTGGAGTTTGGCCGGTGCTCGGGGAATATCCAATCTCCTTGCACTAGAGCCAATCAATACATGAGTTCCTCACTAGTGGTCTTGGGTCATGTTTCAAAAGTGAGAGAGATACACCTTTTGATGTGAGAGAGAGTGGCTGTATGGGGTTTCTAAACCCACCCCTTTACTCTTCTTAATATAATGATACGCAGCTCTCCTGCGTGTTCGAGAAAAAATATTAAACCAATATAGATCGATGCATTGATATGAAATGTTTAGAGATGGATGCATTGCTTTGAAATGTTCAGCAGATAGATTTTCAATAACACTGAATTTTTCCATCCTTTAAGGTCAATTTTTCAGAAAAAGGGTTGGTTGTGAAAGTTTCTCATAAATTTTTATGCTGATCTTGGAGCACATACTTTGACTCATTTGGTAAGCCATCCTTGATGGCCATTTATGAAAGTCTGGTGTCTTTTGTTGTTTTTTGAAAAACAATAATAGGTTGATGTGCTCTTTCTTTTTTTCTGGCAGTGCAAATTTATAGATATGTATTACACATTGGCTAGGCAAAAGTCATGATACATATTATTCAAGGTTGATGATTGATCGGTTCCTACCTGTTTTTTTGCTACAAATAATTATATAGGATGTTGAGTGACTGTGGATTGTAAATTTTTCTAGCATGCAAATTTATAGCTATGTACTGCACGTTGGTTAGGCTAAAGTCATGGTACATATTACTCAAGCTCGACGATTAATCAGTTCCTACCTGTTTTTTGCTACAAATAATTATGTAGGATGTTCAATGATTGTGGATTGTAGAAAAAAATAATGCTGTTTTGTGTTTCCATTTCATATATAAAAAAGGCATTAATGCATACAGTAGTTTTGGCATGTCATAGTGCTTCTCCTTGTGTATGTGAAGGTTGACATGGTACTAATGATGTCTATAGTAGTTTTTAAGCTGTTCATTTCACAGCCAAATAACTAAGGGGCAAGTGTTGACTGCATGTTTCTTTAGATGTAGCTTGTCTCCGAAACATGAACAACTTTCATCTTTTACTGTTTCAGGTTTTGATTTGGTGTGATACTTGACCTCTACATTCAGAAGGATCCACTAACTGTCTTAATTGGAGCAGTTGAGGTGCGCTATCTTTTTTTACATAAAGGAGGTGCACTGACATGTGATGTTTAGTCCACTCTTCCATGGTTTTATCCATCTGTTTCTTAGTTCCTTTTTCCTCAACGTGTGCAGAGACAATGGGACCGCAGTTGTCGATGACTTTTAGGAACATCACTACCAGTCCACCAAGCAGTAAGATGGCAATGTCTTGTTCTTTGAGTCTTATCGAGGTTAGCCAGTGTACCTAGTTAGCATACCAGCTCTTTATTTTGTTCCAGATTTTCTTAAAATAACAATGGTTGTCCCCATTATTTTAATGAATTTGCAACAAAAAATGGTGCTTGCTATTTTGACAGTAGCTTCATGTTTCTCCTCGAATCCAAAGGCTTTATTTGTTGGTTGTCACTTGTGGTTGTGCGTGTATGGCACGGCAATGGATGCGGTGTGCTCGGAGCTAGATCGTCCCCGTGCCCTCCATCGCTGTCCCTCCAAACCTACTCCCCATCCTTACTTTTCGCAGTGCCTCAGCCAGTGTAAAGATGTTTCCTCTAGCGTGAGTTGCCATAGATTTTTCCTGGTTTCATATTTAGGGTTCCAGTATGTTATAGGTCTGCGGTTCCACCGAGATATTAGTAATGAATTGTCTCTTGTTTGGTTAATTTGTTATTCCTATTTTTTAAAACACCTTTCTTCTTTAGCAACAGGGATGCTACATGCCTCTTGGTTCATCCTAGCTTGGATTACACTACAATTACAAATTGCGGTGATTAGACTGCAGCTCTTGCTTTCAGTATGTTGGGTTCGATCTACTTGGTATAGCTCCTAAATTGCAGGGATGCTGGATTTAGTGTTGGTCATTGTTTTGTACATTGGATCATCATCTTTGTGTGTTATAATAAAGTTATGGACTAGACCATGGGTAGAGATTAAGAGCACTCTTTATTACTGTTGCAGCCTAGAGGTTAAAGTATACGCTTGCGCAGCTGCACAAGTCAAGGAAGCTTTGGAGGTCGATTATCTGTGATCAGCATGATTTTCTTCATGGACAAGAGACTATATGGATTAATGGGCTGCTTGCATATATCAATCCAAACACCAGTGATTTTATTTGATCAGTAAGCATATGACCCAATACTGTGTTACACCAGATTAGAAAATCATTTTTCTTGTAATGCAGCCCATTGACCCATTGATGCCCTTTAAGATGTACATCATGTTCATTATGTGGATTGCAAAATAACGTCCTCTTTATTCAGTTTTAGTATTCCTATATCTCACATATTTTTACATATTATAAATAAGATAGATATTTCAGTTTTGTCTCAAGTTACCTTAATGTACTTCGTCATTTTACAGGCATAATAGGCTTGTGCAGACTCTAAGACCGCATTTTCATTCGTGAGATAGTATGCCTTGGATCACCAAACTTTCTACAATTTCCTTCACCTGTTTATTCAGAATAGTTAGAATACTGATTCCCTAATCTAGAGTAGTGATTTTTACATCTTTTATTTTTGTCGTCACTTATGAGCACAACATCTAAAAATTTGCTAATGATGATGGACTCATAAGGAACTCTGCAATACTCAAATGGCTGCAGATCTCAGACTGTTGAGCTGGCTGCACACATCAAGCAATGGAAGGTAAATAAAAAATCAATCATTATCTACATGATCTTCTGATAGAATTGTCCTTTCATCTTTGACAAGACATAAAACCATTGGCTCAAAATTTGCATGTCATATATTTCCTAATTAACTGTTGATGCAAAAGCGGATCTGCAAACACAAAGGGCTAATACCCGATTTAAACGTTAAGGCGTGCCAGCCGATTTGACCTTACTATCGGCAAAGGTGATAACTCGAATACTTTGGTCCTGACA
>Ga0182004_10000543_pt1 | contig 23622 bp, 24 predicted proteins | sample Sormic07211540_1_FD_120479 | JGI IMG/M metagenome (GOLD analysis project Ga0182004, IMG submission 120479) | Endophyte microbial communities from Sorghum bicolor roots, Mead, Nebraska, USA - 072115-40_1 MetaG | ecosystem: Host-associated > Plants > Roots > Unclassified | place: USA: Nebraska...
AAAGGAAAGAAAAAATGAAAAAGAAAGAAATAAAAAGAAAACGTACCTGGCAACAACCCGTCACGCACTCACGCATGCGCGGGAATCCCCATCACGCACTCACGCATGCGCGGGAATCATGCGCGGGAGTCATCGGACGACGGCTCCGGTCCGAACGTTCGGACCGGAAGATTGGCGGTGTATTGCCAGGCGTTCTTTAAATGTGTTTTTTTTTTTCAAATTTACTACTGTAGTATTTTTGTTTATTTGTGACAAATATCGTTCTATTATAGATTAACTAGGGTTAAAAAATTCGTCTCGCGATTTACAGGCAAACTGTATAATTAGTTTTTATTTTGTCTATATTTAATACTTTATGCATGTGCCTAAGATTCGATGTAACAGAAAATCTTAAAAACTTTTTGGTTTTTGGGTGAGCTAAACAAGACCTAAAATGCCGTCACGGGTTTGGGTCTGGTTTAGCTTATCAAAATCTCATTTATAAGCTCAGCAAGATTTATATAGATAGAAAATCTAAGGCTAGTTTAATGAGAGTTTCATTTGCATTAAATAGGTTGTCACATAGACTTTTTTGATGACATGACAGTGTATTTAAAAAGAGAGAGAAATAAGTTTTATCTAGATGAAACTCTCTTGGCACGATACCAACTTTCTATGAGTCTTGGAATTAAATGCCTATAAAACTATAAAATGAAACTCTCCTTCGAGAGTGAGTGTTTCATCCATGTTTCATTTCATTTGACATGACATGACAGTCTTAAAAACAACGCCATGAAACTCTCCACTGAGACTGGCCTAAGGGTGTTACCAATGGTTCCAAGTTAGCTAGTTTAGAAAGAATTTTATTGTCTATCAAGGAGAGAGATAAAATAGCTAGTCTAACACGATCTTCCATAAACACATCTTTCATAGGTCAATCTCAATGGTGTTTTCATCAGAGTTTTATGGACACTAAATATGCTGATATTACATTTTATTGATGAAGAGAGAGGTTATAAGAGTTTCATATGAGTAAAAAGATTTTTATGGGGATGAAACTTTTCTACTATTTCCAAAATATGTATACGTTGAAAACTAAGTCATGAAATCCCCACTGAAGATAGCTCTTATAACTCTCCGTTATAATATTCTTTTATTATTATTTCCACGCCTCATCTTGTTTGCTTTCAATTTTTTTTGCAAAATATGAATAGTAGCACTTTCGTTTGTATTTGATAAATATTATCCAATTATGGACTAACTAGGCTCAAAAAATTCGTCTCGTCAATTCCGACCAAACCGTGCAATTAGTTTTTATTTTTATCTATATTTAATACTCCATAAATACGTCTAAAGATTCGATGTGACGAGGAATCTAAAAAAATTTTACAAAATTTTAAACAAGGCCTAAAGGCAGCCGGCCGGCAGCCGAGGGGAGGTAGTCCTAGAGGAGACCGCCGGCAGCCTGGAGGGATGCGGTGTCCTGGAGGTGGCCGACGGGAGGCTGTGTCTGGACGCTGAATCTAGAGGCATATTAGTGCTTGCGGTGGCGGAGGGAGCCGACTGTGGGGGCTAATCGGCTGATGGGTGGGTGAGGAACTTCCGGCGCCATAGGGCAAACATAGGGCAGCCATGGGCACGAAACCCAGCTCAGGTTTCCCAGGGCGTTGTTTACTTCCACCCAAAAATCAAAATTTTTTTAAGATTTTCTGTCACATCGAATTTTTAGACACATATATGGATTATTAAATATAGATAAAAATTAAAACTAATTGCACAGTTTGGTTGAAATTTACGAGATAAATCTTTTGAACCTAGTTAGTTTATGATTGAATAATAATTACCACAAATCACAGTCTTTCGCTCGCATTTACAGTGTCACGAAATTTTTCAATTTAAGAAGGCTCAGATCACAGTCCTTCGCTCGCATTTCGACTCGCCGTTGCGGGTAGATAATCGAACGCGAATGCACGTTCGTGTTGGAGACCGCATACATATTTTGTGTGGAGCAGACAAGTATTTCACGTCCAGTGGTGGCAACCATATATTTTTTTTTCTGTCTTGTAACTGTATCAGTATTTGTTTTGAGGATTACTCCTATATGTTTAGGGCCGCCGACCAGCAGTGTTTTGAGTACAGTACAGGTTGGAAGCTTCAATTCGACGTGAATGCAAAGATTTTCACATCACACCTGCGCACGCATGCATAGGATGATAGGATAGGACCTGCAGGGCCTGGAAGCTACAGCGAGTGATGATGGAGAAAGAAAGGGCACAGGCGCATGGCCGGGCAATGCATGCATGCATGCAGGCGGCAGGCCTATCATCAATTCCTGCGTGTTCATCACATCACAGCATGCATTTCACAATTCACGGCACACGCATTGGAGCTATAGATTTCCATCCGGCACTAACACGATGGGCCGGCTCGAGCACGAAACTAAAAAGCACGGTCCAAGTACGGCACGGTACGGTGGTAGTGTCGTGCCTGGGCCACAACTTCAGCCCGCAGTGCCGGCACGGGCACGGCACGATTAATAGACTGGCACGACGCTGGCACGATTATTTTCATCATCTGATGCTTTGATGATAGATCATGACCATTGAATGTATTCTGAGTCATGTATATAAAACACTTTCAAACCTTAACTCCCTAGTCGGCGGCGCAGACACATCTTTGTTGCGGCCACTCTTTCTCCCGCCTGACTATACGACAGCGGTAGCGCTCATCTTCTTCTTGAGACAGGGTGCAATGAGCTTCTCGACTTCTCCCAAAGCCACGGGCCGGCACGGGCACGATGAGCCACAGTGCCTATCGGCACGGCACGGTTAAAGAGCCATAGTGCCGTACCTGGACCGAGAGTTTGGCACGATGACCCGAAACGGCACGGCACGATAGACATAGTACCGTATAGTGCCGTATAGTGCCAGGGCCGGGGCGCCCGTTTGGCCAACTATAATGGGAGCTGGATACTGCCTCGCAGCGACTGCAGCGACCCTTTTGACCCTCACGCTCTCTGCTCCCGCCTATAACCCGCAGTTAAAAAAAAAGCCAGGTCGGGTAATTATTATATACATATATAGCACCGCGCAGTTTATTAATTACGGTACCACGCACAGGGAGACAGGCTAAAGTGGCTCGAGAGTGACTGCGAGCAGCAAAGTCACTGGTGCACCGTGCCTGCACTGCAGCGAAAGTAAGTTCACTACCCTCTGATCACTCTGACTCACCCCCCTTTGCTCACGCTCTCTTCTGACCGCACGCCGCCGTATACGAAATGGGGGGGCAAAAAAAATACCGCGACGACGCGATGTACGTACTGGTCCTGGCCCCGCGCGCGTCGCGACTCGCGGTCGCGGGCGCCAGTAACCGTCGTACGTACGTACGTGCGTACGTACGGCCGTTGCGATTCTGATTCCTCCATTCTTTTTTTCTTCGTCACGGGGCGCCGTGCCAGCGCTGCGTAGCCTGCGTTGGGCTGTTGGCGAACGACACGACCGCCGACAGCGTCAAAAAAAAAAAAAAACCCGAACGGACACGACACAGGGTCCGGTCCATGTGTGAGAGGTAATAGTAACAAAAAGAAAAAAGAAAAAAAAAAGAAAAGGGGTTCGGGAGCTCGCATTTGGTATTTTGGCCGCGCTAGCTGTTTCGTCAAGTGAGCGCGCTTGTAGTAGCTTGCGATTTGACCATCCAGCGGCCCTGTTGATTCGCGGTGAAAACAAGTTATAATGACCGTCATTAGAGTGGTATCCACGGCATTAAGTTTATTACGGGAACGAGGGATCGGAGATGATGAGGCATAATTGCGATGTTACTGTCTCTAGCTCCACCACTGATGATTCCTGATTAGATTAGATTAGGGGGGTTCCCGGGTTACCATCACATCGTATCGTAATAAGCATTACTATTAATTTGTGGTAATTTTACCTACCAGTAGCAATAGGTGCACTTATATATTGGCGACAGTACTGACAAGTGGAGCAGCATATAGATCATGCATAAACACGATGAGATCGAGTACCATGGCAAAGGCAATTTGTGTTTAATTTGCCTGGCGTCGAGGATCCACCGATGTTATTGGTTGGGTGTTGCTGCCCAACAACGCCCCAACCTTTAATTGCCACTAGATCTGAAACAAACAAGTAGCCACATGCATTTCCCACGATTTCATCTCAACTATACCATGCATGTGGATATATGCAATCTAGATATTTTCTACACACGGACGGAACAGAACATCATGATAGCAAAGGAGTCATATGCTTGCAAAAGAGTTTTCCTTTTTATTATTATGAAAAACAAAGAAATGTTGGATCAGACCAATCAGTATATATTTCAGCTGGTTATAATGGCAAAGTAATTAAAGGCACCCTTTTATCCGTGACAGCGACGTTACAACGGTAGGAAATGCGTCCGTGCGAATGACCATCATTCTATTTTTGTTGTTGTTGGAGATCACCAAATCCTTCTCATCGCCCTAGCTACTCATGCTGATCGATGCTGGGAGCAGAGGGCACAACCGGGGAGATTACCTTTCATGCCACTTGTGAGTGAGAGGGACCCCCACCCAGGGATGATCTATCTACTTATCTACTAGTCTCTACCCATCGAGTGCATTGCAAAAAGACGAGAGGACAAATATATGGGCTATATTAGATGTCACATTGGTCTACTTAGTGGTAGATTGCTTGCATCCACTGTACATATAGTCATAGGTTGTTGCTGCTGCAAGGCATGGATTGATGGATGGATGGAGTTTGTGGTTTGGTCTCTCTATGATTCAGCAAAAGGGCAGATCAAGGTGTGGTCCATGTGAAGCAGGAGCAAAGGAACACAACAACACACACACACACACACACAAAAATCAGGAATCCAAGTAGTAGTGTGGGTGTTGGGGGAGCTGTCTAACAATTGGCACTTGTCAAAAAAAAAGTTTGGCACTTTGTGTGCCACACTAGCCTTTGAGACTTTTTGCTGTTGCATGTTGGCATGTAAGGCTGGATATGTTCGGTTAGTGGGGTTCCTTAAAATATACCTTGGAGCATCATGTATATATAGCATAGGCTGCAACTGCCGGCAATAATTTGCGCCCTAGCTATTTTGTGTTTATCTAAAACAGCAAAATGATTAATTACCTGCTTTTGATAATTTGACTACTGAAAATAAAAATGATTAATTGGCATTATTACAACATCTATCATAAATTATATATATATATATCATATATTCGATCAATTACATTGCCACAAAGGCTAATCATAATACATTTTGCATAACTCTTTTTTTGGTAGAATTATATGGCCTATGAGTTCGCTTTTTTAGTTCACTTCCTATATATATACCCCTAAGTTGCTACTTATTAGGTCATTTGAATCTCAATAACTCTGTGATCCGGCCTTGTTTTTGCCATGACACTGACATCCGTATCCTATACCATTACAGGCTATATATACTTAATTTTAACTTTACTACAAGATTAATTGAAAAATTGTGGTCTAGCATTTGTGGCCACGAGATTCCGTGCGTGATGGCAAGCTGACGTGTTGATACCCTCAGAATATTAGCAGGGGAATACTTATTAGAAAATTGCCAGGCTAGGGAATACTTATTAGAAAATTGGCAGGAAAAGAATAATTATTGTCACACAAGTACAAGCACAGGGTGTATAAAAGCCAATAATGTAAGTACTGGTGCGTGGTGCCTCACGTACTTTGAGCACCATAAATAAATATATACACGGTTCAATGCAAGGACAGCAGCGCTCGCATATTATTATTAAAACCAGCAGCCATTTCATGCGGATATTTGATTAAGCGTCTTGGACGGCAGATTATTAGCAAAGCACGCAAGACACAAATATGCTCAAATTCTGGGACTCAAAACCTTCTAGAAAAAGACATTATTGTTTGCCCTGATTTAGAAAATTCTCTAGAGTGAAAAAAAAGGAAATAAATTGATGGTGTATGGGGGAGATTACAAAAGCAAAGCGCTTTCCTTCCACAGAGCTAGCTAGAGATTTAATAATATTCTAAATTAAAAAAAGGTCTGATTTTTATATTATATACATTGTTTTTTCTCCTATATTGCAGTGGGTGTGCGTGGACACTGGAGAGTTGTCTACAGTGCGTATGGATCTGCGATCCGGGGGAAGTGGAAGCCGGCTAATCCCAGAGATGACGCGCCGAGCTGTCGTGCATCACTAATCAATCTTATCGCGAGCTTTGTTTAATCAATCAAGCCCCCCATAAACCAAACCACAGCGAGCTTGGGCTGGCTCTGGCCAGCAGGTAAGCTGCTCGAGCCACGTCAGCATCAACCATCGCCGAAAAAGAAACGCTTGTCTTCTGATTACTCTTGGTTGGGTAGATCCAAAACCATAGCTATCTTCATTTCACTCGTCTGTCGCCGCAATCGTCCAAGTCGTCCAAGAGATAAAGATAAATACTTGAGTAATCAGAGCTTTTATTTACGCCGCAATTCTTTTATTTCTTCTCGCTCACATCATCACATGAAAATGTGTTACACGTCCACAACATCACAAAGCACACATTTGAATATCCATACGTCATTGTATTTGGTTAGAACGTGGAAAATGACGAGTGCAGCTATAATATGAACTTACTAATTAATCACATAAGTCTACTACAGAAAGCGAAAGAAAAATATTGAACATTTCAAGAAGAATTAGAAACTGAGGCACAATTATATACTTTTGAAACATTATATAGCACATGTATATAAAATCAAATTACAGCTGTATGTTGTCCACAAATGCAAAATGGGAAAAACGAAAAGGCGACTGGAAACGAACCCTAAAAAGAAGGGGGGTGGCGCGTGCACACGCGGAATACACCAGGGCAAGAAACAAACGGCCCACCCCACCCCACCCCCACCGCAACACCGATAGCAAGCAATATAAAGACCTGAATAAATGGCAAGAAATATGGAAGCGTAAAAGGAAACGAAAGGGGGGCCGAAAAAAAAAAGGTTACCATCTTTGCACTGCATGAGCTTCCCAATCTCCTCCCATTCAGCTCACCCTCCCTCCCCTCTTCCCTTATTATTGGGTTCTTCACCGTACCACACACCCTTCTCTCTCATCTCTCTCTCTCTGCTCCGGTGCTGGTGCTGCTCTCCTCCCCTGCTTTGACCTCGCTGCCTTTTTATCCGCCTTTCCCCGCCGTTTCTTGGATTTCTAGGATCCAAAGAAACTCCCTTGTTGTGAGCCTGCTTCTTGCCTCTGCATACAGGATCCTTCGGTGATCCTGGTGCCGTTGGTTGGGTTTGGTCTTTGGTGCTGTTGGATTCGCGGAGGCGGAGGCGGAGGAGATGACCGTCGAGGACGTGAAGCTGCAGGCGGCGAAGGCGAACGGCGGCGGCCATGGGGCCAAGGACCAGTTCCCCGTCGGCATGCGCGTGCTCGCCGTCGACGACGATCCCACCTGCCTCAAGCTCCTCGAGAAGCTCTTGCAACACTGCCAGTACCATGGTATGCCGTGCTCCTCTCGCTCCTCTGTTTCCTCCTCTTCCCCTGCGTCTGGTTTCCTACTATTATCATCGGATCATGTACTTATATCCTTATTAACTGCCGTTCTTTTTTTACCTTTATTATCCACGATTCGGCTCTTTGCTGCTTGATTTATTTAGTTAGTTTTCGTTGTTCGCGTCTCAAGGAGGCTACAAAGATATTTGGGTTACTGGTTTTGCATTCTTCCATCCATCACATAAATAGCAACCCCGACTTTATACCCAACTTTCCCCCCTGTTGGTTTCCCGGTGAAATACTTTTGTCATGTAATGTCATGTCAGCCTCAGTTTCATTTCCTTTCTTCTGATTCTGAAAAATAATCAGGTTTGTCTCTGCTCGTGCTCTAAAGATTTTTTTTGAACTTTTATCATGCGTTGGCACTCGACTATATTTGGAATAAACTCTCTCCAAAAGCATTCAACCTCCAGCTGTGTAATTTCTGTAATAAATCTTGTGTTCTGCGAATTTTTGGCTGTCTATTTCCGTTTTCCGTGGTTCAATTTTCTTCAGTGGAAGGAATGTTCTCCTCTCCAACTTTCCTCGAAGTCTAGTGATTCTTACGAAGATTTTTGACTCCCCACATGTGTAATGTGTTCCTCCGGCCTTTGACTTGTATATATGCGCTAATCTGTCCGGATTTGTGATGCTCCCGCAGTGACAACAACTGGACAGGCAGCCACGGCCCTAAAGCTGCTGAGGGAGAAGAAGGACCAGTTTGACCTTGTGATCAGCGATGTCCACATGCCGGACATGGACGGCTTCAAGCTCCTCGAGCTTGTGGGCCTCGAGATGGACCTCCCGGTCATTAGTAAGTCTTTGCTTGGCCACTCATATTAGTGTTCGTGCCTTTATTGCGACCAATGATCTGGGAAAATGGCATCGCTTGAAAAATCATTGTGGAATGAATAGATCTTGTATACTCTACTCTCTGGTTAGTTTGGTTTTACCTCCATTAGACAGCTGAGCTGTGGAGTTCAGGAACAAGGCCCCATTTATATTAATTTTAGGAAATTCATCTCCATCGTCTCAAGCAATTCGTAAAGAATTTGTCTTGTTCAATGCGCCATTGAACTTATTTATTAATTTGGGAGGAATGACAAGTCTCATGAAAACTTCTGTATACCCTACATGTGACCATTAAAAAAAGAGTTAGAAAGGACAAAAAGTCTGCAGGCATAATGAACGCCAATTAGTTTCCTGCAGGAAGTTTAATTATTTCTGCTGGTTCAATGTACAATGAGAACAGCGTTTTGTATCTCTTTGATCTGAAAACTGACCATGTATCATCATGCAGTGCTGTCTGCAAATGGGGAGACACAAACAGTCATGAAGGGTATTACCCATGGAGCATGTGACTACCTGCTCAAGCCAGTGCGGATTGAGCAGTTGAGGACTATATGGCAGCATGTGGTTAGAAGGAGGAGTTGTGATGCCAAGAACAATGGTAATGATAACGATGATTCCGGTAAGAAGTTGCAGGTGGTGAGTGCTGAAGGTGACAATGGTGGTGGTAATCGCAACAAGAGAACTTCCCGCAGGGGTAGGGATGATAATGGAGATGACGGTGATGATTCTGATGAGAACAGTAATGAGAATGGAGACTCATCAACCCAGAAGAAGCCAAGGGTCGTGTGGTCTGTTGAATTACACCGAAAGTTTGTGGCTGCTGTCAACCAGCTTGGCATTGACAGTAAGAGTTCTAACGATGTAACTTAGTTACCAGAATGTTAACTAATAATTTTCCTTTTTTTTCATATTATTCATGTATCATAATAGCATGTACTCGTGTCTATAAATGCAGAGGCTGTTCCAAAGAAAATATTGGATCTCATGAATGTCGAGAACATCACAAGGGAGAATGTTGCAAGTCATCTGCAGGTTTGATTTCCATCCCTACGTAGTTCTGTTGGGCCTCACATTTATATTTGTATATATAATGTTCATCACATGTTTATTATGTGATATCTTTGGAACTTATGATTATCTATCAACTGTAAGCTTGAATACTGTGTATTTTGAAAGCGGGTTCTTGTTGCAGTTTCTGTTTGTTTGTGGCTTGTCCTGGGGTTGGGCATGTTTTCTTGTGTTCTTCTTTTCCGTACTTTAATGCAAGGCAGAGCTCCTGCCATTTACTTTCAAAAAAAAGCACATCAACTGTATTTTATTTTTTCACCATATCTAGGAAATTCTCAAACCTATCAGTATTTCTTCACATGCTTGGTATACTTTTGAAAGAAACAGAAAGTGATATCCACAAGCAACACATTATACAGTTCATGTCCTTGTAAAGACAACAAATTTCTTTGCTCCCTTCAGCATCTTATTTTTTTTCCTTTGTTGCAATTAGAAACACATTTAATAAATCCTTCTTTGTTGGTTTGCAGAAGTATCGGCTGTATCTGAAAAGACTCAGTGCAGATGCAAGCAGGCAGGCTAACCTAACTGCTGCATTTGGAGGAAGAAACCCTGCTTATGTCAACATGGGACTAGATGCCTTCAGGCAATACAATGCATATGGGAGATACCGGCCAGTTCCAACCACTAACCATTCACAGCCAAACAACCTCCTTGCAAGGATGAACTCTCCTGCATTTGGTATGCATGGTTTGCTGCCTTCGCAGCCGCTTCAGATTGGACACACCCAGAACAATATGAGCACTTCCGTAGGCAATGTCGGGGGGATGAACAACGGCAACCTGATCAGGGGTGCGCATATGCCACTGCAGGATACTAGCAAATGCTTTCCTACTGGCCCTTCTGGTAATTCATTTGCGAACATATCAAACAGCATACAATTGGTTACGACAAATAACTTGCCATTACAGTCTCTTGAGCCAAGCAACCAACAACACCTTGGTCGGCTGCAGTCTTCTGCAGACCCATTCAACTCATTTGTTGGTGAGTCTCCCCAGTTTCCAGATCTTGGAAGATGCAACACTACCTGGCCAACTGCGGTCTCATCCTCCAACGTTCAGGAGCTTGGTCAGAAGGACAGAATTGTGAATGGGCCCAAGCTTGAGCCTCTCTCAAGCTTTACAGAAGCATCCAGTCAGATTCCCTTGCTGGGAAATGAAATGCAGAGCCAAGTAGCATCACTAGCCAGCAACGGTCTTCCAATGCCGTTCACTCAGGAAGCGGCGCCCTTCGCATATGGAAGCAGCACGAACTCAAGAGAGATGCTGAATAACAACCTTGCACTTAGTAATTCAGGCATCAACTCTTCATTGCCGAACCTTCGCATAGACGGTTCTGTTGTTCCGAGGCAGACACTGGACGGTGGTAATTCAGGTGGAGTCCCCCCTCTGCAAGATGGCAGGATTGATCATCAAGCTGTTAGTAGTCATCTAAGCTATAACAACGAACTCATGATGGGGACAAGTAGGCTGCAAAGGGGACTCAGTGGTGGTCTGGATGACATTGTCGTGGACATGTTTAGGCCGGTATGATCCTATAAATCTTCTTTTCATTTTTGACAGTAGCCACCATTTCGGTCCCATTTTCTTATGTGAACCATGTCATTTTATTTCAATGCAGGACCGCGCAGACGATGGCGTCCCCTTCATTGATGGGGACTGGGAACTGGTCTAGCAGGCTTCAGTTCCCTACATCAAGTTTTTCCGCATTTGTGGGGGTTCGGCGCTTGATTGGTCCATGCTAATTTGCCTGCTCAAAGTTGTTTATAGTAGCAAGTTTGCATCACAAATGCCCTTTGCATTTGGTTTTTTCAGTTTAGCGACCAGGTTCCAGTGTCACGTCCTTATATCAACTATGTGGTATTTGCTACCTTAACTCGTATGGCTATGTTTTAAGTCAGGTGTTAACTGTGGTTATCGTGATATATATAGCATGGTTATGAGCAAGGAATGTTTTCCTGTTTATTACTCTTTGGAAATCTTTTTGCTGTTCCATTTGTTGATTGTCATTGGCGATATGTTGAAGAAATTCAGAAAGATCACAGCACACAAGATTGCTGTTCGAGAAACATGGAATTATTGATCTTACTCGTCATTTGCATGATTGTCTGGTAGCCTGGGACTGGGAGATAGGTTTGCATCTTCAGATCAACGGCGGATAACCTGAATTTGTTCTAGATATCCAACTTCCACCATGGTAAACAGTCTTTCAAAGTCTGAAGCTTACAGGTGAAATTCAGCTGAAGCATGTGATCATGCTTTGTAGTTTATATGCGTTTGCAATTTGCAAAAGATTTGGATACGAAATTCTGAATCACTCCATGCACTGTATTGTGCCTTCATCCGCTGCTTCCGCCGAGCAGAGGATGCGACGAAAGAAAGAAAAGAACTCGCGCCGCCTAACGCCTTCCTCCATTCTATCTTTACCGATGAGTGGGCCCTTGAGTCTGGTACGAACGGTATCCGTCGGTTACGGAAAGAGCGGCAGATCAGACGGTTGATGTTGCACGGAGGTCGCCGAGCACCGCATCCAGCAGAAGCTTCTGCAACCTTCCATCCGCTTCGCCTCCGGTGCCGGCGCATCTTCTTTCCCCTTCTCCAAGCATCGCCACCCCTCTCCGTTGCGCCCTCTCAACCACCGCCGCCGCGACAAATAACCGAGCCGGCATCTTCGCGGCGTCACCGCTTGGCCAGTCCAGTGTCCGCTGCCGCCGCCGCAGACAAGCGCTAAACCCAGACCCAAACCCCTCCGCCACGATGGCGCGCTCCGCCGCGTCCAGGCTAGCGCGCGCAGCCCGTGCGGCCGCGGCGGCCACCACCCGCCGCCAGGCCCCCGGCGTTAGCCGCGAAGTCCTCCCGCGGTCCCTCGCGCCGCTCGCGGGTGATGCCTCCTCCGTCTTCGCCGCCGCCACGACGAGGAGGCCGGCGTGGCTGGCCGCGCCTTTGGGGCGGTTTCCCGTCGGGGCCGGCGGAGCTGGGATCCTGGTGCCGCCGCGCCGGCTGTTCCACTCGACGACGCCCGCTCATTACAGCGCCACCGGCACCTCGTCCTCGTCTCAGGTTGGTGCCTACTTATGTACAGCGTGGCCGTGTCTCTGTTTTTATGCGCCGAGCCGCCTGTTGGCTGCCACTCGTGGTGATTCAATTTCGGTCAGTGCTGTAGAGATTTGGCTAACCAAACGTTTGGATTGTTAAGCTAATGCTTGCTGTTCTGCACTTCTGTTACAAATTCGTAAAGATTCGTGGTGTCAAGATAACTTTGAATGACATAATGATAAGAGTGATACGATCGTGTAGTAGTATGGTGTCACTGATTTCATCCTTTGATCTTCAGAAGTATGGAATGATTTGTATAGTTCTATCCCACAATGCAATCTTCATAAGTGATGGTGAGATGATGATTTTAGGCGCTTCTTGTGTTGATGTTGTTGGACTGTTGTCTTGCTGTAGCTGTATTTTCATCTTGTGTTGGTGATTGCATTCTCTCGTTCTTTATTGGTTAGATGAGTCAACAGTTTCCAACCTTGTTTCAAAAGTTTGTAGAATCAACTGACCGGTTTGTAGATGTGGTGGTTAAACAATATATCAGAGTGCTATACTTTTACTATAGCCTATAGGTTTCCACTTGAATAGAGTGTCTCCAACTGTGAATCACTATAGCTTTCACATGCATCTAGCTCTTTGCTTGGTTTGCAGTATTTGTATGTGCGCTAGGGCAGGTTTCCGATTGTGATTATTTATTTATTTTAACGTGGGGTGTCTTCTCCAGGGTAAGATCTCTTTCTTTTTATATGTATATACAGAAAGGAAAAAAATAATGTACAAGAGGGATTCACAAGGATCATAAGTCAAAAGAGAAGGAGACTAACATCATGGTAAAATTGGTCAACCAATCGGACAACAAACTCTTAACATTGGATTTTGCCTTAAGAAACAGTAGAGCAAATTCAGACTTGAAAGATTGCTTCCATCTGCGAACTGATGGAACTGCATCTTCGAAGACTGTACTGTTTTGATGGCACCAAATAGTCTAAATAGCTACCATAATAATTTCCCTGAAAACAGGTGACCCAAATATGTCTGTTCCAGCAGCAGGGTGTGGTATATGCAGCAATGGGTTGCAAACTACTGTTGGTTTGAGTTCTAATCTCTATGTTTTTCCTTATTTTTCTTTGATCAAAACAGATAACACCAGGAGAATTTACTGAGATGGCCTGGGAGGGGATTGTTGGTGCGGTTGATGCAGCAAGATCGTCAAAACAACAGATAGTGGAGTCAGAGCACTTGATGAAAGCTCTTCTGGAGCAAAAGGATGGGCTAGCACGCAGGATATTTTCAAAAGCGGGCATAGACAACACGTCAGTCCTGCAAGCTACAGATGACTTTATTTCTAGACAGCCAAAGGTATTAGCAGTGGGCCTTATTAATTTGTAGATTAGACTAACTAAACAAGTTCTGCTTATCAAGGTGGTAAATTTTATTAAGATTTGGGTCTTGCATTGGTAGGTCGTCGGTGATACAACTGGGCCAATTATAGGATCAAGTTTTGTGTCGATATTGGATAATGCGAAGAAGCATAAAAAAGAATATGGTGATGAGTTTGTGTCAGTTGAGCACATCCTGCAAGCATTCGCTTCAGATAAAAGGTTTGGACAGCAGCTCTTCAAAGATCTGAAAATTGTGGAGAATGATCTTAAAGAAGCTATTTCAGCAGTACGTGGAAGCCAGCGAGTCACAGATCAGAGTATGTCTTGTGACATTTTCTTTTCTCTCTTTTGGCAGAGTACTTCTGTGGTTTTAGTATTTATTTGTACTTTATTCATATTCATATAGCTTCCTTTATTGTCCAGAAAGTTGACTTGATCCTGATAAGTAAATAACAATATAATAACCGATAACCTGTTTTATATGCCTATATTGTTTTTCTGTTTCCAGATCCAGAAGGAAAGTACCAGGCTCTAGAGAAGTATGGTATTGACTTGACGGAATCAGCTCGGCGTGGAAAACTTGATCCTGTTATAGGCCGTGATGATGAAGTACGCAGATGCATTCAGATCCTATGTAGAAGAACTAAAAATAATCCTGTAATCATTGGCGAGCCAGGAGTTGGCAAAACAGCTATTGCTGAAGGGTGATTACTGGTTCATTTATTGTTTGTAGTTTTTTTGTAGTATGCCTATGCTTTGCTGCTTTGAACATGCAGTAATCAACCATCTTGCTCTTATTTCAGACTGGCTCAACGTATTGTACGAGGAGATGTTCCCGAACCTCTAATGAATAGAAGGGTATTGAAATGTTAATGTTATATCTAGTCTAGTTTACTGAATTTTAGGCAATCATATTTTCTGCCTGTGCCATGGCAGAGAACTCTCCTCCATGCTTCCCAGCGTCCCAGGCTGTAATTATTCCTTCTCTATAAAATGGGCATCACTTCGTGCTGGTCTTGTTAAAAAAAAACTTTTGATTGATATATATATACCCGATGTTCATTGAAGCATTTTGATTATCAACTAATCAAAAAATAATGCAAAATCCAGAGCTTACAGTCAGATGTGGAATAACATGTCACTAATAACAGAAGAGTAGACACAGTTGTATAGTGTCAAGAATGCAATAGACTGTATGTTCTGATGCTATGTACATCTGCAATTACAGCTTATTTCATTGGATATGGGAGCACTACTTGCTGGAGCTAAATTCCGTGGTGAATTTGAGGAGAGACTAAAGGCTGTTCTAAAGGAGGTCACTGCTTCTAATGGACAGATCATCTTGTTCATTGATGAGATCCATACTGTTGTTGGTGCAGGTTTGTACTTCTAACTTGTTCTGTGTTTTGGTTATTTGCAAGTTTTTTTCATGGCAGTGAACGTACATCGATAGACTTGAAAATATTAATCGAAGGTAAGCTCTCTGTAATGATTAGACAGATCTACACAAGGGTGTTTCATTTTGTTTGGTTTGTGCTGGCCTTGTGCTTTCAAATCACTGAGGCTTTGTTTTATCATATTGATGCTTATACCACATTCCAGGAGAGGCAGTGCTCTGAATATTGTCATGCTGTTTGTTCTCTGAATAGGAGCCGCTGGTGGAGCGATGGATGCTGGTAACCTGTTGAAGCCAATGCTAGGCCGTGGAGAACTCCGCTGCATTGGAGCAACAACATTGGATGAGTACAGGAAGTATATTGAGAAGGATGCTGCTCTTGAGCGTAGGTTTCAACAAGTTTATTGCGGTGAGCCAGCGGTTGAGGATACCATCTCCATACTGCGTGGTTTGCGAGAACGATATGAACTGCATCATGGTGTTAAGATATCAGATGGAGCTCTTGTTGCTGCAGCAGTTCTATCCGATCGATACATCACTGGACGTTTTTTGCCGGACAAAGGTACTTTGTATGCTATAATGTGGATAGGTTACAATGAACAGCGAGCTGATCTATTCATTATCTAATATAATTCTTCATTTGTGCATCCAGCCATTGATCTAGTTGATGAAGCAGCTGCTAAGCTCAAAATGGAGATAACATCAAAGCCTATTGAATTGGATGAGGTAGACAGAGAAATCATAAGGCTTGAAATGGAAAAGCTCTCATTGAAGAATGATACAGATAAAGCCTCCAAAGAACGACTGAGCAAGCTTGAAGCTGAACTAGAATCTCTCAAACAGAAGCAGAAAAATCTTTCAGAACATTGGGAGTATGAGAAATCTTTGATGACTCGTATAAGATCAATTAAAGAAGAGGTACGTGCATTCTTTACTCTTCTGTGTATTGCCTGCCATATATGTTTGCTCGGATCGCTTCTACTTAAAGCGCAAGCGCTGTTTATGCTGTGGCTGTGCCACACAGCCAGTCGACTGCAATTGTGAAGAGCTGAGAGCAAGCTCTGGCTGTTTGCTGCTGAATGCCTGCTATCGCTGCTGCTGTTTGGGCTGCACATGTTGCTAGTTGGCTGCTGCAGCAGAGCAACAGCCAGCTATCCGATCAGGCTGATTTTTTTTCTGCCTTGGTGTCATATGGGCTCTAATTCTTGTCTTTATCTTGTTTTAGATTGACAGAGTGAACCTGGAGATTGAAGCTGCTGAGAGAGAATATGATTTGAATCGTGCTGCTGAACTGAAGTATGGAACGCTTTTGTCACTTCAGAAACAGCTGGAAGAGGCTGAGAATAAACTTGTTGAATTCCAGCAATCAGGGAAGTCAATGCTTCGAGAAGAGGTGACTGACGTGGACATTGCTGAGATTGTGAGCAAGTGGACTGGTATTCCAGTGTCGAACCTTCAACAGTCTGAAAGAGAGAAGCTGCTGCTGCTAGAAGATGTACTTCACAAGAGGGTTATTGGCCAAGATATTGCAGTCAAATCAGTGGCCAACGCCATCCGCCGTTCTAGGGCAGGCCTATCAGATCCTAACCGTCCGATAGCAAGCTTTATGTTTATGGGACCTACAGGTGTAGGAAAGACTGAGCTGGGTAAGACACTGGCTGAATTCCTTTTCAACACTGAGAATGCCCTAATACGAATTGATATGAGCGAGTACATGGAGAAGCATGCTGTCTCCCGTTTGGTTGGTGCCCCACCTGGATATGTTGGTTACGAGGAAGGAGGCCAATTGACTGAATCTGTTCGCCGGCGGCCTTACTCAGTTGTTCTGTTTGATGAAATTGAGAAAGCGCACCAGGATGTCTTTAACATTTTGTTGCAACTGTTGGACGATGGAAGAATAACTGATTCACAAGGCAGGACTGTCAGCTTCACTAACTGTGTCATCATCATGACCTCAAACATCGGGTCATCATTGATCCTTGACACGCTTAGAAACACCACAGACAGCAAGGAGGCCGTTTATGAGATAATGAAGAAGCAGGTGATTGAGATGGCCCGACAAACATTCCGACCAGAGTTCTTGAACAGGATAGATGAGTACATAGTGTTTCAACCACTGGATACAAGCGAGATCAACCACATTGTGGAGATCCAGGTAAACATTTAACAATTCATTTTAGAAGCATGCCTGATAGATATAATATATATTTAAACCACAGTATCAACCTTAAGTTATTTCTCCACATTTGCACATAGTTTGTGTAGTCTGCTCTTTAATTTGAAATGGTTTCCTTACTTGCAGTTGAATCGGGTTAAGAACCGGCTGAAACAACAGAAGATTCATCTCCAATACACTACAGCAGCCGTCGAGCTTCTGGGGTCTCTTGGCTTTGACCCGAACTATGGTGCGAGGCCTGTCAAGAGAGTGATTCAGCAGATGGTGGAGAATGAGATTGCCCTTGGTGTGCTGAAGGGCGATTTCAAAGAAGATGACACTGTCCTCGTGGATGTAAGTTCTGCGGCGATCGCAAAAGGACTTGCCCCGCAGAAGAAACTTGTCCTTCAGAGGGTAGAAAATAGAAACGAAGAGTTAGTTGCCAATGACTAGGTCAGGGGTTCACCTTTTAGCTAGAAAATGCTCCAGTGAGAAGATACGCAGCTGTTAGCTCTGCATTTTCGCGTCTGAGAAACTTAGCTTGGCCTTTTAAGTTCGTACCTTATGAAGTGTCGTGTCCAGTCTCCGGTGGCAAAACTCAACTTGCAAATCTCTGTGAATATAATAATCCTGAGAGTTATATCTGAAGAGCTGTGAATATCTGTTTAGGTAACTTTTATCTTCGGTCTTTTCTATTTCATGCCTTATCTTAATCTTATTATTCCTTTTGAGCATTCAAGTGAACCCATATGCCGAGGTACATGTTGGGGTTGTGTGGTGGAAGGGTGTGGTGTCCGGCTTGAAGAAGCCCAGCGTGAACTCGCTCTTGTTGGAGACGAGCCTGCTGCTGCTGCCGGCGAGCCCGTTGCCGGGTGACACCGTGTCCCTGGCCACGCGCGCACTGCCCACAGTTTCAGCCCGTCGCCGTGCCTGGCACGCGGGCTCCACGTTCCTCGCCCTGCATGTCAGAGAGAGGGGCCGGACGGCGACCCACCTGTGCCAAGTTCTTGAAAAGCAGAATTGGCTCGCAACCAAAGCAGGCTCGAAGTCCAGATCGCCAGAAAGAGTCCCATAAACAGTCCATAAGTCCAGATCGCCAGAAAGAGTCCCATAAACAGTTCATCTTATCAAATAGCTAGCTAGAAGGAATTCTATTGGTTCCCAATAGTATTTTATAAATAGCTTGCGAGATGACGTATAAAAATAATAAAAAAGTAGCATCTTATTGGCTATCGAGGAGAGAGATCAAATAGCTAGCGACTCATTAATAGCTAATCTAGCACGATCTTCTAGAAATAACTCTCTCACAATACTCTCCACAATAGCTAGCGACTTCCTAATAGCTATCAACTTTCTAAGCTAGCTATTTGTAAATTGCCATTGAGAACCAATAATATTCTTCCTAGAGATCAAATAGCTAGCGATTTAAACACCATTGCGGACGCCCTAAACAGTCCCAGATTAAACAGTCCCAGTCTGTTCGCTTATCGAAAGTACTATTTCCTAATTTGTTGTGAGAGAAAAATACTGCTGAATGGTTAAGCGAACAACCGAGATCTAGAAAAGAAACGATGTGTTTGGCCAAAATTAAACGACAAACTGACATGATAAAATAAAAGCTGCGCCACAATCCAGATCAAACGAATCAAACACAAAAATCAAAACACCCACAAATTCAGGTGTCTGATAGCTCCAGTACCCGAGTATACAGAGTTACCCTATTTTTATATTACAACCTCATTACGATAGACATTTGCTGCAGGGTTCAAGGACCTTCAAGTTAACAGTTGATGGCACATTCCCCACAACGTGTCGTTCAATAGCCATGCGAGCTCTTTGGACTTCCACGAGATCCTCCTCAAACATATGGAGACACATCGTCGACTTGTGTATCTTTCTTTCATGGCCACGGCTAGTGTCTAATACGAGACACTCTAGTACTGGTGCATGCGCAAGTATATCATTTGTAAACTCAATCATACTCTTTGCAGAGCAAAAGCCAGTGATAGTGACATTTCTGAGATTCTTATTACTGTGTTGCAAAATTTGCCTTGAATGATATGAGTTATAGTCAGAAAATTCAAGAATAGAATCCTCCCTTATGGTTGGTACCTCTACCTGACATGGTTCATCAATCAATAGTTTTAGTTAAACTCACCATATTATCTTTTTTTTTTTTTTGCAATATGATATAACACGTGCAGTTGTCCCAAAAAAAATGCAAGTAATACAATAGGTGCATTGAGCCTTGTCATTTAATTTGTTATTAGACTTAAAGAACAATACCTGGCCCATATCCTTCACCAAATACGCTCATAGCGAACAAAATTATTAAGCCAGATTTTTTCTAAATTCCCAAACAACTATAATCTGATGAAGATAGATTTGAGAAGATAAATGACTTACATGCAAGATCAAAGTGTCCAAGCTAGGTGAACCATCAAGAAAAGAGGCTAGGGAACAAAAATCATAGTCTGGTGAAAGGCTTGGTTCAACAAGCACAATCTCCAAGTGCTTGAGGTACAAGAACTTCACAGCCAACATTGGTGTATTGACTTTCTGGAGAAAGAGAAGCATAAAAGAACATGGTATGAGAACTTCATGTGTACAGTTCTTGTAATTTGAACTGTTAAATAAAAAAAGCAAAAGATAAGTACTCCATGTTAGGCATATACAAAAGTAGACACTAACCTCATCAAGGGATGTCAGAAAAAGAGTTTGCACGTTTGGTGCAATGGATGGAAGCTTCGTTCTGGCGCAATACAACATATTAGACTTAGTAGTACTCATCATTTGTATATGGCTCAATTGCAATGGATTTTGCAAGTGACATGTCTATTGGGTGGCCTATATACTTGAACTGAGATAGCTTTGGAGCATCACTTTCAATCATCTCAAGCATCACACAATCTTGCACCGCTAGGAAATTAAGATGTGAAAGCTCATAAGGTATCTTCAAACAAACTATATCATTGCATCTGTAGATGTCCAATTGCTTCAATGCCAAAGATTTGGACAGAAAGCTACACAGCTCCTCTGCTGTAATGTGCACTGAACTCAGATGCACACTTGTCAGGCTACTTAAGCAGCCAACTTCAGCTGCAGGGTGGAAAGCACAATGATCGAGGACAAAGGACTGCAATGAGCTTCCCCTCTCCGTAGATAACAATGAACACGGAAAGTTGTACTCAATCTTGTTGCACCAAGGCATTTGTAACTCAAATTCCTCAATCCCAGGTGCAGTAGCAACTTGAAGCCAGCGATCAACATAACTCAGGTGCAGATTGTCACAAGGGTAGGTTTGAAGTTTAAATTTCTTCACGCCGGTGCCAGAATGATTCGTCATAATGTGGTCAACTCTACCAATAAAATCACTTGTTATTTCATTTATGTTATTAGGTGTGTCTTCATTTATGCCAAACGTTTTGCTATTGAATACGAGATTAGGATAGCAATGCCAAGAACGGAGAAATCCCCTAGACACAGTAGAAGCACAGGCAGCATCTTTCATTGGCATGAGAGCATGTATTTGATAAAGTATATCCTGCATAAACAAGCATGGGAATCACAACAGATGCTAATAAAATAGTTGCAGAAAAGGTTTATGTGAGTGATGAATACAGCCAAAATACACTATAATTTGCTAGCACTAGTCAAGATGGAAATTTCATTTAGTAATAAATATTTCCAACCTCTGGGAGTATCGGCTCTGGTTTTCTCCTGCCACCTTGCACACCATCACTTCTCCAGCAAGTGAAGCCTTCTATTTCAGGCATTGAGGCAGCTGTAGTTGAATCGAGTAAGAGGAAGAACATCAGAGAATGCCACGACGAAATAGCACAGGCTATTGCAATCCCATACACAAAATATGATTAGTTTGAGATCTTTGACTTTTGAAGAACGAACTTTCTGTTGCACAAGTAGCAGTTAGGCTGCCTAAAAAAATCAGAAGCTATTGATCAAATCGACAGCTTTGTTTTGGTTTTGGTTGAGAACACTGTCATGGAAGGGGATATGCATCGCTTAACTATGCAGGTAGACAGTAGACATATGCTCCCTGACCCATAAAAGAGCACAGGTTTCTAAAACCGCTGCGTTCCTAACCAGGTCCCATATGACCACAAAATTGCGCCCTAATAGCTCAATTTACTTGCAACGACATTGAGAAAACACAAGACTTCGTAGTTGTAGCGCAAGTCAGTGAGAAGGAAGAGGATGCATACCCTGGCCTTGCAGCGGCCACCTGACCTGCACAACCAGCAATTCTAACAGATCTGCACAGACGGTTCCCTGCTCCTCTGCGAGCTGCTCTTTATGTTTCTCGAAAATTATAATGGTATATGAATCAAATAGCCCTTTACCCTTTATATGACGGAGGACAAGGTGCCTCGGCCGAGCTTGTGTCGATTAGTTGTCTCGATCGCGGTGCTGGGGTGAAAACAAAGTCCGCTTCCTCCTAGGAATTGGAGGTGAATAGGAAAAGGTGATGTACTGAAAAAGACCTTTCAGAAATATTTCAAAGAAAAAGACCTTTCAGAAATATGGATCTACCTTTATCGTCCTCGATGTCGAAGGCCCAAAATGAAGCACGATGACGTGTTTCTCTTAATGTAAGAGAAAAACCCTTACCTCTGAAAATCATAGTTTTTTTATAACACATGGCCCATAAGCTACATTTAACTTAACACATGGCCCGTAACAAGCTACATCTAACTCTTTTTATAATTTTCTCACTTGGTCAATCTAGAAAACCAAGAACAAAACAAGATTGAAAAGTCCTTCCAATTGAGTTGCTTTAGTCAACCCATAGATTTTTTTTTAAGAAAGTAGTTATATTTTAAGTATTTATATTTGGCTTAATAATTAGTAGGGGCCGCGCGAACGCGTATCCCCTCTTTCACAAATTATGATGTCCACTCTCTTTTAGAAGATGGTAGGCAAACACTCTTCTCAAGTGCAATGGAAGACGTTAACATAGGCCATGACCCTTATTGATCAGCCAAAGACCCCATCCAGGTAAGTATGGATAAAGGTTGCACTCATAGCTTGTTTTGTAGCTCATCCTAGTTGTAAGCAAGCTTAAGGTACCGATATGGTACTAAACTGCTCCATGCTAATCTGTGGTCCTGCCTGCCTGTTGTTAGCCCGTTGGGCTTGGAAGGAGGCCCATGGCCTTCAGTTGTCCGCGAATCTGGCCCAAATGAGAATAGCGCGCCCGAAGGCCCAGGCCGTCCACTTTTCCTGCAGGAAAGAGTACACACTCTACTCTGAACTGACTGGCCTGACCTGAGGAAGAGGATAAAGAACACCCCGAAATGCCACTCCTGCTGCTCCCACCAGCGGCGTGCACCACGGCAGCGACCGCGCCGGCGTCTCTCGCGTTCTCGCGGCCTCGGTCGTCACGGGCGCGTTGGTCCAGCCTCTCTTTCGCGTTCCCCCGCCTGAGGAAATACGGGCGCCGCCAACGCGAGCCCGTGGCCGCCCCCAGCCTCGATGACGACGAGGACGAGGAGGAGACGGGGGCAGGGGAGTGGGAGTCCGACGAAGGTGAGGAAGAGATGGAGGTAGACGAGGAGGAGTTTCTGGCGACGCGGCCCAAGCCGGCGGGATTTGGTGAGGGGAAAACGTATTCCACTGACATTGAGGAGCAGCTTCTCCGGGAGATGGGCTTCGGCGGTGGCAGCGAGCGGCGTCGAGGAGAGGCGGCCCCGGCCAGTCGCCGCGCCGGGGATAGTTCCACCAAAGTAATGGCCGCAGGTTGGCTCTCTCTGCTCTCCTCTCCCCTGTACTAGTATTACGTTCTCCTTTCTTTCTTTTTTGAGCATGAGAGTTGCCAGTCGGGTAACAGCGATTTTTTTTTAAAAAAATATCTAAGAAGATCCGTCGTATGTGATTCCATTTATATTAGCAATGTAGCGACATTTATAAGGCAGGGAAATTAGATAACGTCGCCAAGCCTGAATGTAGTCACATCGTCATAATCAAACGTTTCTTATGAAAGTAACACTTTGAATAAACTCGGTAAAAGTTAAAGAAAATTGACGTATTGCTACGTTACCCCGATACGCCAAGGTAGGGACGTATCCCGTATCGGATAGGTATCCGATACCGATACGTATCGGACACTCGTTGGATACGTATCAGCGAAGTATCCGTAAAAAAATAAATCAACTATAATTTGGATACTCTTCTTCGATACGTTAGGCTCATTCGATACGTCA
>Ga0182004_10000544_pt1 | contig 23607 bp, 15 predicted proteins | sample Sormic07211540_1_FD_120479 | JGI IMG/M metagenome (GOLD analysis project Ga0182004, IMG submission 120479) | Endophyte microbial communities from Sorghum bicolor roots, Mead, Nebraska, USA - 072115-40_1 MetaG | ecosystem: Host-associated > Plants > Roots > Unclassified | place: USA: Nebraska...
ATATATATTTTTTTATATATATATATATATATATATATATATATATATATATATATATATATATATATATATATATATATATATATATATATATATATAATATGCTATAATCTATAGTATTTTCCCATATTTAAGCTCAAAACATGTAAAAGAACTGGTATTTTAATTAGAAGTCTAGATTCTAGAAAGTAAATATTGGTTTAAAGTTACTGATTTGCAGTGTTATTAGCTATATTTTAAGCCTAATAAATTCGAATTTTTTCTGTGACATGGAAATGAGAATAGCTAAGTTTTAAATCCTAGCTCTGCCATGTAAACAAACACACACGGTTTTATCATATGCGACTTATGTAAGAAAAACAACCAACCATGAAGGCGCTATTCTACACCTTAGGTGTAGAATATTATTTTATACCGCAAGTTAAAATTGAGCAGAAAAAATACTGAGCAGTACTAAACAACGTTCAGTATCATCCAGTCGTACACCTAGGATCACGAAAATACTGAACAATACTGAAACACGAGTACTGAACAATACATTCTCAGTATAACTATATATATATATATAGTTTTTTTTGAGAGAAAAATACTGCTGAATGACTACCAGATTCGATAGATAAGCTCAAGCAAATAGGCTCATGTCTCGTGGTGATCCTCCATATGTTGATCCAACATTTTAGGTGATTTGTTCATTCTCTTAGTGTAGTGGCAAACCTTAGTTCATCGATGAAATACTTCCTCCGTCTCAAAAAATATAAATCTTGTTTCTCAAAGAATCAATTCTTTGTATTTCAAAAAAGGAACCAATTCTTTGTAAACCTAACATTTGAGTCATTGAAAGAGAGATTTACTTTTTTGGACAGAGGAAATACTAGAATAAAGTTACATTTATTATACTATATTCCCTTTGTCTTGAAATATTCTGGATCTAGAGTTTAAAATTTGTATCGAAGTATAAGGGGTTCTAGGTAGATAAACACTCAAAAGACAATATTCACATGCATACCTACCATCAAAAAGTCTATTAGGAATCTAAATATGGTATTCAGGGAGGGTTATATATTTAAGACGTTTCTAGTATTTCATTTGGGTGATCTTCTCTTAAAATTTGTATCGAAGTATAAGGGGTTCTAGGTAGATAAACACTCAAAAGACAATTTATTTTTTAGGCTCAAATATATTTTTTGTGGCTTAAAAACCTTATCTTGTGCTTATATTGGTTTTTTGAACTAAGAAGGATGGCGTGGCTTAAAAAACACTTTCAGGGCCACTTTTAACTGTGAGAGGGGTAATTTGTCTGATTTCAAAAGTTAGAGGACAGTTTATGAATTCATGGAAATTTTTTAGACTCAGTGATATGTTCAGAGATTAAATGGACTTTCACTCTAAAAATATAGGAGGGTGGCAAATACTATTGGGAAAGACGATGGGCGGCAAGCAATTAGTCGGCGAGTGCCATCAGTACATCGAGCTGCCTAAACAAGAGACAATGCCCACGTCTAAACTATAAATAAAATAAAATAAAATGAATCATGTAAATGCTCTGAATGTACATTTAGCTCTAGACATAGAATTTACTAGAGTTATAAATAGCTAGTTTCAAGGAATCCGAGAATTTCAGGGAGCAAGAACTCTGCCACCGTATACAGACGTGCGCTAGTCCAGTTTTCTTTCGAGTTGATGTCATACTCTAGCTATTACTCAATCCATTCCAAATTGTAAGTCGTTTGACTTTTTTAATATCAAGTTTGACCACTCGTCTTATTCAAAGTTTTGTACAAAATATCATTTTTTTTATTGTGTATTGGTTTATTAATAAAAGTTCTTCAAGAATGACTTAAAATTTGACTATATTTGCATAAAAATTTTGAATAAGACGAGTGGTCAAATTTGGAGTAAAAAAAGTCAAACGACTTACAATTTGGGATGGAGGGAGTATTTTATAAATTCTGTGCATTGCTTGCTGTCAGGTAACCCGGAGGATGACGCTGGGAGGACCGTGGCAATAGCAATCGGTATCTCGGCCGGGGTAGCAGCACTCGTGGTGTTCATTTCTTTCCTCAGAAAAGCATGTGAGCTCCACTCTGGTTCAGTTATCTCTCTTGTGTTTTTTTACCCTGCTTTTTCTCGAGTAAAAAGACGGAAGGAGCCAACCTGGAGTATCTGATCGCAGGCTCAAGCTAGCTACCCTACAAGGCAGAGACGCTGCGTGAAAGCACGGTCGTCACCGTCGATCTCGTACCGCTACCGTCACGTTCATTTTGCCGGGGACAAGAGATTGATTCACTACCTGCTTCTGCTCTTTATAAAGCTGCCCGAACAGCAGTGTCATGTACGTTTCTGTTCAGCTGTTGGATATGGCTTGATTATGAACTACTCCTACTACACAGGGTTGCCTTGCAAGTTGCAAGCAACATTCGTCTAATAGTTGGGCCGTGTTTAGTTCCTCGATGAAAAAATTTCACGACACTGTAGCACTTTCGTTTGTTTGTGTTAATTATTGTCCAATCATGGACTAACTAGGCTCAAAAGATTCGTCTCTTAAATTCTGACTAAACTGTGCAATTAGTTTTTATTTTTATCTATATTTAATACTTTATGTATATATCTAAAGATTTGATGTGACAGAGAATTTTGAAAATTTTTAAGATTTTAGGTGGAAGTAAACAAGGCCCTTGCTCTGGGCTTTTGCCCTGGCGAAATATACAGAAGCATTCACGATAACTGTACAGTACATTCTGTCGAAATATCCTGCTATTATTCTTCAGTTTTTCAGTGACAAAGATATCTTGGTATGGATACATGAAATATGGTTAAGTTTGGATTTTTACCTTAGTTTAAAGACATAAAATTTTGAAGTGTCACAGACAAGGGCCCTATAGCTGTGATAAGTTGTGATAAGGACCTTATAGCTGTGACAGGCTGTGACAAGGGTCTCTATGACAAAGGTCCTATAGCTGTGACAGTCTGTGACAAAGGTCATATACCTATGATAGGTTGTGACAAGAGTCTTATAGCTGTGACAGACTGTGTTAAAGGTCCTATAGTTGTGACAAGAGTCATATACCTATGACAAGCTGTGACAAGGGTCTTAGAGCTGTGACAGACTATGACAAGGGTCTTATACCTCTAACGTGCTGTGACAGGCTATGACAAGAGCCCTATAGCTATGAAACGCTGTGGCAAAGGTCATATGACTGTGACAGACTATGACAAGATTCCTATAGCTATGACAAGATATGAAATAGCCACCTTATAGTTGTAATAGTGAAAGAGTAACTTGGTATAGATACATGATATATGATTAGGTTTTGATTTTTATCTTAATTTGAAGACATGAAATTTTGAGATGTGACAGATAAGAGCTCTATAGCTATGACAAGCTGTGATAAAGATCATATAAAACTATAAAAAACCCTCTAAAGCCTATTCACTTGTTTTATCAACTATATTTTTTCTGTCAACTAATAATATTTTTTTCTTATAATAAATTTGTGTTTTTAGTCGTAGTATTTTAGATCAGCAAACAGGCTACGCACCCCGATCCCGAGCGTCTCACCGTGAGCGCCGCTCGCACGGTCGCGCCGCTTCACGGCTCCACCTCGTGCTCGCCGCCCGCGGCCCTCCGGAGCAGCACGCGTCGCCCTCGCCCCTCTCCTTGCCTACTTGGGGTCGAGGGTCGGGTCGGGTGCACTCCTTCCCCACCTGCGCTCGGTGGGCTCTACCCGCCTCCCCGCGTCTCCCACCGGTCAAACCGGTCGCCCGCACCGCACACAGTCGGCACGCAGCTTGTTGCCGCTCTACCTTACCGCTCAATCAGTTCTGACTTTCTGACCCACGCGGGTTCGTCTCGGTTGGACTCCCCCAACTCCCAGGCCATTCCTCGTGAGGATTTTTTTTTATTTTGAAAAAAAAGGAAAGCACCACAGACTGGTGGTGGGGAAATTTTGCTGGGACGGGACGGGACGCGACCTCGCCGTCCTCATCGGTCAAAGACGGAGGCGGAGGCGCCTCCTGCACCGGGTTCACGCCGCGCCGCCGATACGGCCCGCCAGAACCGAGGTGAGTAGCTTGGCTAGCCAATTCGCCCCCGCTTCGTGTTCACCTGCAAGGGTTTGAGCTTTCTGTAGGAGGAGGAGGACATGCGGCTGGGGTTGGTTGGTTGCTTGTGGTTGGATGGATAGGTCTGGTTTCGCAAATCCCGCTACTGGTTTGTGCTCTAGGGGTTCCTTCGCGTAGGAAATCGAGCAGGGAGGGTATCCAATCGACCTCTGAGACTCTAATTGGTCTAATTTGGGCCATAGTTAGCTTAGATCTAGTTAGTGTTTTAAGTCGTAGGCAGGACAAAAGGCGATTTCATTCCTTGATGATTTAGTTAGCAGCTTGACGAGTCCTATGCCTTCAATAGCTTAATTACTACCTCTTTGAATTAAAAGTGACGAAGCCTATTGCTGTGAGGGTCTGAGCTTTCTGTAGGACTTAGGTGGTGAGGCCATGCGTCTGGATTGGTTGCTTCCCTTGTTGCTGTTTCCTGTTAGCTTATTCCGGTACTGATTTGTGTTCTAGGCGTAGAGCTGTAACTGTGTCACGGGAGCATGGAGTATTGTAAAACAAACTTTGACCGGTTCAGTAGGAAGAATTTTATTCCTTATTGCTGTGTTGCTTAGATCTTGTGTGGAGGTTTCCTTTTTAGTTGGGATAAAGTATGTTTTCTTTGCTCGTTACATGATGGTTTAATCAGCAACTTGTTGAGCACTATGTTAGCAAATTTCAACAATGGGTTGTGCTCTAGGTGTCCCAAGGATAAAACCAAGCAGGAATGATCAAGGGGGAGGGGATCCAGTTAGTTTAGGAGAAATTTGGTTCATAGGTGTGACCTTAGATCTAGTTGGTCTTTTCAGTCTTCGCTGGGACAAAGGCGATTTCATTGTTTGATGATTTAGTTAGCAACTTAATGAATTTTATCTGTCATTGAAAACTGACGGACCTGTTGCTCCTTGTAGGTTAAGGTTGCAGGCTTGCAGCTTGGGATTGTGAAAGATGGGGACCTCTTCTGGCGCGAATTTCCATCAGCAACCTCCTTCGACCCAGGGGATGTTGCCACCAAGGCATGGTCCTCGCCCCTCAGGGTTGCAGACCTCACTCTCGCTGGCCTCTTCGGAGCAGGTTGGCTCGCCTGACATGCAGGAGCCTGGTTCAAACTCGGACCCAGGGCATGACTCTGCCACTGAGAGCGCCAGTTCCAAAGACACATGGCCTGCTGAGCCGAACCAGAGCAATGGTGGGGTAGCTGCCAGTGGTGTCGTGAGTAAGGCGGCGGAGAAGGAGAAGGAGGTGGCGAATGGTGTATCCAAGCTGCAGGTTATCCGCGGACCCTCCTCTCGTGTGGGTGGGATGCTTCTGCGGGAGGTTGCACGGGAGAGGGTTGATCTGGTTGCTGAGAAGATGAAGGTGATGCCGGAGGAGCACCTGGAGGAGGTCAAGAATGAGCTCAGGTCGATTCTGGAGGGCACTGGAGGTTCTCACCACATCGAGGAGTTCTTGTACTTGCAGAAGCTTGTCCAGGACAGGGATGATTTGACACCATCCATGCTTTCAGTGGCGCACCATGTGCAGCTTGAGATCCTTGTTGCAATCAAGACTGGGATACAGGCCTTTCTGCACCCCAGCGTTACCATTCCACACAATCGCTTGGTGGAGGTTTTCTTGTACAAGCGGTGCCGGAACATTGCTTGCCAGAGTGCTCTCCCTGCTGAGGAGTGCAGATGCAATGTGTGTGCTAGCAGGAATGGCTTTTGCAACCTGTGCATGTGTGTCATCTGTAACAAGTTTGATTTTGAGGTCAATACATGCCGTTGGATTGGTTGTGATTTCTGCTCTCACTGGACACATACAGATTGTGCAATTCACAATGGCCAGATAGGAATGGGACAATCAGTGAAAAGCAGCATTGGTCATGCTGAAATGCTTTTTAGGTGCCGAGCTTGCCAGAGGACCTCAGAGCTGCTGGGTTGGGTTAAGGATGTCTTCCAACAATGTGCTCCTGGTTGGGATAGGGATGCTTTGTTACGTGAGCTTGAGTTTGTTTGTAAGATATTCCGTTTAAGTGAGGATACAAAAGGGAGAGTGTTGTTCAGGAAATGTCTAGATCTGATTGAAAGGCTGAGGAACGCTCCGGCTGATTCCATCAATCCTAGGGTGATACTACAAGCACTCCAAGGTCAGGCACTCACTCCATCTATTTTCCCTGGCTGAAAGTCTATATTTTTTTCTCGAACACGCTGGAGAGCTGTGTATCTTTGTATTAAGAAGAAAAGGGGACAATAGCACAGCACACACCCACACTCCTAAGCTCTTAGAAAAACACATGCACCTTTTACTAAGACAGACTATTTTCCCTGGCTGAAACATAAGTTTGCATTCGACCTGTTAGCTTCTTATTTTGTTCTGTTCCTCTCATTTACTAATACTAATTTCTAAGTTTGCTTAGGTACTGTTTCATGACACCCTGTTGACTATGAAAATTGTTTACTCCTTCCGATCCCAAATATAAGTCCATTTATCTTTGTCCATGGTCATTTTCCCCCCTTTGGCCATCATTGACCAAATAGTTATACAGATTGATAACATTTGATGTTACTGCATGTCTGCATTGATCATGAAACATACTTCTGTAATATATGACACTTTCTACTATTAGTCAAAGCGTAGAAATGGAGACCAAATTGATGTCCTAGTGGACTTATTTGGGATTGGAGATTATTTTATTATCCAGCAAGTACTGCTAGATTCCAGTTGTTTATTTATTTGCTTTCCCTTGTATATCAACTAGTCAGACAACTTGATGATTTGGCATTTCTGGGATTGGGTATGAAGAAATGCCTTCAATTTCTTTTACTCCACTAAATCACTTTTTCTACTGCATTTTCCACCCACCTTTTTTTTGAAAGCTCATTTTCCATGCACCTGAATTGACTCTTTACAACATGATGAAGTCTTTTTCCTCATATGGAAATGACAAATTTCACTTGCCTTTGCATTTCAGACATTTTTTCCTATAGTGCAAATGCACCTGAAATTTGTCATTTTTGAACCTTTTGATTTTTGTAAACCAGATCAAATTTGTGAGCATCAAATTTCGCACATATGTTGAAAGTAACTTCATCTATGGGTTTGCAAAGTTTTTTTTGAAAGAACTTCTGGATTGGTTTTATGTCTTCCTGACCCTGCTCTTTCCACTACCCTCTAGTCCCATCATTCATTTGCTCTCCAGGATTGCTCCTGTTCCTAATCCTTAGTGCCTGTCATTGGTGCCTCCCTGCATTTGTCAATACCCCTGTGCCATGGTCTCTGCTGCCTCATCCAGTCCTTGTTGAGCCTTATGTTGTAGCATTCAGCAGTTTATGCTGCCCCATCCAGCCTTCCCCTTAACCCAGGCAGTGGAACAATGTCAATTCATTTTCACTGTGTTAACATGAAAAGATATTGAATTGGTCTAAAAACAGGGAAAAGAAATCAATCACTTATTTGTTCCTGTTAGGACTTGTTTTTTATGTTGTGTTGCAAAGCTACGGATTCTTGACAGTATGGACCATGGAGAGATGCTTGCATATGATAAAGAGTTAAATGCACTAGCGGCCCTCAAATTTGTAAGGGCACGTCACTTGGTCCACGAACTTTGAAAATGCATTTCTGCATTCCTAAACTTGTTAAATGATGCACCGCAGGTCCATGCCCACTCCATGCTGATGCGGCATGCCAGCGTAGTATGCTTTTTATATTTAACCCCTCCTCTTTCCTCTTCTTCCACGACATAAACAGAATCAGTATACCTTAGGCATGTAACTCTGTATTCATCTGATTCATCACATAAATTTTTGGTCTGGGTGATGTTCTTCTTCTTTTTTTCGTTACGGTTAACATGACTTGTTTATCTGATCCTTTTTTTGCAGCAGTTGTAGATACTACTATTTTGTTTTCCTGTGGTAGCTTACTGAGAATTGATTGGTTGATTTACTATGGACATATATTTACACAGAGCTTGAGATGGACTCCCCCAAGATCTCCGAAAATGAAGATGTTGGGCATCTAATCACACCCCAGGAAGCTTGCAACCGTATAGCAGAGGTAGTCCAAGAGGCTGTGAGAAAGATGGAGCTCGTCGCTGAAGAAAAGATGCGACTTTACAAGAAGGCCCGTCTTGCTGTGGAGGCCTGTGACCGAGAGCTGGAGGAGAAGGTTAGGGAAGCCCAGGAGCTGAAGGCGGAGCGTCTGCGCAAGAAGCAGCAGGTGGAGGAGCTGGAGAGCATCGTGCGGTTGAAGCAGGCAGAAGCGGAGATGTTCCAGCTGAAGGCGAATGAGGCCCGGCAGGAGGCGGAGCGGCTACAGAGCATCGCGCTCACCAAGTCCAAGACAGCCGAGCAGGACTATGCCAGCATGTACCTGAAGCGGCGCCTGGAGGAGGCAGAGGCAGAGAAACAGTTCCTTTTTGAGAAGATCAAGCTGCAGGAGAACCAGAGGCCAGCCGTGGGTGTGGGCAGCAGCAGTGGTGCTGGAGGTGACTCCGCACAGACGATGATGCTATCCAAGATTCAGGACCTGCTCAAGAACGTCCGCAGCAAGCCAGCGAAGTCGGAGGGTCACTAGTTGGAATAAGAGCTGCTGCTGAGATTTTCGGTAATTATATATACGTGTGTTCCACTGATTTGTTCGAGTAGAGGTGTAACGAATTGTGTGGTGCTTTGAGAAATTTGGATCCCTTCACGTTACTGTCGCTAGGCGTCTTGATGCTTTTGAGTACTCTTGTAGGCTTATATACACGTATCTGTTGTTGCAGGTGGCCACAGTGTGCTTCAAACAATGTTTTTTTTTTTGACAAGTGCTTCAAACAATGTTAATGTTACATCGTTAGGCACGAAGCAACCACCAGTTGTGTCTCTCTTTATATCTACATATATATACAAATACAAACATGCATTTGTAACGGAACCCTTGACCAAACACGGTATGTTTGGTGAGTACTCCGTATGTATTGATCTTTGTCCGATGCTTACATATATCTTATTCTCCGACTGATCTCTGTACCCGTGATAGGTTGTTATGTACTCTATCCATCTCAAAAAAAAAAAGTATCGTTTTTCACTTTTAGATATCTTATATGATCATCCGTTTTATTCAAAATTTTTTACCTAAATATCATTTATTTTGTTATGACTTAGATGTCTTTGGTTTCCTAATCCAGACTAGGCATCTATTTTGACCAACATGAATGGCGCTGATCATCTTTTTTTTTACTTACATCTTATTTGACCATCTATTTTGTGGCGTCGGACATCAAATTTTGCAGCAATGACATGTAGCATTAGATATAGACAAAAAAAACTAATTGTATAGTTTGTAATTTGCGAGATAAATCTTTTAAGTCTGGTTAGTTCATAATTAGATAATGATTAGACAATATTTATCAAATACAAACAAAATGCTACAGTGTTTATTTTTTTTAAAAAAGTAGAATTAAACAAGACACAGTGAGCACAAGCAAGAAGCGACGCCAGCTTAGTGATCGCTCTCATAGGTTTCATTCGGAGGACCAAGTAATGACTGACGGGTTGAGGGCTTCGTGCTCTCGTCTTAGGGGTATTTGGTTTGGAATGTTAAACTTTAGTCCTATTTAGTAACTCTAGAATTGCTAAAGAGAACTAAAACCCATTTAGTCCTATTTAGTCATAGTATTTAGGTAAAAACTCATGTTTTAAATAGCGAGCTAAGATTAAGTTGTTTAGCATTTTATAAACCGTAATTAGCGTACTTTAGTGGCAAAATAGCGACAAAATTGTGCATGAATGCAAATAGCGGCACAATTTTTTTCAAGCTATTTCGGGCTATAGCGGCAAAAATAGCGAGCTATTTTTTTTCATGGTAAAAACTGACTAAACAAACTAAATGAGACTGATTTAGAAGCTCCTAGTTAAACCAAACACCCCTAATACATGGTCAACCCGTGCGCAGCCAGCGTCTTCTCTGATTCCATCTGTCCGGCCGTATGTTGTCGCAATTCCCAGCGCAGCTCATCTACTAGTCTCCCACAACGGATTGCCTTGCAAGTTGCAAGCTACTTCCGTTTACTATAAGCTTGTTCGCTTGTTTAAAAGATATGGCTGAAAATATTATTCGCGAACTATTCGTGAACAGGCTATATGACCACTGACCAGCCAAACATACAGAACTCAGAAACACACTGTCGATATATATACACACACAACCGTACATTACAGAGGCACAAAGGTCAACTTTTACAGTATACAGTACTGACTAGCCCTACATACACATCCATATAAAGTTGGGCCAGAGCAGGCTTAAGCAAGCAGTAATAGTCCTCTAAGCATTGCTCCCCCTAGAATCTTCAAAGATCAAGCGCTGTAGCCCTGAACCAACGGGCTCCATCTCGCCGAGTTGTAGCTGCCACAGGCACCCATGCTCGCTTGCTTCATCGAAGCGCCAGGCGTGCCACTGTTGCATATATTTGCGAACGCCCTCATATGCTTCATACCGTACTGAGTGAGCGATCCACAATGGGATTCGAAGATCCGTACCTGAAGAGGCTCACCAGAATGAGTCAATTTCAACACAAACAATGTCAACCTAGCTAGCTCTCAAAGAAAGGAAGAGGATGCCTCTGAGTCTCTGACTAACCATTTGCTTCAAGCAATCCCAATCATCAACGAGTGGCTGGCCGGAAGGTCTAACGGCTTGAAGCGTGAAAGGCCCTTTCTCAATGCCGAAGAGAAGCTTTCCAATGAAATCGATGCTACTGTCCAGGTGCTTCCTATGCCTTACTGTTCCAGTGATCTCCCTCAGAACTTCCTGCTTCTCTTCGGACTTCTCATGTAAAAGTTCATACTGAAACCAAACAAAAAAACTGTAAGCACCTCGAAGCAGATAAAGTGTATGTCTTTTTTGAATGCAATGGCATGATTTCAATAAAGAAGAAAGCAAATAGAGTTAATTATTATAGAAGTGTCATAGGGCCAATGACAGACTCCCCCAGCCTTCCAGAACACAAGAGAGTGATACAGAGCCTTTACAAAGCCCGAGCAAATTAAATGCTCTCTTTATCAAGGTTAAATCCTCATCCTCCCAGATGACCTAAATAAAATGTACCAAACAGGCATTTGCACGTTTGCCCATAGATGACCTAAGTCTTACTTAGCCACAGTAGCGAAGCGTGAGGCTTATTTTGTGTGTGTGGTAGTGGATGTGGGTGGCATTGGTGTGAGCACAAGAAGCTGACACGTGAGACACAATAGTCACCGCAAGCAAGCTTCTCCAAAGCCTACTGTAGTGCTGGGGACACAGAGGAGGGGCAGACATGGTAGCACCGGCAAGCGCAGAAGCTGGCCAACAGTCAAAAGTCATGAGTGCCCCATTAACTCCAAGAACACTAGCTAACAAAGCATTTGAAGTTAGCATAGAAACTAAAATTCTCAGCCAATTACTCCTATTAGCTGGCATTCACTATTTGTGAAACGCATTATTAGCTCCAAGCAGTCCTGTAGGAAGCCTCTCAGTTCTTTCAAGGTCTAGGTGACAGGCACTCATCAATATGACACCTGCTGGCAAGCAGGTGAAGTGCTAGGACCCAACAAGTAAGCTCTGATGTAAGGCTCAACAAAGTTGCTAGTCCTCCTGGTTCAAGGTGGAGGATCAATGGGATAGCTCGGATACTAATAAACCAAAATTCCGCTATGACATACCAACAAGAAATTTGTCTACTTACAGCACAACTCTCTGGTCGAGACTATCATCTATTCCCGAACGGAAGGAGTACCAAACATAGCACGTGCATGAAGTAAATACTGAAGATAAAACTAGTACAAAGCAAGTGAGATGTACAAAACAATGTCACCATAGTCCAAATCTACCCAAATTATCCAAGCAAGAAACAACTTCAGCTGGGAAAACTAGCAGGTTGTAGATTAAACCATTTGAAGGAGCAAACATAGTGGTTTTCTGGCAGTAGATAAATCAGTTCATTTTTGTATCCCAGAAAGGAACAGACAAGCTAATAGAGTGGTGGTGATATAGCACAAGGACTTACCCTCTTCCATAGGAAGAGAATATCAGCATCCCTTTGGTTGACCACAGCCTCTAGGCCTGGCCGAAGTAGCTTATTTGTGACATTGGCATTTGCAGGATCAAAACCTTGATAAAGGTAAAGCTTCTCTCCCTTGAAGGTCTTGTCACCATACTCCATGACATGAGAGCCTGCACCATAGCTGTTCGAGTCTGAAGTACGCTCCTTCACCTGTGCACAATGCTGTGGTTAAGGAAAGGTTTATAAATAGTCAAATGAAATGCCTAGAAGGCAAGTCCAGACTCACCACTTCATACTGTTCCTTTATTGTTTCCTCCTTCAGATTGTGAGTCTCACTGTCAGGTAGTAATATTATGGTTATTCAATCACAGGACTAAGTGGCCACTTCCAAATTAACAAAAATATGATTCAAGACTAAGTTGCCAACAAAATAAGCATCCACAATATGAACTCTACCTGTCTTCCATCCAAGAGACACTATAGAGATCACCTAGGCAGGTAATGTACTCGGAAGGAGGTGATGGTTCCATTCCTGGACAGTATGTACCCCAGCTACTTTCTTCTGCATTGGATGCAGTCGTGACATAAATATTAAGGTCTTCTGGCATTAACCCCTCAAATATACTGCCACTTTCGCATGCTTCAATATATATAACCTGTCCACATGCTTCCATTCAGAGAGGACAAGTTTCCTATCAACAAGTAAATAAGAACTACCTTACCATTTTGGCATAGCTGTTTGAAGCATGTTTTTCTCTTAACACCTTCATGAAGTCACCAGCATAAAGATATGGCAGATTGGGCATACCTGCAAAGAGAAAATGTCAATCCATATGAAACAAATTTATTTGATAGCGCATAGAAGCATTTGCAACTTCCACATACCAAGAACACCAGGCCCCCCGTGATCTGAGTAACAGATAAAAATATGGTCATCTGGTTTGCTATTGATGACCTTCCTGCTGCCTCCAGTGACTGCTGTTTTGTTGCCCAAGAGAACTGCAAAGAAGTTTTTAGCAGTGACCTGGTCGCCAGTGTAGTCCTGGAATTAGAAACTATGTTAACTAATAGACTTGCAGAACCAAATGCAGCTAAATAAGAATGCACCGATGATGAATCCTTGAAGCAAGGTACCTTAAAAAACACATGGTAAAAGGATATAGTCCCATGCCATGCTCTCCTTCTAAAGAACTTGCTTATTTAATCGAAAAGCTACTCATAACAGGTTCGAAGATGCTTAGGGCTTGGTTGGAATCAAATGTTATAACTCAAGTACTTCACATTAGTGTGAACTCTCAAGTATGGACAATTAAATTATCCAGAAATCTGGCCTTGTTAAGGGTGAGCATCAACATTGAGAATTTTTTTCTATAAGAATATGCATGGAGCATCTGCATATGACTGCATTGGATGCGAATTACTTTAACTTATGATGTGTAGTATTGACGGCCTGTGCAACACAATCATAGGCAACTTGTGATTTACGAGTCCTAAGGTGTTCTCACTGTCCCCATCCAGAGGGCTATGCAGAATCCTAGTTAACACATCTATAGGTGGAAACTAGTTGAAAGGCAAGTTTGAGTTCATAATGATCCCAACGTTTCCCCCTGTCTGGGAGAAAAATGATAGAAGGACAATCCACTAAGAGGTACCTTCGGAACACCAGCATAAACATCTTCGCCCTGTGGGTGATTGATAATAACCCCCTGCCTTGGGTTAAGTGCACTAGTGGCAACGTCATCATACATGAACACCACAATGTTCTCCTCTTTTATCCCTCCTTTCCGCAGTATCTGGTACGCATGGCATATATCAGCCTGCAATAAAACAAAGTCACATCAACCTGTAAGCAAAGGCACTATGGAAAATAATTGCTTGCTGATATGTAATGTCTGTTCCCTGTTAAAAAGGAGACAAAACAAGGCGAAAGCGAAAATGGAGATTTTCCCAATAAACGTGATGATATCCGAACAACTTTCTTAGCTACGGACGCATAATTCCAGTTTACTGACTGCAAGTACAAGTACTCACCATCAAATATTTTATCTGCTCTTATCTTTTTTTGCAGACGTGCCTTAGCATGTATTTCATTAAGAGGAGAAGAAAGTGGTTTTACAGACGTTTTATCTGTTCTTTCAACTGTTATCTAATGTTCTTGCCAACTTATGCAACTCTTTAGTATGTGGCAAAATTTGGTACCAATCCATCCTCTGCATAAAAACTTATAGAAGCAAAACATGTGAAATTCCAAATCCCTTCACGTTCCTGAATTATATCGTTCCTTAAACATTTTCCTTCTCTGAAAACGACCACATGAAAAATCTAAAGCATCCTAAGAAGTCCCAGAACTTTATTTGTCACTACTAGCAGCACTTTCACTTGATCCTTAAACCCGTCGAAACCCCTGGGCCGAGCAGTTCTTCACTGAACTTTAGCTGGACCGACAACTAAATTAACTCAAGATGTAGACAAGACTCGAAATGTTAGAATCCGAGCATCCTATATAGACTAGGGCCCCCAAAACTTCGATACCCAAAAGTGCAACTCCACGGTTCGACAATAATAATTTCTGCCACATAACGGACAACCTGATAGGAGCAATATCGCAACAACAGTACAACACCACGCTACTCTCGCTTACAATCGAACTTCGGACTCATCCACGCATACAAGTCGCTGTACTAAGGTATCGTCGCGCTCACCTGGTGCCTGTAGTTGCCGTAGCCTGAGGACCCGGCAACGAGCACTGCCCACCTCGTCCCGACGGCGACATCCTCCTCTCCCTCAAATCCCTCGCCGCTGTGCGAGTGCGACGACGCTGCAGGCTCCTCCTCCCCAGGCATCCGAATGACCGGGTCCCACTCTCCCTTCTCCGCGCCGGCCGCTGCCGCGGCCAGCACCAACACGAGCAGCACGAGGCACCACCGCGCAGCCATCGCCTCCGGCGTGTCGCGCTACTAGAGTCTAGCGGTGGGAGGGTAGCAATGTAGCGTGAGAGCGGCGCAGGGGTCGGGGTCGAGAGAAGAAGTAGGCGCCGCGGCCGCGCGCATGCCGCCATGCATGGCACGGGCACGGCGCCCTGGATCGCGGACGCGTGGGGCGTGAGCTGGTGCGGCGGCTCCGTCGGCTTGTGCGGCCGTGGGCAGGTGCTGGAGAGGCCGCTTCCATGCTTTGACGTCAGCCGGGTAGCCGAGTGGTGTGGCCGGGTTGGGCTGGATTCTGGAGATTATGTCTCGGCCGTAGCCCAACTTTGTCGGCCCGTCAACTCTAGCGGCCCAAATGTTTGTAAGAGTTGGAAACGGGCCCATTTATAGGCGTAAGAAGAAGACGGAAATACACACAGTGGCAGGCCGTGATCCATCGGGTCGTCCCTTCCGTTGCCTTCCCTGATCCTGATCGGCTACTCCGTGGAGGAACCTTCGAGAACCCTTGAGAACTGCGGATCCAACGCAGCTGGGCTCCTCTCAGTTTTATAAAAATCTCAACAGGTTTTCGTCCTAATCCCCACAAACCCCTAGACTTTTTCTGCTCGCCCCCTCCTCCGGCCCTCCCAGCCGCCAAGACTTCTAGGACCTTCGACAGCTCGATCCGATCGGAGCCCCCCGCCATGGCCGACGAGGCGAAGGCGAAGGGTAATGCGGCGTTCTCGGCCGGCCGCTTCGAGGAGGCGGCGCGGCACTTCACGGACGCCATCGCGCTCGCCCCGGGCAACCACGTCCTCTACTCCAACCGGTCGGCGGCGCTCGCCTCGCTCCACCGCTACTCCGATGCGCTCGCCGACGCGCACAAGACCGTCGAGCTCAAGCCCGACTGGGCCAAGGGCTACTCCCGCCTCGGCGCGGCGCACCTCGGTCTCGGCGACGCCGCCAGCGCCGTCGCGGCGTACGAGAAGGGCCTCGCGCTCGACCCCAGCAACGACGGCCTCAAGGCGGGGCTCGACGACGCTAAGAAGGCGGCCGCCGCCCCGCCCCGCCGCGGGCCGTCCGGCCCCGACGGCCTCGGCCAGATGTTCCAGGGCCCCGAGCTGTGGAGCAAGATCGCGTCCGACCCCACCACGCGCGCCTACCTTAGCGAGCCCGATTTTATGCAGATGCTGCGCGAGGTGCAGAGGAATCCCAGCAGCATCAGTATGTACCTCTCCGATCCCCGGATGATGCAGGTGCTCAGCCTCATGCTTAACGTCAAGATCCAGAGACCCGAGGCCTCCGAGTCGTCGCAGTCTACTCCATCGCAGCCGCCGCCGCAGCAGCAGCAGACGCCGCCTCCTGAGACAAAGGCGAGGGAGGTAGAGCCGGAACCGGAGCCAGAGCCAATGGATTTAACTGATGAGGAAAAGGATCGCAAGGAGAAGAAAGCTGCTGCTCAGAAGGAGAAGGAGTTAGGTAACACAGCTTACAAGAAGAAGGACTTCGAGACGGCAATCCAGCATTACACCAAAGCCTTGGAACTTGACGATGAGGATATTTCCTATCTGACTAACCGAGCAGCAGTCTACATTGAGATGGGAAAGGTGAGGCTAATATATTTCGCTGGTTTCATCCAGTGACCTTTCACATTGTTTGATTGTTGATGTTCATTTGATTTGGTTTATGCAATGCACAAATTGGGCAAATCAGGTGGTTGTATTTTGCTGGCCAGTGAGCTCTCACATTGTTTGGTTGTTGATGTCCATTTGATTTGGTTTTTGCAATGCACAAATCAGTAGTAGACTAAATTGAGATTTACAGGAGTTAGGTGCGTGACTTATACTATTGAGTAGCCATTATGAGAATTTGTATTACTTGTTTGTCACACACGTTTGCTAATAGTGAAAAGTGTTTAGTTGAGAAGCAGTTGTATTCTTGCATGGTGCTTAGTTTAGGAGTAAGAGTACAAGTATTACACGATTTAACTGTGACTTATGCCCGAAATATCACATACTCTCTTTTTTTTTTTGCTAGATAGTCTATAGCCCTCTATTACTTTTGGTAGCCAAAAAGTTGCTGCTGTAATGCATTAATATCTTTTACCTGCAGTACGATGAATGCATCAAGGATTGCGATAAGGCTGTGGAGAGGGGAAGAGAGCTCCGTGCTGATTTCAAGATGATTTCAAGGGCACTGACAAGAAAAGGAACAGCTCTGGTCAAACTTGCTAAGACCTCTAAGGATTTTGATATTGCCATCGAGACCTTCCAGAAGGCTCTAACTGAGCATCGGAACCCAGACACTCTTAAAAAGTTAAATGAGGCTGAGAGAGCAAAGAAAGATTTGGAGCAACAAGAGTATTATGATCCAAAATTAGCAGATGAGGAGAGAGAGAAAGGTATGTATAAGTTTTATAATGTCATCTCTAGGACATGTTGGTGATGGCTGTTCCTCTGCTATAGTTTTGTAATTTGTCTGTTGATTTGTAGGTAACGAGTTCTTCAAGGAGCAAAAATACCCAGAAGCAATAAAACACTACACAGAGGCTCTCAGGAGGAACCCAAAGGATCCTAGGGTAATTCGTCTACCTCTGTTTCATACAGTCTGCCTTTGTTAGAGTATAACATATGAAATATTTGGGAACTTGGTCATTGATAAATTACATGACTTGATTGTTTGTGTAATAAGTCCAGACTCCTTTACCAAAAATGGAAAATAAGACTGTTTTTCCACATCCTTGCATGGCTTGTCATGGCTGTGTTTTCCTGGATGGTGGGTCGCTAAAGGGTGGGATTTGTGCTTATGCTGAGTGGTCCCGCCTAGTGCCTTGGTTTGCATAGTAGAGAACGCGATAGGGTAGAAGGGAGAACGCTGCTGATTGAGATAAGAATGGTCACTAGAAGATAAGAGATGCATTTCTTGGTTGATATGAAAAGGATTCTTGCTCTTATATGAAGCTACTTAACTCAGCATTTGGTCTTCAACTTGGAAAATGCAATTGATTTCTGTTGTCTCTTGTCTAAATTGTAACTTCCACTTTTTCTTGTTTGTTGAAATGCTTTCCTGATAAACTATGGTTTGACTCCTTGATTCAGCATTTCAACTTGAACCATCCACTGTTGGTTCCTGGTTAGACACAAATGGTGTTTGCTGCAATAACTAGATGGTATTGCACCTTATTTGAACATTAGGTGGTGTTTGGCAAATGGTTTATGAGGGGTGGGTAAGGCCGTAAGGGTAATGATGGATTGGTTGGATTTGTTTCAGTGTTTGAATTATGGTTATGGGAAAAGATATTGGTTTGGGACAGGGGTATGTGCTCCTCATATCTCATTGTTTCTATCCCACCATGAGGGCTGGGTTGTGGGGGGTGGAATTGGGTTATTATTTGTAAAATGACCCAAAAAAACCTTTATGGAAAAGGATATGATGCTTTTTTCATTTCCCCTCTATTTCTCCAACCCATACCCATAGGTAGGTGCCAAACAAGGGAATGGGAAATGATGTTGATTTCACAAACCAAAACCCACACTCATCCTTTCCCATTCCAACTTAATATATCCAAAAACACCGGTTGCATCAAATTGAGGTATTTCCCTATCTGTTTATTCTAGGTTACTTTGAGTTACTTGGTTGTTGTAACAATGATGGGTGTGCATACCTCCTACAATGCCAACTCAGCTCAACTAGCTCATAGAATTCATATCATCATTTTTCCGTATGTGGAGGGGAGAGAGAAGGGCTAGCTCTTTGAACGCCTCTTGATGTTAAGTTGGTCACATCACTTCTCATCCAGTCTTCATTCTTTGCTTTGAGAACCACATTAGCTTTGAGCACTGTGTAAAAGCTAGATAATTGGAGAATTAATCTTTTAAGCTAGCTCTTGTTGAGGTGGATGTGACTAGGCCTTAGAGGTAAGCAGAAAGCTCTAACTTGTTGGAGCTTGTTATTGATGTTGGCCTTAGAGCTAAGCAGGTAGCTCTAACTTGTTGGAGCTTGTTATTGATGTCTTATGTGCTTGTGCTTTCTTGTAATAATTTAATCCGTAATATTTTACCTGATCTTATAATAATTGCTTTTTTGTCTTACTTAACCATATTACCTGATCTTGTAATAATTTAATCCGTAATATTTTTGTTAATTGATATCCTCCTTTCTTTCTGCTGTTATATATTGAGCTGCTTAATGTTGTTGCACTTTGTAGCCGTGTCTGTGTATAAGCTTACATGTTCTACTTGCAGCCAATTGACCTTCAAATGTTATTTATCTACAGGTTTACAGCAATAGGGCCGCCTGCTACACCAAGTTAGGAGCCATGCCTGAAGGTCTTAAAGACGCAGAGAAGTGTCTTGATCTAGACCCCACCTTCACCAAAGGGTATACAAGGAAAGGTGCAATTCAATTCTTCATGAAAGAATATGACAAGGCCATGGAAACCTACCAGGCTGGCTTGAAGCATGACCCAAACAACCCGGAACTGCTTGATGGTGTTAGGAGGTATTATTAAAGCTTATGCAGTATCAGTAATCTGATTGTTCAGTGTATATTGCATAAACAGCATGTTAACCTTTTTTTTGGGTGACATTTGCAGGTGTATTGAACAGATCAACAAGGCCAACAGAGGTGAAATAAGTCAGGACGAATTGCAAGAAAGACAGGTAACCATATTGGAGTATGCTTTTGTGTTCTTTGGTATTTGCAGCTTCAAAAGTTCAGATTCAGTTAACTGTTCTTCATGCTGTTTGTGCAGAACAAAGCTATGCAAGACCCAGAGATCCAGAACATTCTTACCGACCCTATCATGCGACAGGTACCATCGAGTCCCTGAACTCGGCCGGGGTATCTTGCGGCAAAACTTACTATACCGGCCTGCTAATGATTTCATGTTCTGCAGGTGCTAATTGATTTCCAGGAGAACCCAAGGGCAGCCCAGGAGCACCTGAAGAACCCCGGAGTTATGCAGAAGATTCAGAAGCTTGTAAGTGCTGGGATAGTTCAAATGAGATGATCAAGCACGATGCGATTGTACCTGCTTGTTCGTCCCTTGTGCTTGGCTTTGTTAGTTCACATGCCCCCCGGGTCATATATATCCTTTAACAAGCAGCAGCAGCGGCAGAAGAATGAACATGCTGGGGGGATAATCTTTTTAGCAGTTGGATTGTAAGTGCAATTAACATTGGGATTGTTCGTGTTTGTGGCACTGAGTCTAAGTATAGGCAACGTCTTGCTTTCTTGATGCTAGACTTTAAAATGATGCGCAAGCCACTTACTGATCCGCAGATTTCCTGATTTGATGGCATGTGCCCTTTACAAGGAGGGCTGCCTGCTAGTCTGTGTCCAGTAAAACTGGTATCAACGCCGTCTTTGGCTTGATGAGTAACAATCCAATCCCAGCTTGGTGCGTAACAATCCAAAATACGGTTGGTTTTTACCCTAAATCAAAATCCAATTGGCGTTTACTATGGATGAATTTTTAGACCCAGGAGTTCCATAATGTTCAAGATGCTGACCATAGGTTGGGCCGTGTTCAGGTCGGGCCACAAAAATCCTGCTGTTTTTCTCCCGGGCCCGTTCTGGACCCGACCTGATCTGAGCCTCGGGCTGTCGTAGCATGGGCTCGCCCGATGGATGGCCTGACGGGTTACGGGCCAACTCGATAGCTCGGCGAGTCGGCATCGTGCACGGAGGGTAAGCGGCGGGGGCCGTCATTGTTGCGACGGACGGGGCGGCATGCCATCGGGCGTTAGCAAGGTGCAGAGCAGGTTGGCGTCGTGCGATGCGTCGACGGGACGACGGATTTGATGTCCCTCTCCCAGCACCAGCAGGCAGCAGCTAGTGCATCCAAGACAATCTATGATAACATTTTAGGTGGTTGTTTTTTTTTATGTTTTTTAAACTTTACTAGCAAACATATCTAGATGTTGCAATATGAAACAAAAAATATATATCAAACGCTCATGAAAAATAAGAATGAAAGTGGTACACTATTTATCTTTTACCTTTTCTATAAAATTTAAAAGCTATTATTTATTCTATGATGATCATAACATCCGTACTACTCTGTCCGTCTATTTATTAGAGTCATCTTACCGAATTTTTTGTTCAAGAATCAGAGTCATCTAAGCTAGGGATCACTATTTTCATCTTTTTTCAAGCACATGTGACTTTTCTCACTGGTCTAATTAATTCAACCGTCTACATGCAACTCCTTTTACTGGATGAATTAATTTCTTTTTGGTCATTGCGCACAACCCTAAAATAACTCCGATAAATAGATGGAGGGAGTATAACTTAATATAGGCAATAATATGACAATGCTTATTAAGTCTATATATAATTAAAATGAAACTTTGATAGATTATTTTTTTTCACCCGTTGCAATTCACTTAAATTTTTACTTATAAATATATTATAACTTTAATTTTTGTACTATATATGTTTTGATACAGTTAAATATTTGAGTTTCATGACTTTTTTTTTAGCGCACGTAGAAGTCCATATGTTTTGAACTTTTGAAACACTCAGGTGTGGGACAGACACTTGGTTGTGCGCACCAGTTTAATGTAAAGATCTCATTGTGCGTGCCCAAGTTTCAGATTTTGAAAATTCAATGTGCCAAGTACTACTTGGAAGATGATGATATCGAAGATTCAATGTGCCACGTCTCATTTCTTGCGTCAACCACTCAGCACCTCCTGGGCAGTGAGCAACTAGACAAGCGCGCACGCCTTTGGGAGATCCATGTTTTCCGGGAGAGGACTCAATCACGTGCTACCAGTCCGTCCATTTCCGCCGAGCACTCCTAACTCAAAAACCACTGTTTCCTATATCTAATAATTAAGCCCTGATTGGGTCAGTTTCATATTCTTAAAAGAATAGTTTTTACATCTATAATTTCTAAAATTTAGATTGTGAGTAAAAACTAGGAGGGTGTTTGAATCCTCTAGTTTTTAAAAATCTATTGCTCTATACGTCATAATAAATTGACAAAAGTTGAGTTTCAACACCTTTTTGGTTTTAGCCTATTCGTTTGAGCTTATTTGCCAAATCTGAGTCACAACAGATCAGTAAATAATATTTTCAATCATGATTTTTCAGACAAGCAACAGGCTTGAATCTAGCAAGAATTGATAGCAAAAATTGGGTTGTTTGGATCCCACTCAGTTTTCCAAAAGCCAGATTCTTAAAAATGGAGGGATCTAAACAGAGCCTTAGAGTACCAACTAAACATAAAAATAAGAAATCATGTTTACATGTAAACCAAGACATAAAAAATATGATAAATAGATGAGTGAGAGAAAAACTTGATTGGACAAAACATCAGTAGAAACTATTAAGAACATAATTTCTATGTGTAGTGTATATACAAATTAAATAGATAGAAACTACTTGTGGTTTCTAATATTGGAACTACTCTAATCATCTCAAGTTCAATGTTTAGTTTTAAAAGCATCTCCAAGAACCTTGTTATATCTTCCATTACTGATAGAAAGAGACTGTAGTGAAAAAAAAAACTTCAATAGCTTTTTTTAATTAGATCTTTGAAAATAGAGAGTGTGATTGGCTTTCTAGCTAGAGTGCATATAAGATATATAAAAACTGATGGAAGGTGGAAAAATATAATAAGAAGCATGACAACATAACGTATTACTCCTCACTAATTTCAAGGAACTACTATGGTCTTGTTTAGTTGGCAAAATTTTTTGTTTTTGGCTATAGCATTTCGTTTTTATTTGACAAACATTTTCCAATCACATAGTAATTAGGCTCAAAAGATTCATCTCACAAATTACAGGTAAACTGTGCAGTTAGTTTTTATTTTCGTCTATATTTAATGCTTCATGCATGCGACCAAAAATTTGATGTGACGGAGAATTTTAAAAATTTTTACGAACTAAACAAGACCTATATAGTACACCATTTCATCTCACATGTTTAGTCCAAAACTTACTACTTCCCGACAACTGCATTTGCACAGCTGACTCTTCCAAGATGTCATGGTTGCCATGCTCGAGACGGGCTCGTGGTCGTGGCTGCAACATTGTTGTTTTTGTCGCTTTGATTGATGAGCTCTGGCTGGCACTGGCAGGTCCCCAAGACATGTTCCACGGCCAGATTGAGATCTGCCCCTTCCCAGCTTTTTTATGTTTTGCACCTGGGGCTGCAGGCTGGCGGCGCTGCTCGTGTGAATACGCGCGACACACCGAGAGCCAACGCCACGGCTCGCGTACGCGCGGGACGCCAGGACGGCGCGACAACTGATGTTGGTGTCATAAAGGCGTATTTTTCTAGCAGGCAATACTATTTTTTTCTTATAATAAATTAGTATATTTTCAATCATAGTTTTTTTAACCAGCAAATAAGGCCCTGTTTAGTTTTCCACCCAAAAATTTTTCATCGATCCCATCGAATCTTTGGACACATGCATGGAACATTAAATGTAGATAAAAAAAATAAACTAATTACACAGTTTAGTTGAGAATTGCGAGACGAATCTTTTAAACCTAGTTACTCCATGATTAGCCTTAAGTGCTACAGTAACCCACATATGCTAATGACAGATTAATTATGCTTAATAAATTTGTCTTGCAGTTTCCTGACGAGCTA
>Ga0182004_10000545_pt1 | contig 23605 bp, 19 predicted proteins | sample Sormic07211540_1_FD_120479 | JGI IMG/M metagenome (GOLD analysis project Ga0182004, IMG submission 120479) | Endophyte microbial communities from Sorghum bicolor roots, Mead, Nebraska, USA - 072115-40_1 MetaG | ecosystem: Host-associated > Plants > Roots > Unclassified | place: USA: Nebraska...
GAGATATTCCAGAAAGGCAAAGAAGAGGCCATGAGAGAAATAGTCATGGGGACGATACAAGATGCTTTCACCAGCACTGACCTGAAGATGGTAGAGTTGAGGGCGCAGATGTTCCGACAGGCAGGTGTGCTACCACAACAGGGTGAAGCCATCGTACATATGTATTTTGCTTTGTATATGTTTCAACCTAACAAATTTTGGATTCAAATTTGAAAATAAACTGAAATGAGGTTTTTTTACTCTGGATACACTTAAAGGAGGCGGGCAAGTTACGAAAACCGCCTCTATTAATTCATTAGTAAAGGCGGGCATTTTAAAAAAAACCGTCTCGGTTAACATGTTAACAGAAGCGGTTGCTTTAAAACGGCCGCCTCCGTTAAAGCTATTAACCAAAGCGGTTTTTTAACAGCGGCCGCCTCAGTTAACATATTAACCGTGGCGGTTGGACAACCGCCACGGTTAAGGCAACAATTACCCGTGGCCTTTCATCTGTGGCGGTTGCATTGCCCGCCACGGTTAAATATTTCTGTAGTAGTGCCACTTGCTGTACACCAGATTGGGAGTAGGATCGGTTTCCTTGGGCGCCGATGGGTCAGCGGGTGCTTCCAGCGTCAGGAATTCGGACGGTGGTTTGGCGGAAGGAGATATGTAGCTCAGACACTCGGCTCCCTTGAGAGTGGAGGATACTTGGGCATACCACATGGAGTACTTGCCCTTGGTGAGGATAATGGTGGGAGGTGGAAGGAAGCCAAAGGAGAGAGCAGCAGTTTGCGCCATGGATCGTGAATTGTGTTCTGTATGGAAGGTTTAGGCTGATACCATGTAAGAAGAATGGGTTGAACGGGTTACCCTTCCTGGGTGCCCGGCTCCGTGTTTAATAGGCAGGGAAGAGCCCCCTGCGTGGCATTTACATGCATGGTCAAGTATTACAGTTGTTGATCCTAAGCATGCACTCAACAAAGACTAATCTCGCCCACTCAAAATTCCTGAGCATGACGTTGTTCTCATGATGCTATTCTAGCCACACGCACATACATACTATTCTTAACAAGGATGATATCATCATATGCATTCTGGAGAAACTAATAGTATCATTGATCATTGAAACTAACACATTATTCTGCGAGAGCTCCTATTTTAGTTATCATGTCCTAAGGACCAAGGGGGATTAGGTATTCTAAATTTAGAATTGCAAAATAAATGCCTTCTAGCCAAATGGTTGGTTAACTTACTTAACACAGAAAGTATTTGGCAATCTCTTTTGAGGAATAAATACCTAACATCCAAAACCCTAACTCAGGTGGTAGCAAAACCCAACGACTCTCATTTTTGGAGGGGTCTCATGCATATCAAAGATGAGGTGCTGCATAATGGTTCTTTCGATATTAAGGATGGAACCAACACTAGGTTTTGGGATGATAAATGGGTAGGAGATAAGCCACTTAAAGTGAAATATCCATCCTTATATAATATAGTGCGGGATCCTCATACAACAGTCTCAAAAGTGTTGACTACTAGACCCCTAAACATCTCTTTTACAAGGGCACTGGTGGGTAATAAACTTACAGAGTCGCTTAGTTTAGTAGCACGGATCTCAAATGTAGAATTGGTGGAAGGTTCGGACTATTTTAGATGGAGGCTAACCAATTCTGGTTTATTCTCTGTCCGCTCTTTGTATCTCTATAATATGGATACACAAACACCTTTTCGGCATAAGAAGATCTGGAAGATGAAAAATCCTCTAAAAATTAAGATATTTTTCGGGTTTTTGCAAAGAGGTGTCGTTTTAACCAAAGACAACCTCGCTAGGAAAAATTGGAAGGGGAGTCAGAAGTGCATTTGCTGTAATGGGAATGAAACTATCCAACACCTATTCCTGGATTGTCCCCTCACCAAGACGATTTGGAGGATTATTTTCTTTGCTACTAGTTTGACCCAACCTAGGTCAATCAACCACATGTTCGGTGGCTGGCTTTCTAATCAAAATAAAAGGATTAGAAATCTAATCTGGGTGGGGGTGGCTGCCATATACTGGGCAATATGGAGATGTCATAATGATGTTATTTTTAATCAAATAAAATCTAACTCCATTATGCATGTAATTATCAGAGGAGCATACTGGCTACGAACTTGGGCCCCGTTGCAGCATGATGAGACAGCCGCGGACGCACTCTCAACAATGAGTAAGAAATTAGAAGTTATTGCTTTAGAGTTATCCAATAAAGGATGGAAACATATTTATTGTTTGATCTAGCGTCCTAGTCGATCTATAAGACTAAGACTTCTCTTTTCTTTTTTCCAAACTATGTAACAATTGGCTGTGTACATCCCCTGGATGTAGAGGCCGGATAGTTTTTATTCATTATCTAAAAAAATGTATCATTGAAACTAACAGTCTAACACAGTATCAATCTTGTAGATCAACAATCATAATCTTGGATATTTGGAATGGTGTGTTCTTTTAAACATTTTTTTTTGGAGAAACTCTGCAAGGATCTGTTTCATCTGGTAGAACACTAGCTTCCTCAGCATGTGTTGGATAAACTAGGAACTATTTTTTCTTCACTAATCTTTGAGGTGTATTAGACTTCCGCTCTAATGTTTGCAAATTGCACTACGGCTTATGCTAATGTTGAGATATAATCCAACTGCATATATTTAACATTTTCTGATTTAGATCAAGTTAGATTCTCGCCAATGTCCTACCTACATGGGATTTGTTTTTGTTGGCACCTATCAGTGGAGTTCTTGATCAGTAATATTTTAGTTTCTTTTTTGTTCAGGTGGATCAATGAAATGGTCATAACCAGGATCCATAAAGCTAGATCAACACACAGGTAACCCTTCCTGTGTTCTAGATAAAAATTTCTGGATGGTTTCTTTCTCGATCAGGTTGCATCTTATCAATTCCCTAGCGCCTAGACAATTAGTATTGTTGCAGATTGTCTAGTCATATCACTTTGGACTAATGTACCGAGATTACATGCCAACTCAATAAGGACCTATTTGAATTTTTCTACGGGCATAGTAATATTTGATTTTATATTATATATCTTTTTTTATTTTGTACTGTACAAAGCTTTAGCTGGTAAAAGTATTTAACAATAGATTGTATCATATTAACCGTATATGGATTTGCTTTATCAGTCAAATTAATTGAGACTATTATGTATTGCCTAATATTGCTAAAGAATTGTGTTGCAGACCTGCTGCTACCAATCTGCATCCAAGGTTTGTCAACAAGGAGCAAGGATATGAACTATCAATTTTTACTAGTAGATTCAAGATATGACTTTTTTTGTTTACATAGATCTCATTTTTGTACTTGTGCTGATCCAAATGTTAGAGTCAATAGTTTCTGGCCATATAAAGCCATGGTATTCTAAGAGGGATCCCGTTATATTTTATAATTTACTCCATAGAGCTTGTAATCTAAACAAATATTGTGTCATCAATTTTGTGGATGGTAGTCATTGTAATGCAACAAATTATTTATACCATATGGCTGTGTATGCTTATTTTCTTTGTGTTGCATAGTCTTGTGTTTCTCGTTAAATTGTATAGACAATATCTCTATATATTTGACTCAAAATTAAATAATTATCATATTATTGTCTGGATGGTTTATAACGTTTCTATATTACTATATAATGTTTTTATATTAATAGACATGAAATATAAATTTGTTTATCTATAATTTTTGAAACGCAAAATGATGTTACTAGACAATGTATCTATATTTGTTAGACACATAATATAAATGTATCTACTCAAACGTCTATATACTTTTTAATACACAATATGATGTCATTACAAAACATGACTAAATTAGTACTCATAATACAAATGTATCTATATAACATCTCAACACTTTTTAACACAAAATACAACGTCATTACACAACATGAATATATTAGTACACACATAATATATGAATGTATCTATGAGAATGCCTCTATACTTTTTAGCACATAATAAAGCGCTGCTATATAATGTAACTATACAGATAGACATGTTATATAAATGTATTTATAAAAGTGTGTCAATATCTGTAGCCATGCAAGTGACGTCTCTACAAACTGTTTCTTTATCTCCCTTGACACACTAATGGAACTCGTCTCTAGAGATTCTAACACGGTCCATGCGAAGACGCTTCTAACACGCTTTATAAAAACATGCCTACAACCTTTTAGAGATTAAATAAAACACGTCAAACATATAAATAAAGCGTCACTACAGAGATAAGCATCTCCTAAGATCTAATACAATTTGATATCTAGAACTTAGTAAGATCAAGAACGTACTTAACACATGCGTTAACTAATTTCATCAGCTCTGGTCTTGGATCTAGTTAGTACTAAGGAGGCTTTTGATACCAATATCAAGTGCTAAACCAAATGGATTTTTGTCATAGGGCTCCAGAACCCAGAGAGCAAAGGGCATCTTTGCAGTTTTCACCTTAGTAACTTGTATAATTCACTTTTATGGTGTTGGATATATGAATGCCATATATATTCAGTTTAACTTAGGTACGTAATAATGTAACCTTATATACTCATATCTTGATAATCAAAGTTGAGCATGTTTAACTCCGCCGCCTACAATCAATCATTATATAGATGGATTTTTTTTCCTTTCCGTTTTGGCATTTAAATACAAAGTGGTTCCCGTTTGAACTCCCCTGTCTTGTAATATAGTGTATTCTACGAATTTTAAGACAAATTAAGAGAGAATATAAAAGACGCATGTACTCTCATTTTATTTCCTAATCAGACTCTATCATCAATGTGACTAATGATGATTGGTTGATATATGGAAAGTATTTAATGCAAAACTGTTTTTTATCCTCTAGAATGTATTATATTTGAGGATAAATTTTGAATGATAGATACTATATTATAGGACGGAGGGGGTACAAATTATGGTTAATGGGAAAATGTGACTGATAGGTCAATGCTTTAACAATTCCACTTGCCAACATTAGAAATTAGTATACATTGTTACTCGGCTTGGTCAAAAGTTTTAAGAGTGTACGTGCAAGGACCCCAAGGCTACTCGTGCGTTCATATATAACACACATACCAAGATCACATTTGTTTAATATAGGTCATCTCTAATTCTCGATAGTTCTCACGAAAATAGTCATTACTATAGATCGACCAGCAGATGGAAGAGTTGACCTGAAGTGGTAATAACCAAGTTTTGTAGTCATTGTCATAGAGTTGAGCAAATGCCAGCACGTGGCGTGAGCATGAAGAACATTGTTCGCATTGGCTCAGACTACACTTTCCAAGTTTCATCAGACTTGTGATACAATTAAAAGAATAAGCGCGGCCAACCAACACGTTTTGCGGTCTGAGATGCTTGTACAATAATCAGCTGATTGGTAGATAAAGATCTCTGCCAATGGCTTTATAGAAGTACAGTAGTAGTAGTAGTGTTTATTGTTGTGATTAGTGAAATTCTTATACAATGTTTTGACGTGTTAAAATGGTCACGAAGCATAGAGAACCAATCTTGAATATGTAGATTCCCTAAAAAAAGAACAATCATGAATTTATAGATCGAGCCAACGAGAATAAATAAAAATATAAAAAAATCTGCCGACTCCTCTCTTCTCTACCATGGCCGTGCATAACCAGAATTTTAGACTTCTCCTAATAATATAGGTTTTTTTAATATTTTAGCACTCAAAATTTAGTATAAACTTACCCTACCAAATGCCTCTTAGTGACAATTCTCATGTTCTATAATTAATGGTAGTGTTTTATTACTTAAAAACATTAGGACAATCCACCATTTTGTTCGGCTTCCTCCTTCCTCAGCTGCCACTAACAAAATGGTGGAATTCATTATGTGAAAGACAATGTTTCTCCTCGCCGACGCACTGCCCCATGTTAATAAGGAGTTTATACTGTCTTTTAGGTTATTTAAATTTGAAAACCAAATTGACGTAAGCATAAGCTAGAATAAACAATATTTCCTTCTTAATAAGGACTTGCCAGTTAACAATCAATTAAATACTTCCTCCGTCCTAAAATAAAGTATATTATAACTTCTAAAATTTGTATTGAAATACAATGTATTCTACATAACGACAATGTTTTGATTTCACAAGGTTTGTTAAAAAGGAAGCCATGATTTGAGAAAAAACTCCATAATTAGAATAATTTATGGGTACATGTGTCATTTGATTGTTTCCTTAAGTTGTATTAAAATTTTTAGAATGCACAGGACAGTGGGAGTGTAGACAAAACAAAGAAGTTCGGGGGAACAACATGCATGGCTACCCATTCATGGTCCTATAGAGGTAGTCGTTGTGTTTGTCCTTATTGGTTAGTTATTTTGGTGATATCTTTTACAGTTAGATCACTATAACAAGGTCTTTTTTGGATTTATTTTCTGATAATAGTTAGCTAGCTAATACCTCATTATCTTATTTGGTCTAACTACTGGAAAGTTATTATCTAAAGGTCTAGTTAACAATTAGCTAGCTAGTCTATTATCAATATCTGTTTGGATCTAAAAGAGATAATTATTAGTAGATTACTACTATATATAGGGATCCAAACAGGGTCCAAGCTTCAAAGTTTCAATGGGTCGAGCTACTCTATAGTTGAATGTATGGTATAAAATGTTATTTGGGAAGGAGTGCTCATAGTCTTTTCTTTTGGCAAATTTAAAATCCTCTATTGTGGAGTTTCGAGTTACTCCATGCATCTTGAAATATAATGTATTGTGACTTTTATAATTTATACTTAAACATAGCGTATTTTCTGTAATGACTATGCCTAGATTTGATAAAATTTTGTTAAAAAATAAACCATAGTTTAAAGAGAAACTTCTTAATTGGATATATATAATCTATGAGTACATATGTCATTTAAGTATTCTTATAAGTTGTTTTAAAATTTTTACAATATACTATATTTGGAACGAACGAAGTAGATTTGACTCCGGTGGCCTTGTTTAGTTCTAAAAAATTTTACAAAAAGTTTTAGATTCCCCGTCACATCGAATCTTGCGGCGCATGCATGGAGCATTAAATATAGATAAAAATAATAACTAATTGCACAATTTACGTGTAATTTGCGAGACGAATATTTTAAGTCTAGTTAGTCCATAATTGGATAATATTTGTCAAATATAAACGAAAGTGCTATAATGTCCATTTTGCAAAAAAAAATCGAACTAAACAAGCCCTAGCCTTTTCTTTTGACAAGCCCTAGCTAATGTGAGGTTCTTCTTCTCGCAGAGTACACTCACGATAAGTGCTGCTCAAACTAGAAATAGTGTATGTTTGGTTGAAGTTGTTAAAGTTTGATAGGTAGTGTCGTATTTTCATTTTATTTGACAATTTGTGTCCAATCATGACCTAATTATGCTTAAAAAATTCGTCTCGTAAATTACTTTCTAGCTATATTTTTAGTTTCATAAATAATCTATATTTAGTACTACATGTATGTATCTAAACATTCGATGTTGACCGACAGCAGGCGCCTAGAGCCATTCTTGTTGATCATCAGATTCATGGCCAATTTTTTATTGAATTGTCAGCATCAGATAAAATACGACGAAGAACTGAACCAACCACGCGCCGAGACGTGGGTTCGTGCCTCCTGATCGTTGCATGTGCGAATGCTACAAGTAGTCAGATGCAATGCAAATTAAACCAACAAACGCATTCACCCAGTAGTTTACTGAAATGCTTACCTGTGAAGAATTTAAAGTATATATTCAGCTGAACATGGCACGCAACCACGTAACCATTGACTTGACCGACCTTGGAATATGGATTTCTTGATAACCAAGGCCCTGTTTAATTTATAAAAACTTTCTTTTCATTCCATAACATCAAATCTTTAGACGTATAATATGAAACACTAAATATAGATTAAGAATAACTAATTGCATAGTTTATACGTAATTTGCGAGACAAATTCTTTTAAACCTAATTAGTTTATGATTAGATACTATTTATCAAGCTAAGGAATTGTTTAGTTCACCCTAAAAATTCTAAAAAAATTTCAAGATTTTCCGTCCCATCGAATTTTTGAATGCATGCATGAAGTATTAAATATAAATAAAACTAAAAATTAATTGCATAATTTACCTATAATTTGTGAGACAAATCTGTTGACCTTAATTAGTCTATGATTAAACAATAATTGTCAAATACAAATGAAAAGTGCTACAGTAGTCAAACTCAAAAATTTTCGTCAACTAACCAGGGCCTTAATTTTTTTTTTGGAACTAAACAAGACCCAAGATGGCATTGACTGATGAGCATCGATCGCCGTCGCTAATCAACGCTTAAACCAACGCCCTGCTAACAAACGCTCAATCTAACGCTCTGCTAATCAATGAGCCATGAGCACCACCCTCGCCGTTGCAGTTGCAGCGGCCCTGCAGCTGATCGGTCTCGGCTTCCTTCTTCTCCCACTGCCACCCGCCGGAGCGGCTCGCGGCGACATCCTCACCCGGGACGGCGGCGCCATCGCTGTCGAGGACCACGCCACGGACTTCTTGGTCTCCCCGGACGGCACGTTTGCCTGTGGCTTCTACAACGTGTCACCCACCGTCTTCACCGTCTCCGTCTGGTTCGCGCGCGCCGCCGACCGTACCGTGGTCTGGACCGCCGCGCCCGGGCGTCCCGTGCACAGCACGGGCGCCCGCCTCGCCCTCGACCGCCGCGGCGGCGCGCTCGTCCTAACGGACTACGACGGGGCGGTGGTGTGGAACTCCACCGCCGTCACCGGCGCGCAGACCCAGCTGCCGACGGCGTCGCGCGCTCGGCTCCACGACACGGGGAACCTCGTCCTCGAGGACGCGTCCGGCAACGCGCTGTGGCAGAGCTTCGACAGCCCCACGGACACGCTACTCCCCACGCAGCGGTTCACGGCGGCCAGGCACCTGGTCTCCCGCGGCGGCAGGGGCAGGCTGCTCGCCGCCGGCTACTACAGCCTGGGCTTCAGCGACTACGCCATGCTGTCCCTCTTCTACGACAACCACAACGTCTCCAGCATCTACTGGCCCAACCCCTACAACAACTACGTGGCCAACAAGCGCAAGATCTACAACTTCACCCGCGACGCCGCGCTGGACGCGCTCGGCCGGTTCCTCTCCAGCGACGACGCGAGCTTCGTGGCCGCCGACCTCGGCGCCGGTGCCGGCGTCAGGAGGCGCCTCACGCTGGACGCCGACGGGAACCTCCGGCTGTACAGCCTCGACGTGGCGACGGGGGCGTGGGCACTGTCGTGGGCGGCGTTCGGCAACCCCTGCACCATCCACGGCGTCTGTGGCGCCAACGCGGTGTGCCTCTACGCGCCCGCCCCGGCGTGCGTCTGCGCGCCGGGCCACGAGCGCGCCGACCCCGGCGACTGGACCAGGGGCTGCCGCCCGGTGTTCCGACGCGACTGCTCGCGGCCCACGAAGCTGGTGACGCTGCCGCACACCGACTTCTGGGGCTACGACCTCAACGACGGCGAGATCATCCCGTTCCACGCGTGCGCGCGGAGGTGCCGGGACACCTGTGCCTGCGTCGCGTTCCAGCACAAGCAGAACATGGAGTGCTACCTCAAGAGCGTCCTCTTCAACGGCAGGACGTTCCCTGGCTTGCCAGGGACAGTGTACCTCAAGGTTCCAGCAGACTTCCACGTGCCGGAGCTCCAGGTGCATCAATGGCGGCAGTCGCAGGACGGAGGCCTTGCCATCCAAGAAGACATTGCCAGATGCGACGACGACGACGGTACCAATCCCGGCACGGAGGTCTTCCTCAACGTCTCCACCTATAGCAGCACCAGCGATGCGGGGAAGCCGGTGTGGCCATACCTGTTCGGGTTCCTATCGGCGTTGCTCGTCGTCGAGGCGATCATCATCGGGCTCGGCTGCTGGCTCTTCTCTAGACGTGGTCTCTTCAGGCCATCGAGGGTGTGGGCGATTGAGGAAGGATACAAGCTCATCACCAGCAACTTCCAGAGGTACACCTACTCAGAGATCAAGAGAGCCACTGGCGATTTCACCTCCGTGATCGGCAGCGGCGGCTCCGGCGTCGTCTACAAGGGGATCCTGGGTGACGACAGGGTGGTGGCCGTCAAGGTGCTCAAGAACGTGAGCCAGAGTGAGCAGGAGTTCCAGTCTGAGCTGAGCGTGATAGGGAGGATCTATCACATGAACCTGGTCAGAATGTGGGGGTGCTGCTCTCAGGGGAAACACAGGTTTCTGGTCTCTGAATTCATCGAGAATGGGTCACTTGCAGAGATGCTATTTCACAGGGAGAGGGAGATGGCATCAGATGCTGCTGTTCTTGGCTGGGATCAACGCTTTCGGATCGCTTTAGGCGTTGCGAAAGGATTGGCCTACCTTCACAGCGAGTGCTTGGAGTGGATCATCCACTGTGACATGAAGCCTGAGAACATACTTCTGGACAAGGATTTGGAGCCCAAGATAACGGATTTTGGTCTGGCGAAGCTGCTAAACAGAGACGGTTCTGACGCGGATCTGTCTCGGATTAGGGGAACCAGAGGGTACATGGCGCCGGAGTGGGTGTCTAGCCTACCCATCACAGAGAAGGTTGATGTGTACAGCTACGGAGTGGTGCTGCTTGAGCTAGTGAAGGGAGTGAGGATCTCAGAGTGGGTGATCCATGGGGTTAGGTTAGCTGACACGGATACTAGGATGGTTGTTAAGGCAGTCCAGGAGAAGATGGCGATCCATGGTCATGAAAGCTGCGTGGAGGACCTTATTGATCATCGACTGAACGGTGAGTTCAATCGTGTGCAAGCGATGGCGATGATTAAGGTCGCCGTTTCATGCGTGGAGGAAGACAGGGGCAAGCGGCCCAACATGAGCTCTGTTTTGCATGCGATCTTGTCGGTTGAAGATGAATAAGCAAGGTGATAGATCTGTTGCTCTCCTCAAGGGATCGTCAATTTTGAGGCAGCTAGTGTCTTGTGGATTTATGGTTGAACACAAAATTATTGTTGTCACGATAGTACTCTGACTTCAGTTAGATTATGTATTTAATGTACTGTAATTACTTTTTATTAGGTGGCCAGTGTTAACGGTTAGTAGATTGTGCTGGACAACATGGTTTAAAATGATACTAGCCAAAATATTCCTGCTCCCCTCCTTTTTTTAAGTACCCCCTCTATCTCATAAAGTGTTATTCCGCTCTCTGAAAAGTGAAAAGTTAAACATTATTAACTTTGACCAAATATATATAAAGAAAAATATTAATATGTATGATGCATAATCAGTATTATTAGATGGATCATTGAATATATTTATATAATACACTTCTTTAAAGATACAAATATTACAGATATTTTATAAACTTAGTCAAACTTAAAAATATTTGACCAACACGAATTCCATAGTGATATTTGTTAGACCTTAGGATCAACTAGGAGTAGATCAGTGGGGTAAACCATTCTCCATTCGGGATAAACAAGTGACGTAGTACTAGATCTACGAGATCCAGGAAAAGGAAATGCACTGGGGTCATACCATCAGAGAAGGTAGGAGCAGGTGCGGTGGAAGATCCGGATCCGGAGGCTGTCATGTCTTCGGTAGTGGATCTGCGCTAGGCAGCGACGGTCGGAGAAGACTCGTGGTGTAGTGGCGGTGCTGGGGACTTCCCGTCATTGCCTGCGCCCCTACTCGAGATCGGGTTTAGGGTTTGTCGGTGGAGAGTGACGACTCACGATGAACCTTGTCCTGAGAGCCGGCGGCCCCTACCTTTATTTATAGCGCAGTGTGACAGGGGTCCTCCAGCCATAGATGGGTTGGACGCCCCCGAACAGGGCGTAGGTAAGGCCCAATTAGGCCTTTGGGTCTAATCGGTGGGAGATCACTCCAACAATATTATTTTTAGGACCGAAGGAATTGCTGCTCTCTATGACTATAATTTTCCTTGGAGTGGCGGTGGAAAGAAATGAGAATCTCACTAAATGCATGAGAGAATAACATCATACGAGTAAGGTCAGTTTGGAGGTAGCTATAGTGTGGTCGGTGGTTGTTTATATTACAGCAGTAACTGATAACCAGACACAGCAAGTGGAGGATGCCAGGTAGGCCATTATTTGGGCCGTTGGGGGGAGAGAGCTTCATGGTGGCGTCAGCCGCCGGAGATGCTAAAGGTGGTACAAGGGCGATATATGGCGTCGTGAAGAAAAAAAATGGACTGCCACAAACAATCAATCATCGTATAGACAGATGGATCCTTTTCTTTTTCATTTTGGCATAAAAATAGATATATCAAGATCATTGGTTAATAGTAGGTCGCAAAAAAAAGAACATTTGGTTAATATATGTTATCTCTATAGTTCTCACCAAAATAGAGTAATCGCTATAGACCACAAGAAGATGGAAGAGTTGACTTGAGTCTTGAGGTGATAACCAACTAACGAAGTTTTGTAGTCATAGTCATAGGGTTGATGAGCAATTGCCAGCACATGGCATGAACATGATGAAAGGCATCGTTGTTCGCATATCGGAGTCTCATCAGATTTGTGTTATATTTAAAAAAAAAGCACTGCGTTCGAACCACCATGTTTAGTGGCTAGAGATGGTTATACAATAATCAGATTGCTAGTCAAAATAACTCTTCCAATAATGGCTTATAGAAGTACTAGTAGTTTATTGTTGCAATTACCTCTAGTGAAGTTCCCTCTTATGGGTCATGTGGGAGAAAAAAAAGTTTTGGATGACGGGCGAGCGTCATGCTAAGGGAACAGGGATTCTGACCGTATTCGAGACCAAATTCGTTTAGAAGTGTTTAGATCTATCCGTATTCGAGTTCGTATATTCAACATCTAATACCATATCCATATCTGAATACTTAAATCGTATATTTATGATGTTGACATCTAATCCTATCTTATCCGACATGGTTGACATTAACCGTATTTGAATCCGAATCCGACCAGAAATATAAAAACAAATATGATATCGATGATATCCGTCCGTATCCAATCCGTTCCCATCCCTATATGAGACTATCTCTAGTCAAATAATTCCATGCGAGATTAAACACTCAAAATCCTCATATTTATTGTGGCTCTTTGGGTTTATTTGATTTAATTTACTATAAAATATTATTGGACCGAGTACAATTAAATTCAACAGGTCTTGCTGCCAAGAAACTTTTTTAATATTTAAATACAAAATGGCTACGATCGCTTCCTTCTTCCACACATGCATGTTGTTCTTGGGTTCCTGTTAGGGATATAGTATATAAACTAGATAAATGCTCGTGCTTTGCAACTGAAAAACATAATACCACGATAACATATGTATGAGCATGTGTTATATTGTTCCCTAAAATAGATACTGCAATCGTGATATTCCAATCAATACTACATAAGTCTGTTTCTGAATTTGAATGCGAAACTGAAACATCAACTTCAGTTGTCCATAACACTTCATGACTACGATACGCGAAAGCTTGCATTCACCTTAATCATAACAAGTTTGTGTTTCATAATACATGTTTTATGATCTATTGTACAATTAAGAATTTATATTCTCAATAGTTTGTCCAGGAGAATGTGCTTTGCATGGACACCATGTTGCAGCTGGTCACCAATCAATCACCAATCAAAGATGATCCGAAACATGTTCCTAGCGTATTGTCAGTGTGTTGCAGCAGTTAAAAAATAATACCATAATAAGAAAGTAATCATTGCTAATAAAGGTTTCCGCTAACTCAGCAATCAACATACCACTTAGGAGTCAGAAACAACGCATAAGCTATTTTCTTTGACCGTTTTGATTGAAGACAAATGAAGGGGTTTGTGAACTGATGCCTAGCACCAAGCAGCAAGTGTCGCCAAAATCATAAAACAAAACCAACAATCAAACATGGACCCTTTTGTACACCCTTGACAAAACATTCCAGAACTACTCTACTCCCTCTACCACTGGAGACTAACATACGACAAGAACATTCTTTTAAGTTATGGTTTAGGTACAACCTAAGCAGCTGGGGTACGGTAACGTGGGCACATTCCCTATTCCGGGACTTCATTCCCAAACGTGATGGAGCGCGAATTGTATCCAAAAGCAATAAGAGGAACGCCAAATACCAAACGACTATGGAATGTGTCTCGCAGCCATAGTGATTCGGGGATATACGAAGCTTAGGCAGGGAAGAAAACACACCTCGGGTCGTGTCGCTTGTGGTCGCCGGCGGCGGCCGGAGTGCCGGAGTGCCAGAGCCCAGTCCAGGAACTAGTAAATAAAAAATGAACTAGTTGTTTTTCTCATAAGTCATAACTACACTAAAATATTAATCACTAACAAACGTTTTTATGATTACAGGTCTGCAATCTATATAAGGACATAAGGAGCACATGTGTACAAGAGAGAGATCATGAGGCTTCATGTCATATTGTTCGTTGCAACCTTCTCCAAAGACTTATTATCTACTAGTAATTCCGTCAGCCAGGATTATCATCGGTCGTTGCTCCATCGGCCGTTGCGGGTACAGAAGTCACGTCCCCTCCAAGTATGGCGGGATTGGTTAATGAACAATCAACACTGATGAGATCCGCTCCAATGACTTCAGGAGGACGGGTTCAGCTTAATACAGATCTATCATCATTGGCTTTGTTAGGTCTGTATTCCAAAGCAGTCAGGTTCCTCCTAACTGGTGGGGATATGGTATGCCTCTAGAGTTTTTATCAAATAATTATGGATCTCAAATGGCTGACATAACAGGGAAAGCTCCCATACCATCGGCACCTCCAGTTTCACCGATGACTCAAGTGCCTGAGTATTCCACGACAACTACCATGCGGCCAGTTGCTGGGAATTTTCAGATGTTAACATTCCAAGCGCCTAATGGAAGCCCATGGGCAAATCCGTTGCCGACACAACAGAGGTTTATGTCTCAGGTAGGGTATGTCAATTCAGCAATGACAGCCAATTACCAGCCATCGGCAAGTTTTGTGCCGATGAATGCCAATAATGGTTGGTTGGGACAGTTGCCCTTTCCACAAACAGCATAGCAAAATCATCAAGTTGCAGGGGTTCAACAAGGTCACATGTAGGTTGGCTTTCAGAATCAAGCACCGGCAGCTCAACTAATGAATCTTACTCAGCAGATCAGTGGCCCACAAGCAATGACCAATATGATGTTTGCTGGAGATCGTGTACCCCAGAGACACGTGGAAGCATATCCACAGCTGCAGGAAGTTCAACTAGCACATCAAGAGGATGTCGATGCTTATTGGGCCGATAAGATAGCAGAGGTCATGAGAGATTAGTTTGGGATAAAACCTAAAGTCAATACTTACTCTTATCAGACACCATATCCTCCTGCATATGATCTAATTATGCTTCCAAATCGGTACAAAGTGCCAGATTTTACTAAGTTCTCTGGATAAGATGACACATCAACGATGGAGCATGTCAATCGCTTTATCATCCAGTGTGGAGAAGCTACTAACAGAGATGAATCAAGGGTTCGATTGTTCTCATCATCTTTGTCTGGATCGGCATTTACTTGGTTTATTTCATTACCTCCAAACTCTATCATTACTTGGGCCGATCTGGAGAAATAGTTCCATAAATATTTATTTTCTGGAGTTCATGAAAAGAAACTTAGCGATTTAGTGAGAATGCGACAACGTAATGATGAATTGGTAGAAAGTTTTGTGCAGAGGCTTCGGGATGTGAAGATCAAGTGTTATAGCTTGGTTTTGGATGATCAGCAGCTGGCCAATTTGGCTTTTCAAGGGTTATTGCCATACCTCAAGGATAAATATGCTTCTCAAGAATTTGGGAGTTTGAGCCATCTGGTGCAGAGAATTTCTGATCAAGACACTAGGGTTTTTGAACCTAGAAAGAATAGGAATAAAAAGTTGTCATTTGTCGATGAGGCAAAAAATTCTGATTCTGATGAAGAACCAGTCATCGGTTTGGCAAAGTGGATGAAGAACAAGAAGCTGATGTCTTGTCCTTTTGGCTAGAAAGAGCCAGAAAAGTTTGCTTTTGATATCACCATGGCCGATAGGATATTTGATTTCTTGCTTCAGGAAGGACAGATTAAACTGTTGCCAAATCATGTGATCCCATCGGCAGAAGAATTGAAGAAAATCAAGTATTGCGAATGGCATAATGCAACTTCGCACGGTACAAATGAATGCAAAGTGCTTATGCAGCAGTTGCAATCGGCTATAGAATCTGGGAGAATCAAGTTTGATAGTTCTAAAACTCAAAAGTTGATGAAAATTGATCAGCACCCTTTTCCCACGAATATGTTGGATGCTAAGGGTAAAACCAAGGTTCTGACACCAAAAAATGCTGAGGAAAACGTATCGGTAGATCCCCAACATCAGGTAACTACCGATGACGCTAAAGGAAAGGGTTTGCTAAAGGAAAGTGGCAGTTCTAGAAGACCTCCTCGATCCAGCGTCATGATCACTCATAGGCAGCATCGGGAGACATGGCAGCAGCGTGAAGATCGGTATCGACGACAGCAAGAAAAGAGGCGTCGACAAGAGTGGAATCGACATAGAGATCATTGGGATTGTTCGTTCTTTGTTCATTGCTGGGAACAGGGTATCAAACTGCCGACCGTTCAGGATTGTCCCAAGTGTAATGGTTACCATCGGCACGATCGATCAAATCGAAGGTTCCAGCCCGATGATCGACGTTTTAATGGGCCAATCAGAGGAAGGACATCAGTTCATGATCGGCTGGGCGGCAGGCTTAATGTGCATGAACGACTGGGTGAACGTGTTGGAAACATCCCAAGGAATCAGGAGGAATTAGAAGAAATGGCAAATGCTAGGGTTCCTGATGAGGAAGTATTTTATAGGGATCCCAACATACGTCGTGTAGAATCATCTGAGGTTTGTTATCAACCGGTTTGGAAGACTAAGCTTCCCCGATGGTGTCTAGAGGGTTTGACCAGAACTCAGAGGAGAAGGATGCAGCGGGAATGCCAGGAAGATTTGTGTAGAGAGGAAAGTTCTTCTAAGCCTGAGAATCGGCAACAGCCAGATCGTAAGGGAAAAGGTCCATCAGTAGATGTCAATATGGTATTTATGTTGCCAATGGAGTTTTTGGCACCTTCTAGTGATGATGAAGCTAATCTCTCTGATCAAATAGCTCAGTTGGCGCTTGACCTGATGATGGCTGTTTTTGAAAAGCCAATTGATGATGAAAGACAGCAACTCAAAGCTTTGTTCGTTAAGGGCAAGGTTGATGGACAACCAGTCTTTAAAGTACTCATTGATGGAGGAGCTGCAATTAATATTATGCCCTATGTGATGTATTGGAAGCTTGGCAAAGGAGATCAAGATTTTACCAAGACTGATATGATGCTGAAAGACTTTGAGGGCAATGTGTCTCCAGTTAAAGGAGTTGTATGCGTTGAATTGACTATTGGCAGCAAGACCTTGCCGACAACTTTCTTTGTCATCAATGGTAAAGGTGCGTACAACCTACTGTTGGGAAGGGATTGGATTCATGCCAACTGTTGTACAATGCATCAATGCCTCGTTCAGTGGGTTGGAGACAAATTGAAGTTGTCCCTGGAGATTCTTCTTATATTATTGCATCAGCGGAGTCAGATACTTATGAGCGGACTAAGTGCATATCGGGAGAAGCCTGGGAAAAGGATTTCCTCAAGGTTGCCGATTATGAGATTCCACTGATCCAAGCAGTCGATTTTGATGAAGAATTTTGATGGATAGATTCACCGATGATGGAAAGTTAGGACAGGGGTTCACATTGGCCGATGATTTGGTAGAAGTAGATATTGGTAATGGTGATAGGCCAAGACCTACTTTTATTAGTGCTAAGTTAGATTCCGAGTGTAAGCAACAATTAACCAATTTGTTAAAAGAATATAAAGATTGTTTCACTTGGGATTATACTGAGATGCTTGGATTAAACCGATCAATTGTTGAACATCGGTTACCTGTCAAATCTGGATTTCGGCCACATCAGTAGCTAGCACACCGATGTAACCCTAATGTTCTTCCTGATATTAAGGCTAAAATAACCAAACTAATTGAAGCCAAATTTTTTCGGCAGTGTTGGTATGCAGAGTGGATTTCCAATGTTGTTCCTGGCTATAAGAAAAATGGGAAACTCCATGTGTACATTGATTTCAGGAATGTCAATAAAGCTACGCCGATGGATGGCTACCCGATGTCGGTTGCCGATTTGTTGGTTGATGCTGCAGCTGGGCATCGAATTATGAGCTTTATGGATAGTAATGCAGGATACAATTAGATATTCATGGCTGAAGAGGACATTCCCAAGACTGCTTTTAGATGTCCTGGTCATGTTGGTTTGTTTGATGGATAGTCAAGACTTTTGATTTGAAAAATACCGGTGCTACTTATCAAAGGGCCATGAATTTTATCTTTCATAAATTCATCGACACGTTGGTGGAAATTTATATTGATGATGTGGTGGTTAAGTCTAGAGATTTTATAAAGCATCTAGCCGATCTACGGAAGATACTCAAGTGTACGAGGAAACATGGTTTAAAGATGAATGCTAATAAATGTGCATTTGGTGTATCGGCAGACTAGTTCTTGGGTTTCATGGTGCATCAGAGAGGGATTGAAATTAGTAGAAGATCCATTGATGCAATTAACAAAGTAGTTGCTCCTGCCAATAAAACCAAACATCCGTCCTTGATCGGCAAGATTAATTTCATCACGAGGTTTATATCCAATCCGTCGGGTAAGATCAAGGCTTTCAGTCCTTTGCTCAAATTGAAAGCTGATCAGGAGTTTGTGTGGGGGATTGAACAGCAGTTGGCCCTAGATGAAATTAAGAGGTATTTGATAAATCCCACCTCAACGTAGAAAACCCTTCAGATTATACTTGTCGACCGATGATACTGTTATCGGGTCAGCCCTTATTCAAGAATTTGAGGGGAAAGAACATGTGATTTATTATCTAAGTAGGAGATTGGTGGATGCCGAGACAAGGTATTCAGCTATTGAGAAATTATGTCTATGTTTGTACTTTTCTTGTGTTAAATTGAGGCACTATTTGCTATCGGCCAAATGTACTATCATATGCAAGGATGATGTGATCAAATACATGTTGTCGATGCCGATTTTGAGTGGTAGAATCGGCAAGTGGATTCTGGTGTTGTCAGAGTTTGACCTACGTTACGAATCGGCAAAGGAAGTCAAGGGGCAGGTTATGGCCGATCTTGTTACTCAACATTTGAAAGCCCAAGTTTGGTTTTGGTAATTAATGACACCAAGTTGCTAATGCTTTGTGTTTAAGCGATTTGAGATAGGCATAGCAACACATGTGATGAAGGTGCATGGTGGCATGGGAAGGTGGCCACATCATCACAAAGGGATGAAGCATGAAGTGAAGATCATGGTGATAGACGAGGAGCAAAGTTATCAAGGCAAAGGTATAAATATAGGGTTTTACTTTTACCAGTCTAAGATGAGTAGAGAAGTGATTGACCAGGTTTAGGATAGATACCCGACTATCAAGAGGGGAAATCATGGTCATCTCTCGAATCAAGTGCTACTAGGTCCATATCTTGAGCATATGCATTAGGATCTAGTAAAGTGCTAACTTAATTCCTTTGGTGAAAATGTTTGTGAAAAGCTAACACACACGCACTTTGGTGGTGGACACTTGATGGTGTTAGCACATTTGCAAAGGAGATGGAGTTCCTAAGGTTGAGAGGGGTTTGGGTTCCTCTCTCCCTCCTGCCGAGCTTGCGAAGCGGGATTCAGCGCTTTTGAGAAAAATAAGTGTATATTTTCTATTGTACCGGTGGGAATTTTGGAGAAGTCACGGGAGTGTTTCTCACCGGACGCACTGCGTAGAGGCACTGGACGCTGGCCTTTAGCGTCCGGTGTACTGTCGGGTGTAGCAGAGTGCACCGGACGCACCGGAGTGAGTCCGGTGCTCAGCGTCCGGTGTGCGGGCGTTTTACGAACCTCTCTGGGTATGAGTCCGGTGAGCACCGGACGGTCCGGTGCTTAGCGTCTGGTGACCCTGAGGTTTTGCATACCTCCCTGAGTTTTAGTTTGGTGTGCACCGGACGCGTCCGGTGTGGACCTGCAGAGCGTCCGGTGCTTTGCAGGTAGCCATTAGAGACTGACACGGGAGTTTCAAGGACACGTGGCTAACTCCAGTGCACTGGATGCAGGGGATCGAGCGTCTGGTGCTCACTTAGCAGCGTCCGGTGCCCCCGTTTTCAGCCCAGTGAAAGTGGCCAACGACTAGTTCTTTGAGGGGGCTTATAAATAGGAGGTGGCTGGCTTTGGGAGGGCATCTCTTGCACATTTGATTACTTGAGGCATACTTTGAGATAGAGAACACTCCTTCCACTCATCTCCTTGCTTGATTGTTAATCTTTGTGAGATTGAGTGAGATTCAAGTGCTTGCATTGAGAGTTGCATCTAGTGGCATTTGATTCTTGAGTTTGCTGCGGATTTCTTGTTACTCTTGGGTGTTTTCTGACGGCCTAGACGGCTTGTAGCAGCGGTGGTGTTGAGCTCGTGATTGGAGATTGTTTCGAGCCTCACCAAGTGATTTGCGAGGGGTTCTTGAGCCTTCCCCGCGGGAGATCGCAATTGGCTACTCTAGTGGATTGCTCGTGGCTGGGAGGATCCCCATCATGTGAGTGGATGTGCGGCACCCGCTGAGGGTTTGGCTTTGGATTGCCAATTAGCTCGTGATCTATCAAGTGGGTGTATCGCCACAACGAGGACTAGCTTGTCGGGAAGCAAGTGAACCTCGATAAAAATCTTGTGTCATCTCTTGCTGAGGATTCTCTTATGATTGTAAGTGATTGGTTAGATATATCTCTACTCTACAATGTTGGTATAACAATCACTCTCCACTCCTTTACTTTCTTGTATACCTTGCTAGTTGTTTAGCTTGTTTAGTTTAGTCTTCTTGTTTAGGAGTGCAACTAGCCTTCTCTTGTTGTTGTGCTTTAGTGTTTAGCCTTGTACTAGTTTGTGTAGGTGGCTTGCATAGCTTAGTTGAGCTAGTGCTAGAATTGCTTCGCTATTTGTTTTACTAATTCACTTGCTTAGTGAAGTTTGTAGAAAATTTAAATAGGCTATTCACCCCCCTCTAGCCATTTGGACCTTTCAACATTGCAGTTCAGTTGATTCTTTGGAATTTGCTCCTTGGACGCTTTTCTTTGATGGATCTACATGCGATCAAGGAGCAGGTATCGGCATAGTGCTAATTTCTCCTCGAGGAAGAAAGTATGAGTTTTCATTGCTGATTGTTGCTACATCGACGAACAATCAGACTGAGTATCAAGCTTTGGTGAAAGGGTTAGAATTACTAATAGAGATTCATGCCGATGCCATGGAAATCTTTGGTGATTCTATGCTTGTTATAAATCAGTTTACTAGGGTTATGAATGTCGAAGTGAGGTTTTAATCTCACACTACAAGAAACATATGGTTTTTTAACGTTTAGTTATGTCACAATATATTAAATTTATGTTACAAATTAAGATTTGTGACATCAAGTTGACAAAAATCAAAACGTGGCAAAGCCCGCGTCATAAAATGATTATGTGACATTTGTTTAGTTCATGTCACTAGCTTATGACATTGCTTTATTGTCACAAAATCGTAGGCCTTGCCATGTGGCAGCTGACATGATAGGGAGAAAAAATGTCATAAAATGAGTTTTGGCCTACTAAAGCCCACATAGCTCATGGGCCTAAAATCTATTTAGAGTGGTGTTAGCTGGTCTATTGTTTTCAATTAGAACCCATATAGATTTCGAGCCGACAACAAGTCATCCCATATAATATTTTTTTTAATCTCATAATACATCACGTATTTTATCTCACATATTTCAGCCCATATTTTTCCCGAGTCCACAAAATTCAGCCAATTTTTTTCCCAGCACACACAATTCAGCCCATATAATTGCATCCATATAATTTTTCAACATATAAAACATCGGATCCAAATAAATTAACATCTCCACAGTAAATACAATATCATTACATCAATCCACCAATTCATTACACATGTAGGGTCTCAAGTCTCAAATTTAAACCTGCAGCAGCAGCACATGTGTAAGGGCATAACGGCATTCTAGTGATAAGCAAGTACCAATTGCTTTAGTCAGTTATTCCTCTGAAGTTTAGACCCTACAAATATACAGTAAAGGATAAGCTGCAATTATTCAAAAATCTCTCACAAAATATATAGACTCAAAATCTAGTGATTTCAAAGACATGAAAAAGATATATTTTACCACACAACAAGATATAATTCAAAGTTATTAGTATTACTGGATATCACATAAATATCTATGCATAAACATTATAATAATACAATGTTCAAAACCAATGTTAAGTTACTTCGTGCACATGTTTAGGCAAAATCAGCAAGTCTGAAAATTGAAGCAATCTGAATGTATTAGAAATAGAAACCAAAATTTACAACCGCAAGCAGAATGCAATTTAACAGGACATGCATGGCCTGATTTCCTGAATAGGCTGCATAGGGGTTGTCTGGCATGAAAAGCTTAGCTGTTGCAACCTTATTTTGAACTAACTAGTGCAGAGCGCGCCTAGCTGCTGATGGCTTGATGTTGCTCTTATAGTATTTTGGTTAATGAGCGGTTGCATTATGCCTTTGTCGGTCCAGGAGTTGATGCAGTCTGCATATGTTAGTAAGCAAGATAATGCACATTTCAGCTAACTGATAGTTAATGCACTTCTAGAATATCATCACTTGGACATAACTAGTAGGATTAACCTAGTTCAGTTCGCCATTTTCTCTGATGCAAAGAGAAGAAATTACCCAAATAATGTCTTCCAAGGTGCTGAATTGCTTCATTCAGCAACTTAACAGCGCCTTCTATGTCATCCTGACCAGTTAAGAATACCAAGATATCCCCTGATGGTTCTTGTAGAAAAATTCTGCAAGTGAAGATATGCTATTTGATTAGCCAGAGAACTCCCAGTGAAAAAATATGAAAGATAGTAGTTCCATATATTAATTCGCAAACTAGCCAGATCTTTCATTCAAAAAATTAAAGCACCAAAACTTGCTAGATCTCTATTTTTTTAATAATAATTTTCTAATTGCACGTGAACCATGAAATCGTCTACTGATGAGCCATGAAATCGTCTACTGATGAAAACTGAAAACCACATGACTGATCATAGTGTCGGCGTCTAGACTCGTGGTCTAGGCACTAACAAGTATAAGTCTGCGTGACTATCCAAATTTGGATGGTGATGCAAGTGAGACACAGAGAGTTTATACTGGTTCGGGCCAAGAATGCCCTACGTCCAGTGTGGCTGTGGATTCTGTATAACCTTACACCCAAAGGTGCTTGTAGTAGGGGGTACAAGCTGGTTGCGAGAGAGGGCTAAGTCCCAGGTCTCGGCTTGGTGGTGGACAGAGTGCGGGTTGCTGCTCTGAGAAAGAGTGTTGTGTGCGTGTGAACTTTTTGAACCCGTTTTTAGTTGCGAACCCTGGCTGCCCTTTTATAGTCTCAAGGGAAGACCAAGTATTTACATGAGTAGATTTCTTTTATTGAATGGTGAAAACACAGTCCCGACCCTGTTGAGGCTGGTCCATCTCGTCCTTGAGGGATGGTTGACAGC
>Ga0182004_10000546_pt1 | contig 23587 bp, 7 predicted proteins | sample Sormic07211540_1_FD_120479 | JGI IMG/M metagenome (GOLD analysis project Ga0182004, IMG submission 120479) | Endophyte microbial communities from Sorghum bicolor roots, Mead, Nebraska, USA - 072115-40_1 MetaG | ecosystem: Host-associated > Plants > Roots > Unclassified | place: USA: Nebraska...
AGAAACCTGCCCGTCCTCACATGTGGCATGCAAAAACCGCGGCTCCCGTCTGATGGCAGCATGGCGCGCTCTCGTCTCTATCGCGCGGGAAACTCATGCCAACCTCGCGCGGGAAATATCGGCTACTGGTTCGGGTCCGAACGTTCGGACCCGAAGAATCCCGCCTGGTACCTCCCTCCTCTCTCTCCCTCGCACACACGCCGACGCCGCTCCTCTCTCTCTCACACACACACGCCGACGCCGCGCCTCCCTTCTCTCTCTCTCACACACCCCGACACTAGGTCAGCGGCGGCAGCGGCGAGGCTCCAACAGCCACGGCGCGGGGGCTGGGGCCGAGCCCGTTCGGCGGATCCGCGGATCGCGGCGCGGCGGGGGTCTTGCTCGCGCCAGATCCGGCGAGGAGGAACGGTGGGGGTGGGCGGATCCCGACTAGCAACGGTGCAACGCCTATCGCCAATATTTCACTCGCCATGGCTAACAATTCCACCTCCCCAGTTAACCATGGCCAGTGCCTATCCGACACTTGGTCGAGGTGTGTGACAGGGACTGTCACCGCAGCGCACACCTTCGAGTTGACCAATTTCTCGCTCCTCGAAGGCAGCATGGGTATCGGCAAGTACGTCGATTCCAGCACTTTCAGCGTCGGCGGCCATGACTGGAACATCAGGGTCTACCCCGATGGATGGAAGGAGGATGATGATGATTATGTGTCAGTCTTCTTAAATCTCGAAAGAGGAGCAGTTGGTGTGAGGGTGAAGTACAGTATGAGTTCACTGGACAAACATGGCCATGTATCCAAGGTACGAGACGACATTCACACCTTCGAGTGGACCAACGGCTTTCGGGGTTGGAGCAAGTACATGGACAAATGCAAGCTGCAACCGCTGCTGGATCTCAACAATGATTGCTTTACAATCAGATGCGATTTGACCGTCAACCAGGATCCTCGAACGGAAGCTGTTGCAAGCACCATCGTAGTTCCACAGCCGAACTTGCAGCAGCATTTTGAGCACATGCTGAAGGACGGCAGAGGAACAGACGTGACGTTCAGCGTGGCCGGCGAACTGTTCCGTGCCCACCGATGTGTGCTGGCCGCACGGTCTCTGGTGTTCCAGGCCGAGCTCTTCGGTCCAGTGAAGGAAGAAGCTACGCAGCCAATCAGGATCGACGACATGGAGCCTACCATCTTTGAGGCGCTTCTTCACTTCATCTACACAGATAGATGCAACGTTGGTGAAAATGTGGCGATGCAGCACCTGCTGGTCGCCGCAGATCGATATGGGCTGGATAGGCTGAAGGCGATCTGCGAGGACAAGCTGTGCCATGCCATTGATGTGGAGACGGTTGCTACCACCATCACCCTAGCGGAGCAGCACCAGTCCGTGCAGCTCAAGGATGGCTGCCTCAGGTTTATCATCGCTTCCCGTGACGTGCTTGGTGCTGTTATGAAGACAGAAGGGTTTAAGCATCTCGTCGCAAGCTGCCCTTTGGTGTTGAAGGAGATATTAGACAAGATGGCCGGAGCTAAATAAGGTAGTCGATAGGTGGTGATTGGGGCCATGAAAAGTTCATGAAGAAATCTAAGCTGCAAAAGTCCCTCCGCCTCAACCACGACAGCCTCACGGTCAGTTGCAATCTGACTGTTATAGGAGAGTGTCGATCTGATGAAGTTGAAGACGATGTAAACGCACAGTTGTGATCCCTCGGGCGAACCTGAGCCAAGATCTTGCACGCATGTTGAAGGCGCTGAGGTCACCTTTGATGTAGACGGCAAGCTGTGTTCTCTGCCCATAGATACTCTCCGCACGGTCCCCGGTCTTCAAGGCACTGCTCTTTGGTCCAATGAAGGCGAATGCAGCGCATAGAGCCTGCCATCTTTGAGGCGCTTCTTCAGTTTCTCTACACTGATTCTATTCCACCGCCGGGTGACGATGACGACGACTGTGGTGGTGGTGCTCATCAGGAGGATAATGTGACGTCGCAGCACTTGTTGACTGCAGCAGATCAGCACGGGGTCGACATGCTAAGGCTTACGTGCGAAGTGAGGCTTTGCCGCAGCATCGACTTGCTAACTGTTGGCACAACTCTAGCTTTGGCAGAGCGACACCACTGCATCCAGCTCAAGGATGCTTGTCTCGAGTTCATTGCCTCACAAGATATGGTTGGTGCTATCATGGAGACCGATGGATTCAAGCATCTCCTTACCAATTTGCCCTTTCATCATGAAAGAGATCTTAGACAAGATTGCAGACGCAAGAGCAGGAGCACGCTGAAAGTTTAGCTGAAAAGTATTGGATTCTGCATTTGTTACATTCTATCAGCCTTTTTTTCTACCATTTTCTATCGATTTTCTATCATATATGGCCAGTGTGTGTCATCATCATATTCAGAACTCTTATACATGACCATGTTTTTTTTGCACTGCACAAGTTCTAAAAATGTTCCCATTGTTTTTTTCAACAAGTTCTTATTATTACCCTTCTTTATTTAAATTCTCTTTTTTTTCATGTTCCATGCGTGCCTGGGCAACCACCAGATTGGTTTATGAGTAGTCTGACATGTGACACGGTTTTATATTTTATACTTTGACCATTTATTTATTTTATGTTATAATATTGTTTGTGACTATAAACTAATGATTATGGGATAGTATATTTCATATTACTAAGTTTGTATTACTATAGTTAAAAATTGTTGATAAAATTGTTAGGCAAAGATTATGAAGTTTGACTCTTAATGAACACGAAATGCTTATCAAAAGCTGCTAAAACATCTAGCTGATCTAAACATGTCTTTGATCCTGATTAGTCATGGAGAATAGAAGCTGCCAAAAAAGTTATATTTGATCAATAATAAGTTTCTTCCGATATAATAGGAGCTGCAATGGGCGCACAGGCACAGAGCATAATGTGATGGAAAATGATCGAGTGCTGATAATATAATGCAGAGTACGTACTGCTTGCTGTTCGGCTATATATTTCCAGTGACACTTACTTATGCTCCAGACGGTAGCGACCTTGCCCAAAATTTCCTTCATGATTGCATTGCAGGGCAGCTAGTGATGAGATGTTGAACCCATCGGTTTCCATGACGGCATGCAGGCACCTCTGAGCTGGGTGCAGTGGTGTTGCTCTGCTAAAGCTTTGGTGGTGGCCACCGTCTGCACATCGATATCGTGGCACAGCTTTGCTTCGCACATACCGAGATCGGCTGCAAGTAACATGTGGTGCTGCATTCTTCGTTTGAGCTTATCAGTCAAATCAGCCAGTTATTCAGCTGTATTTTTCTCTAACAATAAATCAGTCAACAGTACTTTCTGTCATGACTTATCAACCAAACGAATAACTAATAGACATCAATATGTATTAAAAACTGAGAACGATCAGACGTGGCAAGCAGTCATGTAGGAGACCATGCTGACACATTTCTATCACACTGATATCTGCTTAAGCACGTTAAAATTTGACAACAATAGGAGCTCTCCCACATCAGGCCGACGTGTGAGCCGGGGGCGCCCACGATCGTGCCGGTGCTCGCCTCTGCGACCGGAGACACAGCTCGCGCGTGCACTTCGGTGCAGCGGCGCGCGCTACATGACTGCAGCTTGCAGCTTGGTTCAGCTGACACATCTAAATGCTGATTAATCAGATTGTGTTCATTTTACTTGCCACTGCTCACTGCATTGGCATCGTAGAGCTGTTTCGCATCAGCTGTATACGCTGCTTGGCATTGTGTCGAGACAAACTGCTTATTACTCTGATTGTTTTTGTAGATATCATATACAACATTATTCACAAGGAAACTACTTCAGTCTCGGATAATCTTTGTCCTACAATGGATACAAGAGATACACAGTAGAAGCCTCATGATCTCGTAGATTTCTGAATGATATCAGAGCCTTGATACTGCTGAGGGGCCCATTACAATCATCACTTTGCCAACCGCCTTCCTATCTCTCAGGGCAGAGAACGCAAGATGGGCCTGTGGAAAATTACACCCACAAAATATAATTGACACAGATTACATATACGCCAAAGCTCGACCGCAATCAATTCCTTATAATGAACAGTTGAATTGAACACATGCATAATCATTTGCCAAGTATATTCAAGCAGAATGACTTAACCACATATATTCTTTTACCAGAGATGATTGGTGTACATGCAGTTAAATCTGGTTTGAAGCAGTTTAATAAAGGGAAAAGTCCATTTTTGGTCATCCAACAATTGCCCGAGTCTGTTTTTGGACATGCAACTCTAGAACCAGAAATCTTTGACCACCGAACTACCAATACCACACAAATTTGGTAACAATGGTAGTTCTGTATTTTCTGAAAATAACAGGACTGGATTTCTTTAAAAAAAACATAACTAATTCATTTTAAATAAGAAAAATATGAAACCAATAACAAAATATTTTTAAAAGTATAATCTATCTATTGGTGCCCTATTGCTTTATTATTACTCGTAGTCATGTTTGTTGCTCACTTAAAATCATCATTTTTCAACTATATTATACCCGAGATTGACCAAAGAGAATCCATGGCAGACTAGGAGTAAATAGAAGATCTCCAACAGACCAACCACGCAGGTGCCATGCTCCAGATATAGATCACATTTAGACATTGTAACAAGTATGGCATCACTAGCCCTCGAAAAGTAATTTAATTAATTTAACCAACATATTTCATACTCTATTTTGTGTCTTGACTCTGTTGGTCAATCACTAGGCTTAATATAGCACAAAAAGATGACTTAAATAAATAACAAGTATGACCAAGAGCAATAAAACACAGGCAAATAAGACCTAAATAAATCCAAATCTAGCACCGGTACATACATTATATTTTTAGAAAGAAAAAACCGACACTGGTTTCATATTTTTATGACTTAAAACGTGTTAGTTATGAATTTTTAGAAATAAATCAGTCGTAATTTCCAGAAAATACACAACTTCCAAACTAGCTACATGGCCAAACTTATCCGGTATTGATAGTTCAGTGGCCAAAGATTTTTCTGATTTTAGAGTTGCATGGCCAAAATCAAACTCGGGCAATAGTTCAACGGTCAAAATGGACTTTTCTCTTTAATAAAATGCCCATACTTATTCATTCAAATGGACAACAGCTGTTGTTTAGATAGTATACTCCAGTTGCATAGCAATACAACGCTAACATGTGAATAGATGCTTTTACAAGTATAATGAAGAGCAATTTTGACTCTAGGAAACAACACGATACCAAAGTCTCCCTGCATTCCAAATTGTAAATCATTTTGGCTTTTCTAGGTAGGTGGCTTTTGATATGCATCTAGATGTATATTATGTCTAGATACATAATAAAATCTATGAATCTAGAAAGCCAAAACAACTTACAATTTGGAATGGAGGGAGTAACTAACAACAGATACAGCAATATAACAGTGCAAATGTACAAATGTAGTAACAAGTTAGACCACACTGGTTCAAAACAAGCTCATGGGATACATTAAGTGCTGCTGTCAATATGAGTAGTTGCCTTTGGACCATGCCATCTCAAACATGATAGCTGCTAAATGTTGCTTACCTCAACAAGTCTGTAGCAGTGTGAAATTTGAACTTTTATCAGACCCTTTGAAAGCCACGACAAGAGTTCATTGAGGGAATCAATGAGCACTCGTGGCCGATGAATTAAGTAGCTTCCCCAGTACAAACCATGAACTGTCCAGTTCTGAAACAGCAAAAGACCATGGTCAATTGTTTCTTCTTTTGGAGAAATTTGTTAGTGATTTCAATACGCATAATTTGTGAATCAAATAACTATATCATCAGTACATCCTTGTTTCAGAAGTTTCCCTTCACTGCTTAGATATTAAGCAATGTTATTCAGCAGTGTCTGTTTCCCCTTATAATTTCAAATTCCGTACATGCATCTTCAACTAACTGGTTACATATTTTCTTATTTCTCGCCAACAATCATTCTGGTGCAACCAGCATTACTTTTAATTGATTACATGATTAGTTTTCAAATTACTCACATGTAAATTTGTAGTAAGTCCCATAGTTCAGAATCCAGTATTCAATTTAGCAAGAAAAATGACAGTACAAATTCTAGAGATGTGTGTCAGAATCACAAATTCTAAGAATTTAATCAACATAAACATGGCACGTAGCCCAAGTGCTGAAAGCCAAATTATACTATAGAAAAACCTGAATAATCGCATTCTTAATATTTTATGCATAAGCGCACCTTAACAAGAGCAATATTTGCTCGAATAACTGGAACATCACCACTGGCAAATCCGATGACAAGAATGTGTGCACCCCAACTGAGAAGTTTCAGGCTATCCTGAGTTAGTTTCCCCCCGACTGGGTCATATAAAACATCAACGCCTTTCAAGCCTCTAGCCTTTAAGAAGGACTTGGCACTTTCGACAACATTATCCTTGCTTGAGTCAACTACATGATCAGCTCCTATGGACTTGAGATATTCCGATTTCTCAGCCCCCCTGAAGTCAAAGAGAAGGTATAGTAGACAGTAGACACCAAACAGTACCATATTGTGAAATAGTTATCTCATCGTGTTAATCACCTAGCAACTGCAATAACAACAGCACCACAAACTTTTCCTATTTGCACAGCAGATACCCCGACACCACCAGCAGCACCAAGAACAAGTAGCACCTGAAATTACAACAATCAAATGAGAAGGAATGAAGTACCGGGACACAAATGTTAAGTTGTTTCTTATTTCCTATTGTTTATATGTATCAAGGGTATATAAATGTCTCACAAGAGTTTAAAACAAGTAACACACAATAAGCATCACAACAAACCTTGGTATTCTAATCAATTAATATTAGGTGATGTGGAAGGCATTACTTCCCTCAACTACAGAAGGATACAAATCCTACAGCGCTGCTGCACCAAGCACTTCCGATCAGGCTATATGTTAATAGAAATCAAATGCCATTGTATCAATGCTATAAATGCATACTGTATGGATAACTTCAGGTATACACTACAAAACTTCAAGTATACACCCTGACCAGGATGTTACTATGTTGTCGATAGAATAATAATCATAATGCACAGAATTATAATCCCTTGGTTCCAAATGTGGTTTATGATAGCATGGACAGTAGATAGCAAATTTGACCTAGTAAATATTCTGAGATATATTTCCTGCTAGGAGTTATTATAAAAAATGCCCAAAAGACTTTTTTTTTCTTGACTAGCTGTTTGGGACTTGTTTTGTGGAGAGGAGAATTGAGAGTGGAGCAGTAGTTGAGAGGTAGTGTCATTTGTCCTCCTTTTTGGTCTCAACTTTGTTTTGAGCTGGCAATCCCAGAGCTAGACCATTTGTATCCTGTTCCTGTTTAAGCTTTCGAATAAAGAAGGCGGATGCCTTTGGTCTGAAAAATGTAGAAAACACATCACATAGAAGAAGAAAACCTGGCCAGCCTTCAATTGGGCTCGGTGAACAAGGGCCAGATGTGATGTACCAAATGCAACAGGTAAAGCCCCAGCTGTGACCAGGTCGCATCCATCAGGCACTAAAAATCTGATTCAGAAAAACATGACATCGATTTAGAAAGGAACAAAATAATCATTACATAACTAACACATCAATTTATTATATTCCAAACATACATTTACATCACACAGATGTCGTGGCAAAAATTCAGAATGAACTATTAATGCTAAGCACAGTCATTATGCATATATGCATTATTAAGATAGAAGATATATTCTTGACGAGAATGTGTAGATTAACAAGGAGCCTACCTGTGATATGGTTCAGCTGATGGAAATCCTTAACTGAAAGACAACAAAACTATGGAATAGCAGACATCCACTACAAGATTAGCAGCATCCACTTTTGACAAACCACAAGAACGTAAATGCTTGACCAAAGTGGCTGGCAGAAAATTCGACACAAATTCAGCTAATAGACAAATCACATGCATTTTATGTCAAACAGCACTAACATGGCTGCCTCCTCTACATTCGATTTTTTTTTTAGGAAAACAGGAGGGGTGCACCCCTACTGTGTCTACATTCGAAAATAAACATTCACTTCCTTTCTTACAGGAATAAATCAACAAAAAAAAAGCAATACAGAAAATCAACACTAATCTGAATGGCTGTTATCTCTTGCCAACAGAGTATGGTGCCTGCATTTTTTTTTCTTTTTGGTTATTAGCATGTATGGCCAAGAAATGCATTATCCGTTTATCTGTACATCGTCCAGTTAACATGAACACATCAATGAAAATCCTAACGGGTTTACGTTTTGCAACGCAACTAACAAGCTAACACAATAGTACTACTATCAAACAGAGGACCATATTTGCATCATGAACTCAACAGATTATTTTCATGTATTTCATAAAAAAAAAAGATTCTTTTCATGTGACAAAGTACCAAGAGATTTACAGGTTTCAAGAAACAGCAATTATTTATGCTCCTGAGATCCCCATCTACACCTAACGTCACCTCGATCAAACAGAAAAAGAAAACCAAAAGGAATTATAGCACAATTAAGAACTTACAGCTGCTTCTCCTCGGCGACGATGAAGTCAGCGAAGGACCCGAGGCCGGTAAAGGAGCAGACGCGATCGCCGGGCCGGAGCCCACGCACGCCGGGCCCGACTGCGTCGACCACGCCAGAGTAGTCGGATCCAGGCACGAACGGCAGCGGGGGCCGCTCCTGGTACTTGCCCTGCACCTGGAGGAACGTGGCGAAGTTGAGGCTGGTCGCCGCGACTCGCACTCTAACTGCCGTTGGCGACGAGATTTCCGGCACAGGATGATCCCCAGAGACCGCGGCGAACGGGGAGGCTTCGCCGCCGGGGGCCAGCGTCGGGTCGCCCAGCCGCCGAACAACGAGCGCCTCCATTTGGTTTGTCGATACTCTCAACAGGTGAGAATTGATGATGCGTTTGACTCTGGAGTCTGGAGTGGAGGAAGACGCAATAGACGATGACGCTAATGGGCCTTCTCGGTCTAGCTTTGGGCTGTGGCACAAACAGGTTTTTTACCGTTCCAAATTGACTCCAAAATTCTCATTTTTGATTTATTATTACTACTCCCTTTATTTCCCTAAAAGAATTACTAATCCCTCAAAAAATTATTTGATGTCTTGGTTGTTCTAGATATATAAATTTTAATATACACTTAAATATACGCTATATAATTTTTAGTATGCACTTAGATATACACTATATCTAAATGCATATAATTTAGGATAGAGGGAATAGCAAATATGCTTGTGTGTTCCAACGACAATACATATAGGAATCAGATTGGACTCTGTATGATTGCTAGATTCGAGTTGTTCTAACTTATATGAACGTTGGTCATGATGTCGGAGATACTATGTATTGGAATCGGACCATTCATCCATCATTGCTAGACACAAGTTGTTCTAACTCGTATAAGTATGAGTCATAAATTCAGGCCAAAAAAGTGGGACAAAAACTCTCCACTATCGGAGTAGTTAAGGAGAGGTGGACAATAAATTTTAGCTCTTTAATATTAGGTATAATATAGATAAAGTTGTTTTTTTAGAATGATAAAAAAGTATATATTGAACAATTTTTTGTTGGAACAAGGGTTTAAAATGATTGTTGGAGATGCCTAAAAAAACTATTTCGATGCCAAAATCAATCATAATTTTCATATGAAGAATTTGCAACTAGAAATCATTGTGCCCACTATGATGTTTAAGAGTGGACACAACTATATAAGGAAGGAAACACCCGGCCGCCCTATAGAATATATTATATTCAGATGAAGAGATAAGAGTTTGATAAGAGACCACTTAGAGACAATTACAATGCGCATATATATGGTTTGGATAAAATAATATTTTATAAAACTGACTCGCTATATACCTCGGCTCCACCAGTGATCAAATTTCATGAATAGCTAACGATCTCGTAAGGCCAACATTGATTTCTATAGACATATATGTCTATTGGTCTACCTAATATGCTCTTGTGATTCAAATGGATATTTTAGAGTAACTTCAAGAGAATAGGTAAATTTAGATATGGAAAATTGGCTCTCTAAAATAAATAAGCCATTCAAAATAGAGAAGTGCCACAACAGCTTATCTAAATTGTCATAAGATTGATTTAAACTAAAACGACATCACTTTGAAGCATATCGTCGAACAGCTCTGGGTGTGGACACCGGTGGCGCTTGGCCAGCTGCTGGTGCTAAAGGTGTTAATGGAACAACAACATCACCTCTCTCTCCGCAATGGATGGATTGTGACGAGATCTTAACATATCTATATGTTAAAGCCTCGGGTCTAATGGTTTCTGATCGAAGAAGACCTTTTACGGCCTCTTTAGAATCGCCTGGAGGCTCACGGGCTATACACATAGGGTACACTCGCGCGTACCCTCTATTAATGGGACGTGACCAAGTCTGACTTGGCCAAAATCTTCGCTCAGGTCTCGAGGGCTCGCCCGAGCCTCGAGCTTCTGATCTACGACACGCCGAGCCAGCCTAGCCTTCGGCTCCCACCTGGCTAACGATGTCAACCAAGGCCCGCGCACAAGAAGACACGCCCCCTAGCCATCAAGGCTTCGGAGGCTCCCTCGCCGCTCCCTATGTGTGGTCATGTCAATTGTTTTCCCGATAGGGTCACACACGACGCATGATACAGGAAGACAAAAGCTTCTCTATGACCTCCATGGGATTAGGGGCTTCCGGGCCCATGCGTCAGCCCTGGAGCCTATCTTTCTGTCAGTAAGTATTTTCAGCTATAACTTCTCAGTCTAGCGAACAGGCTCATAATTGCCTAATGCTGCTCTCTTCCCATTAAATCCTGCAAATGCATTTGACATGCTACAGTCCCAATCTAGAATTTTGTAGCTCTACGAATTTTGGAGCTCTGTCAAACAAAATCTAATTATTATTGTGCCAATCTCGCTCCGTGAGATGGGGAACACTCTTTGAGTGTTTTTTTAAAATAATAATAAAAAAGAGTCTTAATCTCGAACCCATATATGCATGCACAAGTTGGACTTGGACCCTTGCGCGTACCTGGGTTTTGGTTGTAGTGTACACGCGATTCACCTTTGGTAAGTTCCAAAGATTTACGACGTACTACGCACTATATATTTGCCTACGTATATAATACGAGAAGGCCCGCCAGGATCTGACTTCTGAGCGACGACGTACGCAAGCATGTTTCCTTGAAGGCTCTCGTCTGTTGCCCTAGAGCTAGCTAATTTCGCCGCCGCCAATTAATCTCCCACACGCGCGCATGACATATTGACATGGCTGGTGATACCAACTCCTCATCTTCAGCTAACCCATCGCTGCTGCCCGCGACGTCGTCGAGATGCCTGACGCACGACTACAAGGTGACCAACTTCTCCCTGCTCGTGGGCATCGGCCAGGTCGTTGCCTCGAGCACCTTCAGCGCCGGCGGCTGCGACTGGAGCATCAGGTTCTTCCCCGACGGCGACAACGAGACTCCTGAAGAGGCAGCCTCTTTCACGGCGGTCTACCTGTGCCTTGTGGCAGGACCGGCCGGTACCAGGGTCAGGTACAAATTCACTCTCCTCGACGACAGAGGTCGCCGAGTGTCGACCAAGACAGGGAAGAGGAGGAGGAGGAAGAAGGGAAAAGAGACCGCCGCCGACTTGACGAGAACCTCAACCTCCACCTACCCCTATGTCGGTGCCATGTGGGGCACCAACAGGTTCTTCGACAGATCCGTGCTGGAGGAGCTGCTGCGGGACTCCAACGACAGCTTCACGATCCGGTGCGCCGTGGCCGTGATCCGGACGCGCACGGAGGACGACGTCGTCATCGAGGTCCCGGAGTCGGTCCTCCGCCACGACCTGGCGCGCATGCTCAGGGACGGCGACGGCGCCGACGTGACGTTCATCGTCGGCAACCGGTTCTTCCGCGCGCACCGCTACGTCCTGGCCGCCCGCTCCATGGTGTTCAAGGCGCAGCTCTTCGGCGCCATGACGAAGGAGGCCCAGCAGCAGCGCGGGGTCGACGGCGCGCGGTGCATCATCAAGGTGGACGACATGGATCCCGCCGCCTTCGCGGGGCTCCTCCACTACATCTACACGGACTCGCTCGCCGACGACTGCACCGCGGGGAGGGTCGTGGTGGCGCAGCACCTGCTCGTCGCCGCGGACCGGTACGGGCTCGACAGGCTGAGGGTGCTGTGCGAGGCGAGGCTGTGCGGCTGGATCGACGTGCAGTCGGTGGCGACCACATTGGCGTTGGCCGAGCGGCACCAGTGCGCCAAGCTCAGAGAAGCTTGCCTGAGGTTCCTGTCCTGGCCAGACATGCTTCGCGCTGCCGTGAAAACGGAGGGGTTCGGCCATCTCATTGCGAGCTACCCTTCGGTTGCCAGCGATATCTTGGACAAGGTCGTCTCGGCAAGAGTTGATGATCATTGATCAGTAGCCTCGCTTGTTCGTTGGTGCACGTTTTGGAAGGTGTGCTGATGAGTCTTATTTAAAATCTGTTGTCGGTTGAACTGTGATTTCATCCTAGAGGAGAGGAGAGAGAGAGAGAGGAGCGTTGAGCTCCCATGTAAACAACAAACTACGCTGCAACTTATAGAGTTATTTTAAGTTAAACTTTTACAACTTTGACCAAATTTATAGAAAAAATCCCTAAGATTTATCGTACCAAATTAATACCATTAGATTTATTATAGAATATATTTTTGTAAAATACTTATTTTATGTCATAAATATTGATGCTCTTTTATATTAAGTTGGTCAAAGTTAGAAAAGTTTGACTGACACGGATTCTAGGAGTTGAAGCTTTCAGGGACAGAGTGAGTAGACAAGAACGGATACATATGTAGTTGTGGGCCCATACTTGAAGTGAATGTGAGAATTAGGATGAAAGAGAAGGTGAGACATACTAGATAAAAGTATATCAATAAAAAAAATTGTCATAAATAAATAAAAGACCACTATTAAGCTTTAATATTGACCTTTGCTCTGAAGGCGCTTTCAATGCCATAGCAAAATCGTCTGCTGATGTGGTGTAAGATATGATAGAAAATAGAAAAAGCTTTGAACGTCGGAGTAGAGGGTGTCTTCGGAGAAGTGTGAGACCAACACTTAGACTTGTTGACACTACATATATAGAAACTATGTTTGTAATGTACTCTCTCTGTCACTTTTTAATTGCCGCCGTTGACGTACATGCCACAAGTTTGACTCGATTTGTAGAAAATACGTGCAACATTTGTATCTCCAAATAATTTTGTTAAAAAACTAGATTCAAAGATCTTTCTAATGATACTAGTCATGTATTATAAATATTAATATTTTTTAATATATAATTGCCAACAATTGTTTTTTGAAAAGTGCAAGCGGCAATTAAAAAAGGACGGAGGGAGTATAGTTTTTACATAATAATCATTTGTCCAACAATATATTTTCTTTATCCCTCATCTGACTATCACATCTCTCCGATGCATTTAGATATACATCGTATCCAGATGCATAGTTAGAGCAATGAATTTGTATAAGCCAAAACACCTTATAATTTGGTGTAGGGAGAATATTGATTATTGATTATTTTATGGAATACTACTTACTATTTTATTGATTGCAGATTTTTTAATACTTATTATTTTATTGATTGGAGCTTTTTTTAATATAATAAATTGAGGTGCTATCCTAATAAGCTATATTGAAAACATATTATTTTATTTATTGATTGCAGCTTTTTCAATATATATAAGTTGAGCCGCTATTCTATACTTATTATTTTATTAATTACATTTTTTAATAATATATAATATATAAGTAGAGCCGCTAGCCATAACAAGAGCCAAACAGCCCCAAAGGGCCTCCACCGCTATCATAGCAGTTTAAATTTTTTTTCAAGATTCATCGTCACTTCAAATCTTACTATAATGCATTAAATATACATAAAAATAAAAAATAATTGTATAATTTATTTATAAATCACGAGACGAATCTTTTAATTCTAATTATTATAATTAGATAATATTTGTTAAATAAAAACAAAAATACTACTGTATCAAAATCCAAAAATTTGTGCCAACTGAACAAGGCCTCATTGCGCCACGAAATTTTAGCCCAAGGCAACAGGCACGCACGACGCACGCGAGCCGACGGCCCGACGCAGCCACGCACGCAAGAGCAGGCACGCGGGGGCGCGGGGCTTTTGGTGTCGTGCACTCGGGGCCGCAGGGCAGGGGGCAGTGGGGCACTCGACTCGTGCGCAGGGGGTTTTTATCCGCGAGCTTCTCCCCCTGACTCCGGCCGCCCGGCCGCCGCAGGCATCGTGTCGTGCTGATACGAACGCCTCCCGACCCCGGCGGATTCGACTCTGTTCTAGCCTCCGAGGTCTGTGCTACTCGATCTCCCCCCGATCCCCAACAAGCTCCATCAGCCACCGCTTCCGTCAGCGGCGCCCCAGCCGGCCGCCCTGCGCTCCGTCGCCGATCCGCCGCGCCACGGGCCGATTCGCGGTCCGTCCGTCCATCGAGCGCCGCCGGATAGGCAATCGCGGCCCTGCGACGCCCTCATGGACGCCAGATCGGTCCCGGGGCCTCCACAGCGGCCGACCCCGTCGGCGCCCCTCCCCGCCGGTTGCTCCTGCCTGCCCAAGACCTCGTCGACGAGCCTGACCAAGTCCTTCACGGCGGTGCACGACTTCAGGGTGAGCGACTACTCGCTGTTGGAGGGCATGGGGTTCGGCAGGTACGTCACCTCCAGCACCTTCTCCGTCGGTGGCCACGACTGGGCCGTCCGGTTCTACCCGGACGGCGCCACGGCGGGCTTGCTCGGCGACGTCTCGGCCTTCCTGTACTACTACAGCCGGGACCTGGACGCGCCGGGCGTCAGGACCCGGTTCACCCTCAATCTGCTCGAGAGGGACGGGAAGATGCCCCAGGTCACCAACCCCTACATGAAGCACACCTTCTCTCCGGTCAGCGACAACTGGGGCTTCACCAAGTTCATGGAGAAGTCCAGGCTGCAGCAGGGCTCGCCGTACCTCGACAGGGACTGCCTCACGATCAGGTGCGTGCTGACAGTCGTTATCGAGTCCCGCACCATGGCGAACGAGACGAACTCTATCGCCGTCCCGCCATCGAGCCTGCACCAGGACTTTGGGGAGATGCTTAGCGATGGCGAAGGGGCAGATGTCACATTCACTGTGGACGGCCAGTTGTTCCGTGCCCACCGATGTGTCCTGGCTTTCCGCTCTCCGGTGTTTAGAGCGGAGCTCTTTGGTCCAATGAAGGAAAAAGCTGAAAATCGCATTAGGATCGATGACATGGAGCCAGCAATCTTCGAGGCTCTGCTTCAGTTCATCTACACAGATCGTCTGCCTGATAGCTGTAGTGATGGCCGGAATCCGGCGATCACACACTTGCTGGTTGCCGCGGACCGGTATGGAGTGGAGAGGCTAAGGTTGCTATGTGAAAGTAAGCTCAGCGAAGCCATTGATGTGGAAACAGTGGCGACAACGCTAGCTTTAGCAGAGCAGCACAACTGCTCGCAGCTGCGACGAGCCTGCATTGGGTTCATGGCCTCGCCGAACATGCTTGGCCCAATCATGGAAACTGATGGATTCAATCATCTCATTGCAAGCTGTCCGTTGGTTATGAAGGAAATTCTAGACAAGGTGTCCTGCATCTGGAGTGGTAAGTAGTGCCACTGATAAGTGAGTGATACTGATTCTTAGTCAGTGTTCAGTTATCAACAGTCATGTGTATTACTGTGACATATTGTTTAGGGAGTTGAGTTCATGATGTTTTAACAGTAACATCAGTTTCATGGCAAATGACTCAAAAAAATTGAAGATTCTCTAGGTTTGGGCATATATTCAGTTGCTGTCCATGAAACTCTATCTAAATGTAAGTATCAATTCACCTTTGTCTCCTTGTCGTTAAATTGTGGTATTTAAGCCGTGTGTGGTTCTGGTTCTGTTCTGCGGGTGGTGGAGCTTCAGAATATTTTTTTTTCCTTCGATTAAAGTTGTGTTATGCTATGCATTGTGTTGCATTGGTCCTGAATCATTTCCCATCTGATGTCTATAATTTATCTGTGGCAATGCATATATTCAGATCCTATTGTTTCATGCAAGATATATCTGCTGTATTTTCCTTTGATCTACCTAAAACCACTGCGGATTTGTGATGATCGGTACCTGGTATAGACAATATGCTTTTCTTCTTGATATGTCATAACTTCTCAACCTAACTCGGTTGAAGTTAACCTGGCCATTTCACCCTCCTACTATATACTTGTTTGGATTGAAGCATGCTAGAGCTTATGCACCTAAAATTCCAGGTGAACAATTTTAGGTGTCGGGATTGGATTTTTCTTCTTGAACACACAAGAAAGCTGCGGATCATTGTACTGATAGAAGAAGAATAAGTCATACAATAGTCTAGGATCCAAGGATGATAATAGAATTTAGACCCTTTGCCCCTTTGCCTCTTTCTTTACATCACCTGTAACCACCCTTTCCAGTCTGGACCACCATTCATCTAGAGATGTATCACTGGGCTGCAGAGCGAGGGTGGAGAGGCCGACCTGCTGAAGAAGGGAAAACCATGCTTTCCTCATGCTGATCACACAGGTGGTAGCGATCATGGTGGGGAAGCCCTCGCTTGGCCAGCCGATCTGCTGTCCAACATCAGTTATGTGCCATCAGCCACATAAAGAAGTGACATTTGGTGGAGCCCATGACTTCCATATTCATTCATAGGGTTCAAAGCGGATGGCACCCTGAAAAAGAGCATCATAAGCAGATTTTGTGGTGTACAGACCAGTAGTGGATAGCCTCCAAATATGTCTGTCAGGTACGCCTTCCTGAAGTACCACAACAGAAATTATATCCCAAAGCTTCCTCAAGCCATTTATTATTTTTATTATTGAGGGCCTCCATCACAATGCGTCTTCCAGACATACTTTTAGTCAGTAGTGCATACACCTTTGGTGCAAGGTCCTGGATGCTCTTCGCGGCTAGCCATCTACCTCTCCAAAATAAAGTGTTGACCCACAAGTTTGGCGGGAGAAGGATGTGCACACATCTCGGCCATCTCTCCAAAATCTAGTCAAACTTATGACACAGAAACCAAAAGCGATAGTTATTTAGGGATGGAGGGAGTACATGTCCAATCGACACCTAGTAGCCACCATATATATCTATGCTCAAGATGCTTCTGATTGGTGCAACTGATCGATCGATGGGATGACGGATATCTAAATTCATCACTCACTTGGTCCATGATGAATACATACAAGAACATTGGGCGTTATGGAGCATCATCATATCATATCCATGTGACAAATCTAGCCAGCGACGTGACTGTCATTGTCGATCATGGTAATCTTTATGGTAAAAAAACGGCCGACCGCTTTTTCTTGTTTGCACAGGCCGACGCCCGCAATGCTCATGCCCGCGCTCGATGCTCGATCCACCCTGGTCCTTCCCCAACTCCATGGCTGACGCCCAATGCCCGCCCCACCCCTTCTTCCTCAACTCCAGCTGCCAACCCATGCCCGCGTGCCCGCCCCACCCCCTTCTTCCCTAACTCCGGCGGGCTTAGAAGAGAAAAGGCTCGGGGGAGGCAGGCTGGCCAAGTGGTGGGGATGACATGAAGGTGGCTTTAGGGTCCTGGCAGTGATGGAGGCGGCCGGGACAGGTCGGGGTGAGGGTACAATGGCCATGGAGGCGAGGGGGGAGGGGAAGAAGGTGGCCACCACAGAGCTCTGGTGGAACCCTAGCGTGCCCGTGGCAGGCAGTGGCGGGATCAGGGGAGCCGTTGGCACAAGGAATTAGAAGGCGGCCATCCACCATCCTTGTAGCCCACTCTAATGCCTTTCTTCTACTTTGTTGTTGGCGTCTCTGGAAGCGTAGTCATGATGTTGTGTTCCGTTCCCCGCCTCCTTGTTACACTCGCCTCTTCATGGCCATGGGGTGTCGCAAAGATGTTGAGCTCTGGGCATGTAGGTTGCCCCCATCATTAGATAGAGTTGCCCATGTATTGACACTTAGGTCACCACACCTATAAGGAGCAGATCGCTCGATGTAGGGCCTAGCTTACTTTGACGTCGATCGACGCCTAGCGGATGTCCGCACTTTGGACCTTGTGCCTCTAGCAATGAGCATGATACGCAAGACACATTGTCGGAGGAGCCTCATCGTGAGCATGATATGCAAGACACGCTGGTGAGGTCTCTCAAGACCCGAAACCTCACACGCCGTTTGACAATGGTATTAGAATTAGAATTGCCATTTCATAACCAATGTGGCACTTAAACATCTTACTAGACAACACAACTTTCTTTAGGCAGAATTAGCGCAAACAGTGTTAGGGAGCTTGAGAGATCGCCTAATCTATGAGCAATAAGAGTTACCATATATATAATTTTATCTTGTACTCTTATAAAGCAAAACCCCACTACCATATTTTTACTGCAATTTCGTGAAGCCACGTCACACCAAGGGACCCACTAACCACTAACATCATCCATTGAGTCTTCGTACAATCCATACATGGAACTTCCATCTCCTTGCATTCTCTTTGCCCTTTGGCTCCTGTAACTGATTAGCCATAATGCCATGGCATCCTTTGGTCTTTGTAGACAGTCTTTTGACATGAACTTCTAGGCTTTGACGTTCTATTGCCATGCCAGTGTCTACCACTCTCCTGTTCCTGGATGCTGACTTGGGCCACGCGACAGTTTTTCATGTGGCCCATCCGATCAACATCATGCGGCCTCTATTCGCGATGGATGAACTATCACACCCAAAATATCTAGCGGCGCGAGCGCCTCTCTCCCTCTCCACGCACACATGTTCTTGTTCCTTCGCCGCTCCTCCCTTCCCCTCTCTCGGCGGCTAGGGTGGCCCCCGGTCATGCGCGTCCCATCCTCGGTTAGGCCGGCTTGGCGCAGCGGCCCTAGCCAGGGAGGGCCTGGGCTCGGGCGGCCCTTGGGCGCGACGACCCTGGCACGAGTGGGGCCCAGCATGGCGTGGCGCGGCGGCGACACAAAGCCAGGTAATGACCTCCTCCTCTGCGGCTCAAGGTCCTAGTGTGTGGCTAAGTTGGTGGAGGCAGGAGGACGTGGTTCCCTTTTGAGATGTTGCCCCTCTTTCTCTTTTTAGTGTTGCCTTTATTTTTATTTTTATTTTATTTCTTTTACTTTGGGTTAGATTTGTAACGTCTGCATTTGCTTGTTAGATTACTAGTTTCAAACATTGGCTTCTTGTTGCAGATTTCCTTGATCGGTTGCTGACCAAACTATGTCTTGCGAGTTGCATACTAAGTGTTTGATATAATGCCCATGTGAGATGTGACCAGTGCTTACTATCCTTTTGCTAAACTGTATTTTATTTGCATAGATAGCTAGAAGGCCATCGCCGACATACCCAAGGGCCTGCCCGCCATCATCACTACGTGCCTCACGTGGGACCAGGAAGATGGCTGCTGGTGATTCTTCAAGGTGGACGGTACAACGTATGATCCCTGGGATGGGAAATTCACGATTGCCCTGCTGGGAGCATTGATGCCAATGTCACATTCTTCGCATCAGTATGTTGCCACTGGAATGGCGACATAGGCAGCTTTAAAGGTGAGGATTGCTAAAACTTAAATGCTATTCACATTCTTATATTGTTACTATCTCCAGATCCTTATTAGTTAGGCATATATGGTATAGCTCTAATTCACCAGTTTCAAATGTAATTGACCATCATTCTGCAAACAGCCTATTATGTATAGTACAATGATAACTGACAACTGAAAGTGGTTTTCTCCCATGTGTTCATCCAATAAAGAACCATCTAGATTAAGCTAATATCTTTACATTTTTATTAACTAATGCAGTCCTTTCCAAATTACTGGGAAGATAAGAAAAAAAGTTTGCTTGCAGCACTGATTTGTTTGTTTATTGGATTTGAGATTTGCATCTTCAGTTGATTAAAGAATAAGTCCAGGATGTTGCATTTAATTTTTTTACTTAGAAAACCGTGAAGCCTAATTTTCCTGCATCCCTTGTTCTTTCTGTAATTTTGCAGGTAAAGGCTCTTTTGGCTGATTCGGAACAAAGTGAACTTTTGAGAAGACTCAGCGAAGCAAATCAATATAACCAATTCCTCAAGAGACAAGACAGGTTAATTTTAGTGTTCTCTTTCAAGGCCTTGTTTACTTCCACCCAAAAACGCAAAATTTTTCAAGATTCCCCGTCACATCGAATATTTAGACACATGCATGGAGTATTAAATATAGATGAAAATAAAAACTAATTGCACAGTTTGGTCGGAATTGACGAGACGAATCTTTTGAGCCTAGTTAGTCCATAGTTGAACAATAATTACCACAAGCAAACGAAAGTGCTACAGTGCCACGAAATTTTTTCGTTCAGGAACTAAACAAGGCCCAAATAACACATCATCAAATATTTGTCCATAGTGAACTATTTTCTACTTCTCCCAAATACTAAGCTACTGAAGGAATAGCCAACAGCGGCTCAATTTCTTATTCTATTGAAAACAGTATCTAGACATTTAATAAAAGGAAAAACAACTGCTCTGTCCAGTCATTGTGTTTGTAATCATAAGGTGGTCAGCGACATAAAGTGAATTTGCTTTGATCAGAAACAAATGCATGTAGAACTCATCAGCTACTTTTGAGTTCAGTTTAATTCACTCTTTTAGCAAAATCAAAGGATGTCTACTTAAGAAAAAATGATAGAGAAAGCATAATTTAACAAAATAGGGGCTATGGCAAAGCTAGGGAGAACACCGCCCAGGATTCTGAATCCTGGACTTGAAATGCAACTCACAGCAGTTGCTCACAAAATATAATGGTAAACAGAAAAGCCTGGTTGTTTCTGTTGGTGATTAGCAAAAGTGAAAATTAACCGAGACAAGTTACTTTAGAAGACAAGCAATTGAGACAATTGTTGTTGGGAAACATTGGCATCGTGTTTGCTATCTTCCTTTTTTTTTGTTTCTTATTACTTCTAGGTTTTGGTTGAGAAAATGGGTCTACCTGGAGGAAATAATGGTCTGTCCTTGGATCTGTCTGATACATTAGGCAACAAATACATGCTCTTCGCACCATGGTAAGTGGTGCTTAATAAATACGTACATCCAAGGAGTCTCACACGAGTGGACTGCAATGTTGTTTGCGAAAGGCTGCTGCAAATGGTGGAAGAATGTTGCCAAAAGGATTGCTACCCTCGAGTTTGATCGCACAAGGAAATCAATTGGTGTCATTGTGAAAGCCAGTTCAGGAAGCAATACCCTACTCGTGAAGGTATCATTCCCCTATTTCCTGCATATGTGCTTAATGATTTTTCATGTACAAGTGTACCCCTTCTCTAAATTTCATTTTCATTGGATCACATGTTTGCTGAACTGGTATTCAGAGTGCTTGTATTCATGGCAGGGAGCTGTTGAAACTTTACTTGAGCATCGGAGTGTGTTGTGGGTGCTGCTGTTTGGGGATCTCTCTTGGCGGCGGCATGTGCTATATGTGCCATCGCCGGCCTGGAACATGAGTCCTGCACAGTGGACTGGGTTGCTTCTAGTTCTAGTGCACTCTGCTTCCAGTTCGTCTTTGGTCATTCCATCTACTTCTGATGATGCTAATTCATGCTTTGCTTTCAATAGGCAAGACGAACGAGATGGGCAAGAGGCAACAAAGGTTTCATGTGAATACATTGGGCTTTGCTTTCAATAGCTGTATGCTGACAAGAGGCCTCTTCAGGCGTGGAATTACATCTAGCTGCTCGACACGGACAGATATGGGTTTCAGGTAACGCTGCTCATCTCCCTGTTGAAAACTTCCATTTCTGAAAGTACATGCGTTGCTCATAAAATAGTCTGGTCAGTTTTTTTGGTGACAAGTCCAGCAGATTGCGACTGTCGTTTTGTTTTTGCAAGGCCCTGATTTAATTACTCCTATATTTGCATTCCCTGATATTTATAGTTTACTAGCTTTACAAAGTCAGAATTGCCTAGCTTTCCTTGGTTATGCATGATTGTATAAGATTTACTGTACCCAAATTCATATCCCTCCAAATTTTGTGTGAACCATACTAAATTTGCTCTGACCCTATCAGCTACATGTATATTGATTCAATTCATAGAGTGCCATTTAATTAGGACGGTTATTGGCATCGAGCTAGGAAGCCCTTAGTTTGAACAGTGTGATAGTTGACCACTTGATGCCTCTCCAATAACTTCATAGTTCAATCTCATTTTTACGGACTGTATTGCATTATTGTATCCTGTTACAGGGAGATGGAACTGAAAGATATTTTATACCTCTTCAGTGAATGCAAAAAGTAATTATCCTGGGAAACTACATGTGGCATTTTTACTACTTCGACCTGTACTTCCTCTCTGTTGTATATTGTTGAAGATTTTTACCCTACACAAAGCAATTATTGATTCTTTTCCATGCACATATATGTACTCTGTCTGATTGAAACAAAGCAATTATTGATTCTTTTCCATGCACATATATGTACCTGTACAAAGTAATTATTTGTGCTCTGTCTGATTGAAACAAACCATGATACATACAAGCAACAGAAGTTATAGAAGACTGTAGCAGGTGAAACTCATACGGAGAGCATACCAACTGGTTGTTTAAAAATAGTGAATGTTAATTTACGTCTCGAAGATAAACATCTTGTATATCCAAAGGGGTGTCAAATGACAGAAGCTGTATGTGTTGATTTCTTTGAGCTGGAATAGAGGCATGGAACTACCGACCTGCATGTAAAAACTTGATCATTTTGCAATACTTTCTCAATAATAGTGTATGCTGTGAGACTTGGAATCTTAGATATATTTCTTATATCTTGGCCATGGTTTACCATGTCTTTTGTGTTGCCAAATTCCGCTACCTCAATGAACAAATCATCATCATCATCATCATCACACTATAAAAGAGCGAGTTTTTTTTTTTTTGAGACGGTTCTCCTTTCATAATAACCGTTCGATCTAAATCTCGTGCTATATGAACCCTTTATTATTCGTGATCTTATCTTATATAGATGTAAGACTCCTCCTATACCAAGATTCTCTCGGTAATAAAAAGGGACCCTCCCAGAGTCCCAATTCGTTTCCCATCCCCTTCCGATCTGCAGCGCGCCATCAACATTGCGCATGTCGAGGTCAAGAGCACTGAGAATGGCATCGGGGTCTTCAAGCTCATGGCCAGCGGCGATGACGTTGACTCTGTCTCATCCGGGACCTTGAGGGCAAGGACGGCTTCCTCGAGTTCGTGGAGAAGAGCCTCTGCAACAACAAAGGCCAGATGGTCATCGTCGTGGCCGAGGGCGCAGGCAGGACCTCATCGCCAAGAGCATGTGCTTTGCTGACACCTCTCTCGCAACAAAGGTGCTCCAAACGTCGGGCTCTGGCTATCCTCTTCTGGAGCACAGCGCCCTGCACGGCGCCATGGCTAGGTACGGAGGTTGTATTTGCTAATTGTGCAATTATTTTGGCAGGGAGCCATTAAAAGTATTTTCATATAGAAGTAATCTGCTTCCATCACGTAGGAAGCATGGTTTTGCATTGTCATATAATAGCATATTAC
>Ga0182004_10000547_pt1 | contig 23584 bp, 13 predicted proteins | sample Sormic07211540_1_FD_120479 | JGI IMG/M metagenome (GOLD analysis project Ga0182004, IMG submission 120479) | Endophyte microbial communities from Sorghum bicolor roots, Mead, Nebraska, USA - 072115-40_1 MetaG | ecosystem: Host-associated > Plants > Roots > Unclassified | place: USA: Nebraska...
ATTCATTGAACATATTATACAATCATACTTACACAAACAAATTATTTTTCTTATTTTCAGTGAACTTCTGATGTACAAGGATTTATTTATTTCCCGTTGCAACGCACGGGCATATTTACTAGTGAAATAATAAGGCTCAAAAGATTCGTCTCGCAAATTATATATAAACTGTGCAATTAGTTATTTTTTATCTACATTTAATGCTCTATACATGTGCCGCAAGATTCGATGTGACAGGGAATCTAAAAAAAATTATAAATTTTTTTGAGAAATAAACACCAAAACCAAAAAAATTGGTGTTAGAATTTTGGTGGGCTGTTCAAAGTTTTGGGTTTTTGGGTTGTTCAAGCATCCATGTCAGATGTTCAGATAGGATAGGAGGAATGGGACAGCTTAAAATGATGCATTTCTATACTAGGGGCGAGGTACATGCACATGTCGACTGAAGCGAACAGACCATGACAGAATGTTGTCTCATTTGTTATAAGAGAAAAATATTGATTTGTTGAAAGAGAAAAATACTGCTGAATGGCTGGCAGATTCAGCTCATCCGTGATGCACAATTCCCCAATACTTGAGTGTTTTGCAATTAGGATGAATTTCTACTGTGTCTATGGTTTGTTAGATATCTTTGAGCACATGCACACATGCAAACAAAGCTTACGAACTAGGCAGAGTCCATGCAGTATTGCCCAGTGGTTGTCATGGACACCCATTGACCCAATAGTCGTATGCCCACTGTGCCCCAGTTGCCCAACTGCTCCACGGTAACGGTAACCGCCAGGCAGACACAGCCCAACGTTATGCTTTGGGGTAATGAAACGAGAAGAAAAAGAAAAGGGTGCAACAAAAACCGACTCAAAAGTAATACTCTTATTAGCATCACAAATCCACAGAACCAAATCGAGCCTCTTATTGAGCTTTATTGAAACATACGGGAGATAGATTCTGCAGTACATCTACCACCACCTGGAACACTCCGTATGATTAGTATATCAGTTACACGATAGCGTAGATAAACGCGATGTGAGAATCTCACGACGTTCGACAAGTGTGAAAGAAACGTGGCAGAAATCGTCTCATGGATCCATCAGATACACAGCTCGGCACCTCGTAGTAGGCAGCCGGGGTAATGGGTACCAAAAAGATGGTGAACAAAGCCAGACGATCAGAACTGGTTGGACCAGTCGGCGGCACTGCCGACACGGGGGATGCTGGCGTCCTGCTTCTTCTTGCTCTCGCTGTCGACCTTGAAGGTGGAGCCGCACATCTGGCCTTGGCTGTCCACGCGCGGCACCGCCTTGACCTCGTGCAGCGGGTGCTCGAAGCTCTGCAGCCCACCGGAGGTGGTGTAGAAGCAACCTGAGGGGTGGACATGTATAGTAAGTAGAATGAAAGGCATGTTCGCGAAAAAAAATGACAAGTACTAGAAGATGATTTGTGCATAAAGGATGACTGGAAAAGAAATGGTGTTCTGTTGTTGTAGTTACCTTTGGGGAATGGCGCATACGAGTTGCCGCAGCCTGTCTTGAGGAGCCCAGCATCGTCAGAAAACACAAGGTGGTTCTCAGAATCGACACCCCAGAAGAAAGGGATACTGCCATCAGCGTCCTGCATTTAAACATTGGCATTGCAACAAGGCTCAATCCACAGTCAACAAAGGTACGGTTGAGGAAAGAATTGTATATTACAATAGGTGAACTTACAGCAGCGACAAAGGTGGACTTCGACAGGGTGTCATACAGGATGAACGCAAACTTCCCACTGAGGTCTCTCACAACCTGGCTGGCTGGGACTGGACCCCTGTCCCTCAGGGTCCTGTAGGCCTCTATGAGGATAGTCACCTCATTCGCAGTCTTGCTCAGGCCATAATGCTGCTTCAGGTTGGCAATGTTCTCAATGTGCCCTTGGAACAGGCAGAAGATGTCATTCACAGCACCAAACAACCTGGACAGGAGAACAAGGTGCAGAATCAGCTAAATGTAATGCAATCAACTGTAGGGATATACCAAATACCAAATAACAAAAGAACTCCCAGGATCAATCACTATTCGAGATAAGTGTGTATGTGTTGCGATGCATCTTTTTTTTCCGAGTCAAAATGATCTTATTTAAAAGAAACTCCATGAAATGCAGTTGACCAAATCCTGCAAGCCTAAAACGAGTCTGAGAAATTTCCTTCCAGAGATTGACTTTCTCAGCACCAACAGCATGACACTTCAAATAAAAGCAGACCTACTATTATGTTGTTTTCGTATTTGGATGCCATCAATGCTAATTCTGTTTTGTATTGTGCAAAACTGAGCAGGCTAATAATAGCTTAAAGTACAATGCACTTCATTTTGTTTAAAGGGACTCAACTTCCGACAGGTCCACAACCATTTTCAATTGTTGGAACTACATGTTACTACCTAATAATAAACATCACCTGTCATCATCATCCCTGTTGACAAGGAACAAATGCTTACAAGTGTCAAATTGACATGTAATTCAGTTGTGTCGACAAGACATGGCCATGCTATTGGCCATCCTAGCCCATCAGTACAACGACAGATATTCAAATAACATATGTAACATAGAGAGCATGTGAACGAGAGTAGCAATACAGAAGGTTCAACCAAAGTTCTCATAGACTCATACCCATACCCATACCCATCTCCACAAAAGTCTCTTCATGTTGGATAACAATCATATATGCCAGATAAGATGATTGGATCTGAAACTATAATTCATAGCTAGGATTAAATGGCTCAGTTTAAGGTGAAAAAACATCAATCCCACGACAAATCTAAGAGAACCACAAACTACTAGAAGCACATACATCCTAAATGTGAATAATGTGTAAATGACCGTGCCATGTGACTGTAAACTAGGGATACTCTTTCTTCCTTCCCTAATCGATGTAAGATGGATTGTCAAATTGTCAAATTTCATTTAGAATCAAAAGCATCTCTTAAGTAAAGTGATTCCAGGTATTACTTGAAAACAATCCAATGTAGCACAGTCAATAGTACCTGATAAACAGCACTACTGTACCATGCTATCAGGTGTAGCTTGTGGCGTGTGTGTGAATCAATGCATTCATGATTCCACAAACTGAACTCACAGAGAACTCGACTGATCAAATAGTTTATAGGCATGAACCAACAATACATCTAACAACCCCAATGTTCAAATTCGTACAAAGCACCGCGTCATCACAAACGTGTGTTGATTTGGTCCGGAAAAAATCGCGAACTTGCAGACTCTACAAACGGAGCAGATCTAGACAACTAGAAGAGCATGACCAACAACTACGCCACAAAAACGCCCCAAGTTTATACCCACGAGACAAAACCATCATGAAAACAACATCTATACATAAAAACAGAAGAAATCTCTCCTCGAATCGCCGTGGAAAGCATCTGCAGGACTGATCGAAGTCCACATCGTTCGGTAGCCTAAAAAACTAGAGAAAAATAAGATCACACATCGGGAACCTCAAAAAGTTTCACCCCGTTCCAATCCAACCTCCAGGAAAAGATCACATAACCGAATCTCAGCCAAAGCACACAAACATGGTCCACAAACACGAACCATTTTCGCATCACGCAGAGGCGTCACATCACAGAAGCACATATTCGGCAAGCAAGCGAGCGAGCGAGCACGGGCCGGGAAGCAGAGCACAGCACCTTGGGACGAGGGGGTTCTGGTTGGCTGCCGAGTAGGCCAGCGCGCCGGAGGGGCCCAGGCTGACGGTGACGGCGCCGTCGTGCGAGTCGGAGAAGCCCTTCATCAGCGCGCCCGCGCCGGCTCCGCCTGCTGCTGCAGCGGCCGATCCGGCGACCGGCGGGCTGCGGAGGCCCTCCGGGCACTTGGCCACCGTGGGATCGAACACCGCCAGCATCTCGCCGCCGTCCGATGCGACCTCTCTGTTTCCCCTCTCCTCGCTTTCCGTGCGCTGTCCTCTTTCGCTAGTCTCCCCACTCTCCCTTGGCTGTTTGCTATGCTACGGCAAAGGATTCGCTCTGAATGCCACAAGCCCACACAAGTCAACATATATAGACTTTTTCCGTTTCCCATTTTACCCTTTGGTCGGTTGGTGGATAAAGCCATATTTGCGATTATTTATTTCCGGGAAGATTACGGAGGAATTTGGATAAGCTGCATCATAAAAGGCAACCGATGTTGCATGGTTTATGAATCGTCAAAAGAGATTCGATTCGATTCGTCTATTGTGGAGTAGATGTATCTTGGAATATTTTTGAGTCGGCTATTGTGATCAAAGTATCATGGAATAGTTTTGATGCAAGACAACTTGTATTCTATGGTCAAGTTTCTTGCTTATCCACATCCAGTTTTAGTTTTAAGATTCCACCACACGCTGACGTGGAAAAAGTCACAATAACCTCTATTATCCTATAAACCATGGTAGATTGAGCATAGTCAGCTGGAAATTTGATTAAGTCATCCTCAATGCAGGTTTCGTGGCTCAGTTTTTAACACATCTATATTTTGGAATCAGTGTAGAAAAGTTACATTCCCATGAAACTCTCTACAATCCCATAAAATTTTTATCACATCTCTCTTCATTAATATGGTGCTACATCAGCATATTTAATACTGTAAAACTCTATTAGAAATGGTCTTAGCACATGCGGAGAGAAACTTTCGACCAGAATCCCATATCTATCGTGGAAGAATTGCCTTCGAGTTCTCAAATCTAGACGCCGTCCACTGGATTGATGCTTTCCCTAATCCATTCTCTGTCTCCTAATCATCATGCTGTCGCTGTCCTTGTTTTGTTTGGAACCAATAATTTTGGATAAATTTTGCTGCGATTTTGCATCAAAATGTTTTATTCTCATGCGATCTAAGAGAATCTTCAAGTTTTTTTTAATAAATAAATTATGCATACTGAGAGCTTAGAAATACTAGACGCGTGTGACCGCGTTTACTGAATTTTCATCCGTCAGGTTACGATTCTTTATTCTGTTTCAGAAAGTAGCTATATGATTATTCGCTTTTTCACATGATTCATAAGCCACAAAAAGTCAGAAAATATCACAGGAGATTCGGGCGAGTTAGGTATTGACTATTGAGGAATCTGGATAAGATATAGCAATAGTCTTATCCAGTTTACGTTTAACGTTCCACCGCACGCTGACGTGTAGAAGTGTAGGACTTTGTGTATTATACGTAGTACACTAAACTAGGCTATGCATAAAGCATCTCCAACAGTTTGTCCTTCGGTTTTCTTATTCTTAATTTTTTGGTAAAACTAAAACAAAACTATCTCTAATATTTTGGCATCTTCCTTTCCCATCTTTTCTGACCTCGTAAAATTTTATCCCGATCGCGTATATATCCGCGTGCACTAGAAGCGCACATCCAAAGTTTCTCGGCCCGTCTAGTAAAAGGAAAAAAGACATGGTTCGTAAAAGGGTTTAAACACGTACCGAAATAAAATTTAGGGTTCACAAAATATGAGACCAAGTCGTAGGAAAAAAAATGCTGAAAAAACTTTTTAGGATAGAAATATAGAAAATGACTTTTTTTTCATACTAATTAGGAGTTGGCAAACACTATACTTTAGAGAACAAAATATAAAAATCTCTTGGAGATGCTCTAACCAGCTGTGCAAGTTTTAATAAGCAGATGCAATACCATATATGTTACTAGTAGTATATAGTATATTTTTAGAAGATGTTGGACCGGACGCGTGTATCCTTTGACTGATCACATGGCCTCTCACCAAAACGTAAAGCCCGGTTGTTGGTTGAAGCGATGCTTTCAACAGCTGGCCATTGCACCTCGTGCCTCTCTAGTCTTTGCCACCTGTCCAGCTGAAAAACACTTGCAGAGCGAAGAACAGAGTTGAGACATCTGCGATTTTGTGCCTCCAAGTCTTGTAGATGGCTGTATCAGGGGATCATGGCTGCGGACGCAGTCAGTCAGATCCGTGGCGTCGCTCGGACCAAACGACTGGGAATGTATCTTATTCGCTTGTTAATCCGTGGTGAACGGAAGGAGCACGGCTACACTTAATTAGTGTTACATCACGAATGTGCGAAATGGTGGCTTGATATACACACATTTAACCTTCCCCAAGTTCCAGTTCTAGACACTTGACTTCAAATAGGATTTCCAATCGAACCATGGACCATGGAAGGGGGCTTGTCGCTTTGTTCAGCAAAACTCTTGCATGTATGTGCAAATAGATTTACTGAACACAAGGGTGCTCAAATTACACCCAGTCAAAGAATGAACAACACTTCTAGGGGGGGAGGAGAGAAAATGAACCTAACACCTCTTTCCTTACTTCCGCAACCCCAAACAAAACATCGAGACAGTACACCATCATCGTCCACCTCAACCGGCACCACCAAAATTACCCTGTACAGACTTTACAAACACTGGCACCTACAGCCCACATGAATCCTTTTCTCCTCAAAAAAACAAGAAGAGAAGGTACAACCATCTGATAATTCACAGTATAAGATTATGATGTGAGCGCAGCGATGCCTCGATCGCCTCGTCCACTTCATTCTTTCAATGTGTCTGTTGTATTCTTTCTCCTGCCCGGACTGCTGCTGTATGGCCCAGGCATGGGGCATCCAGGGAACATTTAATATACCATGTAGAAGCTTGCTGATCTGAGCTCTTTCGTCAATGCACGCCAATGCTCAGTTCTGGACGAGGAAGACATCAGTGGTATAATTTAATCAGTGTTCTCTATATGTGCAGCTGAATCCCTATATTCCTCTGTGCTATGAACCCTTGAAACTGTCGTCTTTCAATGACCATGAGAGCAAGTGGCCGCTGGCATCCCCACTCAGAAGCTGCTTCAAGTCCGGTGGTATACAAAGGGCAGTGACAGGGTGTTTATGTGACTTGAGCACCTTCTGCAAAAGTAGCCTATACTCTGGTGTTTGGCCGTTAAGGGTAAGCCCACCAGAAGATACCGAAGGCGATTTGCTCTTTACTGCTTCATCAGACGAGCAGTGCACCATCTTCCATACCTTAACTGCACCACTTTGATGACCTGTCACGTACCAGTTTGTGTCCTGCCAATCTGAGTGTATCGTGCTTGTCACAGACAAGATGAGGTCAGAAGGAAGCTGGGAGGTGTTCACCACAGCAAGGCAGTCCCCATTGATGCTCCAAACAGCAAAAAGAACACCAGCACCAGTCAGGATCTCACCAGTGAGGTTGTTCACATGTAGCGCGGATACTGATGCTGGGAACCTTGGTAGCTGCTTCACAAAGACTAGGCTTGTTAGGTCCCACAAGATAACAGAACAGTCATCAGAGCCTGAGACAATCAATGAGTAAGGTTGGCTGACAGAGACACAAGTTATCTTGCCCGTGTGAGCACACAAAGCCTTCTCCATTCTCAGGAGACGGCGGATGCCATCCTTCACAAATCTCCACACTGCAACAACTCCATCATCACCACCAGTGGTGAGAATGTTGCCATCATGGCTCACTCCAGTGCACTGAATTTGACTACCACCATGAAGGTTTTCATGTGTAGACAAAAGCCTATCCTGATCATATGTTAATATTCTCAAGCTTCGGTCAGGGAATCCCCAGGAAATGTATTCATTATAAGTTAGCGGCTTGAGCAAGCAGTTAACTGAAGCAATTAGGATTTTATCATTGTAGGAGACAACCTGGGACACCGAAGATGCTGTCTTGCGAATCTCCTGCTGTGTTAGATAGGCGCTGTACCGTAGAGGATGAGGAGGTACTTTCCTGTCAGTCCGCCTCTGTGGATGTGGTTTCTGGAATAACTGTTTTGGGGTCTGACCAAAATGGTTGATTTGTGCTAGTATTGAAGCCTTCATGGTAGGATCTGATACTGCGTCTATGTCAACATTGCCTTCGTATGTGTAGTGATAGAAGACATTGACAGCATCTTCAGCTGCCTACCATATATATAAAAAAAGAAAATAAATATCAGAAATCACATAATAAATGAGAGATACTACCAAACAAAGTATATAACAAAGACCTACTGTAATACCCTCTGTTTCACATTACAAATCACTTTGTGCTCACAAAAGCTAAAAAAAAAGTATTCCCAACATAATATATAGAAATCGTTGGTCAAGATTACATCTGAGATGTTAAGTAAAATGGAGAACATAACACGGAGCAGATTGATTCATTAACTCATAGTCCTGCTCTCCCTAGGATGAAAACAAAACTATGCATGATTTAATAACTATAGTCAGATGGCACAAAATAATGAATCAGTAGAAGACTAGAAGACACTTCAATAAAAAGGCAAAATTATAGCTCACTTTGTGATCACAAATCCTGTATGTTCAAGAGTAGAAAGAAGACTATCCTTATTTCAAACCGAAACATATTTGTGCTACGGTGATTACAGCAACACTGCTAGTGCTAGGGATAAAATGCAAATGTAGAGATGAAGGTATGCTTAATACCTTTCCTCTCTGCTTATATCCAAAAATAAGATCAATCCAATGATGCAGATTCTCAGACACGTAATCTGATTCCAATGCTTCCCGATGCTTCCCAATGAATTCTCTAGCACTGCCTTTAGCCCAAGGTGGCAAAACAACATCACCAACCTGAAAGCATCATTTAAAGAAGTTACATGTTTGCCCCCAACTGAACTGAACTTTCTAGTATAGTGCAAAGATTTGCACACAATTTGTGAGAGTATACCTTCTCTCCTGATTGTTTCTCGCCCAGGTCCAGATTAAAACTGTTCTCCAAAAATTCAGGCAAATAATAGAACTCAGGAATTAGTTCTTTCACATCTGATGTGTTACTTTTGCCCGCAGCGCTGACCCATGTATCCCTCACACTGTTGAATAAGCGATCTGCATGGTCAAATTGTCCACCCTGCAGCTTCTGATTTTCTGTGCTAAAAGGAGGCAACCTTAAGAGATAGAAAAGGACAATCCCAGCACTTGAATAATGAGAGCCATAATGGAACTTTGGTACATCAGGGTCATCCCAACTATCATATCTGAAAGGAACAAAACAATAAATTCCAATTGAGTTATATGGACCCCAGCGTTTAGCAAAATCAAAGATGTTAGTTTTTCTAATTGAAAGTTGAAAGAGAAACAAAAGCATACAAATGGATGCTAAATGAACCAACCTCTTGCGGAATTCCTCTTCTCCTTCCTCCGTTTGGCATCCCATGGGTTTATCAAGCCTGCGAAATGTCTGTGGATTCCTCAGATCTAAAGCATCGCTCTCATAATCTGCAAGAACCCATGGAAATACTGGGTACTGTGTGAGATCACTGTACCCTCGACCGGCAAGTGTATTTAGATGCATGAGATATTGGAAGTTTGTAATTTCTCCACTTTGCCATCTTTTAGAAAATGATTTTGCCATGCCTTTAAAAAGACGGCTCCCCTCACCACTCTCCTGTTTAGAGGATGCTGATATGGTTGTGTCCAACCTGTGGAAAGGCATATTTTCTTCAATTGTTAACAAAGACACAAAGCTCCTATGCCAAATCTAATGATAAGTAATAGCAAAAAAATGCCAGGTCCTACAAGTTCAAATAGTTCATAGAATGCACAAGATAAAGAAAACATCCTAAACTATTAACTGAATGAGGCAAGAAGGAAGAACATATAGCAAATGTAATAATTGCTAGTAAAAAGGCATAATCGATATCTTAATTTCTTATGAAAATAGACAGCTCTTCCCAGCAAAATCAAGCTTGACAATTCTAGTAAACAGAACTACCGGGCAAAGAGTAAAAGGGTGAGACATGAACCTCTGGGAATTAGGAAATAGGAATATACTTGTTTTGAAACTATAGATCCTAAATACCAGAACTTATGACAATAAAAATTGACAGTCGCATGTTTAACATGCAATCTGCAGACAAAAAAAGGTAACTTCCCTCAGAATGAAACATGAATGTTAATTTTTCTGAAGCACAAAGTCATGAATTGGTACACATTACTCCATTCCAAATTATACGATGTTTTGGCTTTTCTAGATATATAGCTTTTGCTATGCACTTAGATATACACTATGTATCTAGAAAAGGCAAAACATCTTATAATTTGGAATGGAGGGAGTACCTTTCATGACACGATAATTATATAGACAGGCAATTAAGTGTTTTGAATAGCAAGTCTTAATGCTACACATGCACATGGTAACTACTAGGCATCTAGAGTTGCAAAGGATTAAGAATCCATACATGCTATTCCGCGGGAGATTCATGGCGATCAGATTTCTGAAAACTTCCTCTCTCTCCTTTTTGTGGAAAACTAGAAGTTCATTGCAACCATCCATGCTGAAAATTTCAATTGCAACAGGGCGGAGCTGGTAATCACGTTTCAGCAACTCATGAACACTATCAAGCTTCCACATATGCCATGGATGAGGCAGGTTGCTGCTGCTGCAAAGCTTCTCTTTACCCCAAGCACCTCCGTTATATGCCCATGCTCTGCCACCAAGCAAGACCTTTGCTGTCCCACCCCAAGTGGAAGGTGATTTCAACTGAGATTCACTGCTTCCCATTATATCCTTGTTCACACCTAAAGCTTGATCGATGACAGAGAGCTCATCTTCACTGTCCTTTTCACAAATGCAATTGGAATCATCAATGTAGAAGTTCTCGATAATGTATAAGCAAAGTTCTCCAATTAGAAATATTCCATCGTGCTTATCAAGACCAGCAACCCGTTCACAGTTGTATTTATGCCTTATTTTCTCATAGGGCTCCAGATAAGGCCTGATAAGATACTCACCATTGTCAAGCAACTCCTTTTCTGATTTATCCTCTGAGGTTCTTGCATCAGTACCTTTGACTGAAGGTGCCCTCCTTGGTGAACTAAGTTCAGATTTAACCTGGTGACTCTCAGTCATGTGAAAAGAAAGGGAACTTGATTTTGCTCCAAATTCCGTCGCAGAATGAAGGCTCTGTTCATTAATGCTGCTTTTATCATCGGTCCAGCCAATTGGAGCTGATTTTGTGCTTCCTCCTTTGAATATGTCATCGTCATCTTTGAATGATGAAAACTCAACAGCATCAAGATCCTTCGGCTCAGTGCCGTAGGTCAAAAGATTCAAGCCTGACATTGTATCTGACCCAGATGTTAACAATTCTCCATCCTCTTTATTGATCATCTTAACACCATTTGATCCAAGGTTGCTGGTTAGAACATTCTGAATAGTATCTATCTTAAATTTGGAGTGCTCAAGTTTCTTCCTCATTCTATATGGTCCTTCAACAGCACAGAGCTGCCACTCAGGTTCTGTTGATGATTGCCGCATGGGAAAAATACCTCTCTCATGAACAAGTTCTTGGAGCTGGCTTTGCCACTCACTTTCCCCGTGCAATATCCATCCGTATTTGTCTTGACGAATTGCTCTTAGCTCTGTAGACATCACATCACGAACCAAATCAAGATTGTATCTTCGCTCATTTATCTGCTCCCAGTGCCTGGCATCTAGTTTTGCAGATTCGCGAAATTTCCGTCCCATCTCTTTCTTGCGCCTGACCTCCATTCCTTTTATTCTCACGCCAGGAAACTTTGCTGAGCCGGTAATATATTGAACCCACATTATTAGAGCGCACTGGTCCAACACTTTACTTATTGTTTGCTGGGAACTTTGGAGCCATTCAAAAAACATTGACGTGCTTCCAGTGAGCAATTTATCAAGTCCTCCATGCAGGATGTCCAGTTGTTGTCCTTGGTTAGGCTTGCAAACTAGCAGGTCCTCAAGAGATTGGCGACGATGCACTACCAAGTATTTAAGTAAATCAACCGCCAAGTTTTGAGCAGTTACTCTCTTGTCATGGAGAAGTGCCATTAAATTTATGCAGAAACAACACATTAGATCTGTATCAACATTGCTTGGGCAGAGCACCAATCTCTTGTTGGCAATTAGTAGCTGAAGAACTGTACAAATATCAATAGAAAAATCTTCCTGGTAAGGTTTAGAAGCTAAACTCCTCCCAGTTTCTGTCAGGAATGCAAGATTTGCAAGTAGATCATCTTCCCCCATACTTTTGAGGAATGTTGGGAGGAAGCAGTACATTATCATCCGGTTTGTGTTCTTCAATATTGCGTGGATGTAAGGATCAAGTTGCTTGCTTCCTCGAGCAATGGACAAAATACCTTTACCTGGAGGCACAGCATCTTCAACACGGCCATCTTTATTAGCAAGCTGTAACATGGACATTAAGAATTCTAGTGTTTGTAGTACCCTGAGTGGGGTTGGAAAGCAGCCCATGTACACACGATCAACAATCATCCAGCAAAGTGGGTCCAAATTGACAGACCAGCGGCTCTTGTCAAGTTTCTTCCCATCTTCTTCGTCATCAAGCAAGAGCTTTCTTTCAAGGAAGTTCATCAATCTGCTTAGGCACAAGCCTTGAAAAACCAGAGCAGAGTCAACATCAACAAACAAAGGCACAGACTCCAAAATGTTCTCAACAAAGAGTGCTGCTTTAAGTTGATCTGAGATAGTGTCAGCAAGGATTTGAGCAACAAAATCTAGAACAGCTGTAGCTCCTGCAGAGCATGGACCACCCCCATAACCTAAATCATCTATGTCAAGCAAAAGCTTCGAATTGATTGGGAAAAAGGTATTAACGGCAGATGATCCCTGAATATTTGTCCTCGGATCAGGGGACGAGTCCAGGTCTATCCCAGACATAGATGAAGCCATGGATGGAGAAGCTGTCAGGTGTCTACCATCACTATATGATCCTGCACTGCCAGGCCAAGATGTGAATGGGGCCATTGGAGATGCAGTAGGGGTACTCGCTGCTCTGTGGGTTGACCTCTCGGATAAAACAGGAGATCCAACATTATTCATAGCAACCGAGTTGGGTGAATCAGTTACATGGTGGTGTTCAGCAATGCCATTTGCACTGGAAGCTGTGGTCTGCCCTTGATCATGAGCATTAGTAAACAATTGGTTTGCTTCTCCGTTTAAAATAATAGTGCTGAGCTCCTGATTCGAAGAATCATCTGCTTTGGCTTCAGCAGCTTCGAAAGAGTTTGGCATGCCAGTACTTTCTGAACTGGAACTTTTCTGCTCCTGAGGAAAACTTGTGACACTCAACGTTTTGGAAGATTGCTCCTGATCATGTGGTAAACTTGAAAATGCATCCTTTGAACTTCCATTGTCATCATCATGTACATTCCTCTCGTCAGTTGCAGCAGTTGTAAGATCTTTTGCCATCCTCAGGGCACAATCAGACCTACATAACAAAACAAGGCTTAATATAAACATTTAAAACACCAAGTAACATGATATATGCACATTGACACATTGTACAAACCTCACACAAGAGAAATAGAGATCAACACAGCTCTCTAGGAAATCATGTCGCCTGCAAACAGCAGAGAATGGTGGGCACATCTTTGCCAGATCAACCATGAACCTCAATATTGAAGTAGCAACAGCAGGTGCTGCTGCTTCACCACCCATTAACCTTGCTGCATATGTCTTATGCATCAGAGCTTCTCCTTGAAGATCACCTCCCATGTCCGATGTCGCCTCAACAAGATCCGCGACCAAGGTGCCATTAAGATGTGAAAGATTGTTATTCTCATGTGCAAGCATAGATTTCATAATCAAGGAAACAAATGTAGCTTTTGCCATTGCAATTATAGTGTCCAATAGATCCACAAACTTCAATTCTCCATAGTTTCCATCGCTAGGCATGAGAGCATGAAAATCAAGCATGCGGACCTCTGGCACTCGAGGATAAACAGGCTTCCCAAACACCAAACAGAACAATATATAGTATATTTCTGGAGAATCGTGAAAGCTTGGAAGCACATGATTCAATCCTTGAAAGCCTCCACTTGTACGGAACTTCAATGCAAATGTAGTTGATGACGTAAGGCAAACTCCTAAAAGAGTCGTGATCCATCTCATGCTAGTTGGATGTACTGCTTCGTCAAGGAAATATGTGACCAATCTGGATGAAACAACTTTATGCCATTGCTCCAGCAATTCTTCGGCATCTATGGTAACTTGTAGATCAATAAGCATTTCCAATAACATGTTCCTCACAATAACATGCTTTCCCATAGCCTCCCGCACAATCTGGCGGTTCGGTGTAAGCTCTGGAGGATCAAATGTCATTATTATGAATCTTACGACGAGCTCCAGCTCAGAAGCTAGAAAACCATCCTCCAGGATGACACCTAGAAGCACAACTAGCTTCTCCAGCACAGGAATTTCAACATCACCACGTTGTAAAGTAACAAGAAGATGTTGAACAAGATTAATTCGGCGCAGTATTGTAAGGTTGTGATTTCTGAACCAATGCATGGACACCATCCTCTCAAGAAACCCAAGAAGAGTTATCTGCACTGATATAGGAGCAGCAACCCATATCGTCCAGTCCAAAAGAATGTGTTCAACCATATCAGCATTTGACAAGACTATGAATTCAGAAGTCTCACCAGCTAGGTCAGCATTCTCCAGCTCAGACAAGTGGCTAAATGAATCCTTTTGAGCTGAAAAGTCATCTAGATCCCCATGCGATCCACCAGAAGACATGTCATCGCCAAACTTGGGTAAGGTAAGATCATCAAGGCTGGCCTCTGGGGACATTCCAGACGCATAGCTTGCTGTTCGATTTATCTTTGATTTCTGTGGCTCAGGAAAGGAAGCCTCACAAGCAGCAATACGAAAGAAGATATCAAGAGATTGCAGATCAAATAGTGACATTCTCCTATGAAGAAAAAGCGCAAGAAGATGATAACCCCTCAAGGCCTGCATGTTTTTTACATTTTGATGACTCTGCTGAAGAGATAGTGCAAGCAGCTCCAGCGCCATATGCAGCATATCCCTACTTTCAGCAGCTTCAACAAGGGCAAGTACCACAGGCATCCCACCAACTGTTTGAACAGTGTCACCAATTGTGCATTGATTACAAATGTAAACATCACCGCTTAGCCGCCCATATCTTGGTATACCTGTTAACATAACTAGTTGAATTCTGGCATATCCAATTCAAAAACAGAAAATATAAATTCAATAGCTAGATGACATTACACACCTCCTATAGGGGATGCAGCAGCAGAAGTTGGATCGACAAGGTTCAGCAGCGAAAGAGTACCAGATGCTCGAAAAGCATCTGATGAAGTTCCATCAAATGCAAATATAAGCTTCTTCCCAGACAATTGTAAGGAGAGATTTCTTAAAAGTTCCATGTCCCAAACAATTCCACTGCTCTCAAGTCTAGAGCTTCCTTGTTTCATTGAACTGTCAACACGCTGGCTGCTTGAAGGTGCAGGAACTTCCACTTCTAATGAATCCAGAATTGCCATTACCTCCCCACCACAGGCCCAGTTTGGGACAAATCTCAGAAGGTCAATGTCCTGGAACAAACCCCGATACCCTTGTCCAAGAATGTACATGAAACAAATGCTCCCTGGTGTCAAGACCTCCTCAAAAAGATAGCAACACCGGAGCCGCCATGAAAAGTCAGAAACTTTCCCACGTATAGTAGGCGTACCAAGTGTTACTTGCAAAGATTTACCAAATGGGGATGGCGAGTATCCAAGCTTGCCTGTGTGCCTCAGCTTTCCATCAAGATACAGGCTAGCCACACTTGCTTGGAAAAGCCCAGCTAGTGCATTTGGCTTACTATGAACGACAGCAAGATGATGCCATTTTCCTTCTTCCATTTCAATGCCTGGAAATGACAATGAACTTGAACTGCCTGTAGATATAGTAAAAACACCATTGTCATGGAGATAAAGCTCAGCAAACAGAGTGTTAGCATCGTCCACTGCACCCACAGAAAATATGCGTAAAACATGCCCACTCCTCTTGCTATATCCCCCTTTTGACGCTTTTTCTGCTTCCTTCGGTTGGCATTTAAAGAAGTCCTGAAATTGGAACCAGCAAACAAAGGAATACCCAGAAACAGGTGGCCATGTTCTTTCTCCTAATGAAACCTGAATAGATGCATGACCGGCTTTGCTCATGTCCATTTCAATGAAAGGAGCTAGAGAAACATGTCCTTGTCTGACATCTTCCATTTGAATTAACTTGTCCATCATATTAACAAAAAGATGACCTGAACGCTTCACTTTCAGCTGAAGAATATATCTCACAAGAAGCCTTAGCTCAGACGAAGACAACCTGGACAAGAAAAGAGTAACCATGTACTGTGAAACAACAAAACAAAATTGTTGCAACGAAACACATGGAATTTTATGAGATATGACAAACCTGTAAGCACCTAGCAGTTCAACAATTCTCAAGGCATGATTAAGAATAGGAGAGGAACCCTCCAAAAATGGGCTGATTGTCTCAAGTAGAAGGCCAACACATCCTATGTAATAAAAGAGTAACAAAAACATAAGGTGCCCTTGTCAAAATGAATCAAAAGAAAAAGGGTAGCAAGAATATCTTTTGCCCATACCAACAGAAGTTAAATTCTCCTGGTTGAAGGGACCAGCAATTGCTAGCTTCTCAATGAATCTCAGCAACTCAAGTTGAACTTTAGGTGTAAATACCAGCAAACAACGGATCAGCACAACAATTGCACTAGCATTGTACACACGCTCCTTGTCAAGCCTTGAAAGTCCAAACGATGTTGCAGACAAGAAGCTCAATTCATCCTCTGAGGTTTCAGAAGAAATGCTCTCTACCTGCAGGTTACTCGTGGGCGGGAGAACAATCTCAAGTGCAAGCTCAAGCAAAAGCAAAATAACTTGTTTTTCACAATCCACACAAAGCAGCCCAGACTCAGAGAGGAGATCATAGAAAGTGTTCGACGACAGTATTGTATGCAGCCTTATCCTATTGACAGAATTGTTGCATACTGCAGCTGTCATTGCTCGCAATAGAAAACCAAAGATCTTCATATGAGTATGCAAAGATGATTCGGTCTCTTCATTTTCACTGTCATTCTGGAAAGTATGCAGTGTCGTCAACAGCAGGGAAAATCCAGTGGCTTCTCCAAATATTCTTTGTGCTGAGCTGTTTGCCCCAAGAATCCGCCACAAAGCACCAAATGTATCACACTTTGCATCATTTTCAAGCTTAAACTGAGAACCAGATGATGTTGATACCATCCCACTCTTCAAAATTTCAATCAATGACCCTATTTCTTCTGGATGAGCCTGAAAACAGTACTCATGTCAATTAAGTCAAGTTCGCAAGCATGCTGCTAATAAAATCACTAGGCATGATTAGAAAATATACAGTGCGCATAGGAAAATGAAGTCTTTCAACTTGCATAAGTGCTCGACCAAGACTAATGAATTAGAGAATTCAACATTTCTGGCCCTACACTAATGGGCTAATTGGTTCAGCTGGCTGTGGCTGCTGCTGCAGCTCCACAGCTGTGCATTAATGTAGCTGTTGCTGGTGGAGCAGCAGCAGCTGAACCATGAATGCCCTCAAAAATTTACAGAAGAAAAATGGTTTGTTATATGGAATAGTCAGCTACAAACACAAACCTGAAGAGAATCTTCAATTATTAGGCATGACAATAGTCGCAATACACCAGATCTGTGGCTTTCGGATACCAAGAAAGGAAGAATGATGTTGACACCATTGGATGATCGAAATGATTGCTGGTTAGGCTCAGCTCTTTTCAGCAGATAAAAAAGACAATCCCAAGCAACAGTAATTGTCCCTTCATCTTCAAACATGGGAAATTTTGCAGAACTAGAAGCCATTAACTTTGGCGAAAGAATTGCATCTTTGTTGTCCACTGTCCTCTGAAATCTAGTTGCATTAGACATCCTCTCTGTAGAGTCAAAGGCCTTATTTTGCTGCTCATCTCCAAAGAAAAGCTTGTTTTGCTTCAAGTCATCTAACAATACCCCCAGGACACCAACTTCTCTAAGAACTTTCTTGTACTGCTGATCAAAGGAAAGTAGCTTTACAAAGAACGAAAGCACTGTATGCTTAAGACTGGTAGAAATTGGTTGTTGCAATAAGCAACAAAGTGACAACAACTCTTGCTCTGGAATGCAGTTTACTACAGTGACAGCATATTCCAATATTTTTAAGATGACCTCTTGTAGTGCTGCAGGGAAGCTGCCCATGTTTAGGATAAAAAGAGGAACAGTACGTAGTTGTTGGCATAGCTTGTAATTTTCAAGATGGCTTGAGAAAATCTTGAACATTCTATTGAGAACTTCAGCTTGCACTTCCAAGTTGTCTGCCTTCAGAAAAATATCTTGTAGCATCTGAATGGCATCAAGATCTTTTACCTTGGGGCTACTAACTTCCATCAAGTCATCAAACTTGTCAGCAGAAGGAGTTCGGCTTCTGCTGTGCCCCGTTCCTTTCGCATGAGAAGATTTTAAACTCTTACCACCACCATTTTCTGAGGGGCCAATTTGTGACAAATTTACAAGAACATCAAGCAACCTAGACAACTGAGGTGAAAGGTCACATGAGAATACATCTTGTTCTAATCTGTCAGAAGGAAAGGATGCATCCTCTTCGGATGCTAACTTGGATGAGGATTGGAGAGTCTGATTTTTGTGTAAGCTACAAAGCGTTAGAGCAAACTGAACAAGGAACTGGTAACCATGAGCATTATGTATGTCTTCCCTCAGCCTTATGGATCCAGACTCTGCAAAGTAAACCAAATATTAAGATATTAGGCACACAACAATAGTGATCGTTCAAATTGTATGGCAACAAAGTATTTAATACCAAGCAACGATAAGCTATAGGTGGAAACACAACCAGAACCACACAAACAAAAGAAAATTATTTAATAATTTGTAAACTTTGAAAAATATTGAATCAAAGCATCTTACTCGGAAGAAATGCATGAGTGGCAAAGTTCATCAATACTAACCAGGCCTGTATGACAGCTCAACACATTCCAGTAATAAATCCACAATGCCCATGGTGTAAGCAGCATCGCAACTCTGAGGATTGAAATCTTTCACAGCCATAAGAAGTACCTTAATCTAAAATACATGGTGGAGAAAGGGTTAACAAGATTGAATAGAAATATATGCAAAAGACTAGGTGTTCCAGTAAATAATAGAAAGGAACTGCTACCAGATGCCCAACACCCCAGCGGGAAGGGGTTGAACCCTGGCATGCCACCAGTGACTATTCTTGAAAAGAGATGAGAAAAGGGAGAGAAAACAGAACTTTGGTAAATGGTAGCACAGTTACCAGGATTTAGCTGGGGGTCCAAAAAGGATGTCTATGTCAGAAAAAATGCCTAAATGAAATACCAAGGTGCTTCAGTGAAGATTTTCCCACTTTTCAAGAGTTTATGTTCTAAACTTCTAATCTTAGCCAAGTGAAAACAGCTATTGTTTGTGAAGATTGAATAACTAAGAATACATTGCTATGTGCTGTTTAGTACTTTAGTGTGAAGAATCCTAACTAGACCCAAGAACAGGACAACATTTCGTCCACAATAAAGAACAGATGGTAATGTACCAGCTGGTGCTTCCTGATGTACTTTGCAGAAGTCCCATTGTCATTTGCAAGAAGAAGACCAAGGACCTGTTCAGTTATGAACTCAATATATTTAGCAACTATTGGTGCAGCAGAAACATGACCCTCCAAAACATAATGTTACATAGTTTCAAATTACCTGCATCGCATGGCGATGGAGCTGAATTGTGTGAAGGGGAACAATACCATCCCTGAACTGTGAAAACACAGATAATGAACCATTTGCAACCATCTGGAAAAGAACTTGCAAGGCATCATCTTCAATTAAACTTGGTGCAGCAGATTGATGGCTCGCCAATGCTTTCATTATATGTATCACGCTTCCCTCAATCTCCATAGAACAGAAAAAAGAATAAAGATCAAAACCCCAGGTTGACAAGGAGAAAATGAAGGGAAGGCATATAGTTACCATATAACATATATGAACACAAAGCAAAAGACGTGTAATAATACAGACAAAGCAACAACCCTATGTTAAACAATTTACGATTTTGTGGATGTCAACAGTACATTCTTGCAAATAAGGCCCTGTTTCTATGAGAATCAGAAGATTGAGATTACCTCAAGCCGTCGTGATTGCATAGGATCCAAATTTTTGTTTTTCTCAATTATCGATCCTTCTTGGTGAACAGGCAAGGTATTTGTGGAGTTCTCATTGGGACTCAATAGAGAATTGAGGATATATATAAGGCAGCACAAAATACCAGAGTCCAACAGAGGCTGCTTATCATTTGTCTGTAACCATGAAATTAAACATGACAAGAGATGCTTGTTAGTTTAAACGTTTGGTAAACTGTGTTTCATATTGGATAGGAAATATAATATCAGCAAGCAAGTCCATAGCTAAGTAAATTTTTATCCATGAACCACCGGACACCCCCATTACACTTGGATATTAATTGTGTCAGAACTCAGGAAACAGATGCCTCTTGCTTCTTAGTACCATTAATAGTATGCTTTAATAAACGTTGCAATAACAGACAATATACTGCATGAAAAATGGACTTCTTGTTGTCATATTATAGCAATTTCACTAACCTCTGTCACAAGAACTTCGACTGCATACAACAAATTTGATCCTGGACATATACCAAGCTGGATCATGGAACCAACGAGTTAAGACTTAGAGAGTGCATGGCCTCCTGGAACCAGAAATTGCACTAGATAATAATATAAGAACAAACCTCTGTGGTATCTGAAAAGAAGCCAATAACATCAGCCACACGCAGTGATCTTCCTTTGCTATGGATTCTTAGTTTCTCCAAATCAGTAACAAAAGCTCTTCCAATAACAAAAGAAAAAACATGTCCTTCTACTAACCTGTAGAAATTATGAAGGAAAGAAACAGAAGACCATTATTCAGTTTTCTAAAATAGAGAGTATACATGAACCCACTGAAATAAATGCAATGTAACAGCATAATTTATTGAAAGTAGTGTGTGCAATTGTAAAGAGTCATACTTTGTAACTAATTGAGCTACACTAGAATATTGCTTCACTAGCCTACAGAAGACATCTACAGCCAAATTTAAGGCCCTTTCTTTCTCCTGCAGAGGGAAAACAGAATACAATGTCAAGGCAAGAACCAGCTCACAAGGTCTTATTATTGATTTATGGTGAAAAAAATAAAACAAGTGTCAGTGTACCTTTTCAGAGCTGGAAGAGCGAAATTCTTCCCATAATCTCCTAAAGTCTGACTCCAATTCATTTTTGCCCCTGCGTACAAAAAAAAATAATGTTAAGATTAGGGATGTGTTGGGTCATTGGGTCGACCCAAACTTGCTACAATGAACTAGAATCGCATGCCGCATAATTAATTGAAGGGGAGACATGAACTCAGCTAGCTGACCCACAAAACACCATTGGAGACCCACTTGCATCCTTGGTTAAGATGGGGAACATAAATATTTTTTGCAGAAGCATATATTATTCACTTAAAATAGCAGAACCAAACTCCTAATCAATATTTGAAATGGACATAAATTCTTGATTTAATTGTTGAAAGCTAGAATACAGGAACTTAACCTATGTGAGAATGCAATCCATACACATACATAAATTAGCTTGAAGATATTGGCAGAAAAAAATACTATAAGAGGTACAGACTTTTGTTATCAGGTCCAAGTGCTATACAGTGTCCAAGAAAAGATAACTGATAACATACTTAACTAACAATCATGACCATAGTATTTGTTCCTTTACCAAGTGATTATATAGTTAGTTCAGGCAAAGGATAAGTCACTGTTTTTTTTAGAACAGGGTAAGTCACTGTTCTTTCATGGTACTGTAATGCTAATATGCTATTTAACAAACACTGCAGCAATGGCAATAGAAAAAATGAACAAACAGGAATCGTAAATCCAGACCAAAAGTTAAGCATGTATGGCTTACAAGTCTCCATTCCCCAGTAAACTAGATATCTTCTTCTCTTTTATATATACAATCTCTGTGATATGGGTCCAAAGCAGCTAAACCATGTTTAATCAAAGATTGATGGCATAGCAACCCTCATCAGCTGCTGTGCAGCCAATGCGAGTGACTGTGCAGCAGAAGGGGGTCACAGAGAATATGGTAGTAGTAGCAACAACCATCATTAGAAGTATCTAACAAAGGACATCTAAAAAAAACAATGAAGGAGTGTATCCCTAGCAGCGCGGTAACTTGAGAAACAATGCAACACAGTCAATCAAACTTCACACCACCTTAGAATGGCATGTGCCACAATAATCTTATAACATCCCAGTTCAAACATAAAACGACAAATCAAGCAAACCAGACTCATAAAGTTGACTCCAATCAAGATTGCTAAAATTTCCACTTTCTCTGCTACGAGAAATGCAAAAACACATTAGCCCCGTTGTTCTACAAAAGCACAACAAACAAAAGGACAAGGGCCGTAGCCTTCAGGCATGGCATACAGATCATAAAATTGACTATGCAGCTACCGACTCGCCCAACCACCGTCCTAGTCCAGCATCATTTCTCTCCAAGGCACCACCATCCTAGTCCAGTATCATTTCCTCTGAAGACACCGTCATCGTCTATGATCAACATAAGAGCAAAACCAAAATAACTGCAGCACTATCGCCAAGCTCGAGCTAAAAAAACATTCACTGATATCAATCCTATGAGTCAAAACGTTAATACAACACATAATCCACATCTACCAACTAAATCACCAAACAGCCAGAGACAGGAAGATGAAACGGAGAAGCAAGCATCTGCGATCGAACCCTCTCCGAATCTAAATCCGATTGCCATTGCTAAACCCGGAAAACAGGAGTAACGGGATCGCATCGGAGCTGGCCATGCATCACCAGACACCGGATTTGATTCAGGCAACGCGAGGCCAGTAGAGAGACGTTTGACTCGGCTGGGGGACCCACCTGGCAGGGGACGCGGCGGCAGAGGGCGAGCTCCCGGCCGCCGCGTCGAAGCCGCCCTCGTCCCCGCCGGTGGAGGCGGAGCTGAGCCTCGGGGTGGCGAGGTCCTGGACCGCCTGCTGGCGGTGTAACGGCGACCCCGGCGGCGGCGGCGGGGGCGGCGGCGGCTGCTGCTCCTGCTGCTGGCCGGCGGCGAAGACGACCTTACTGAGCAATGTGGACCATTTCATGGTGCCAACCCCTCATCCGGCGCGCAGATCCCGGCCGGATCCCGCCGATTCGCCGGAATTCCGACGCGATCCCCCGGCTTCCCTTGTTTCTCCGAATAAAATTTTTATTCACGTTGTTCCTCGCCTCCGCCTCCCGCTCGTCGCCTCCGACCTCCTATTTTTGCTGTCGTCTGTTTGCTTGTGTTTTCTCTGCCTCGCTCGTTTTCTTTTTTGTTTCCTCTTTTTTACCCACGCACCTTCACCTCCTCTCTCTCTCTCTCTCTCTCTCTCCCACCTCGCCGCGACGCCGCCTCTCTCCTCTACCTGCTCTGCTCCGTCTATGCGGCCTTGCCTGCGCCTGTGGTGAGTGTGTCCTCTGCTTCGGCTCTCTCTATTCGGTTGTTGGCTCGAGCCCCCCTTGCCTGGTTGCTTGCTACGCTTCCCTAGTATTTTCTTTTTCTCCTTTTTGTTTTTATTTTTTGTTTCTTGTAGGTAACAATACTACTATGACCTTGTCTTTGTTCGTGCGTGTTTATATTCTATCTTTACGACTTTGGCAGAGGAGAGCTATTG
>Ga0182004_10000548_pt1 | contig 23572 bp, 23 predicted proteins | sample Sormic07211540_1_FD_120479 | JGI IMG/M metagenome (GOLD analysis project Ga0182004, IMG submission 120479) | Endophyte microbial communities from Sorghum bicolor roots, Mead, Nebraska, USA - 072115-40_1 MetaG | ecosystem: Host-associated > Plants > Roots > Unclassified | place: USA: Nebraska...
AATTTGCTATTCACAGTTGCCAAAATCCTTAACTTGCCAAAACTTTGTTCCGCGCGTCCAGTTCTCCGCGCGGCGGATTCCGTCGCCAAATCTCACGCGCGGCCTCGCGTGGTGAGTCTGTTTGCTTCGCGCGTTGCCTGGAAAGCGAACCTCCGCAAGCCTACAAAAAATCCGAGCCACTTTCCCACCCCGTTCCCCTTTCCTTGGGTGCCCGTGCCTTCCTTGGGTGCCCGTGCCTTCCTTGGGTGCCCGTGCCAGCTGCCACCCCACCCCGTTCCCCTTTCCCACCAGCAAAGCAGCTGCAATTTCCGTCCGCCATGGCCAAGACACCGCCACCCACCTCCACCTCCACCTCCACCTCCGACCCCGCGCTCCCAACCACCACTACCTCAGCCCCCAAGTCGTTGCCCCGCCCCGCCGCCGCGGGCCTCCTCGCCCCACTCGCAGCCTCTGCGCGCACCATCCTCGCGTCGGCGCGGCGCTCCCCGGTGACCACGCTCGCCGCCGCCTTCTTCCTGCTCGCGCTCGTCATGTACGGCGAGGACGCGCGCACCATCGCCGAGCTCTCCATCAACGACTACCTCTACCCGGACGCCGACCTCTACAACGTCTCTGGCCTGCCGCCGCTCGTGCTGCCGCCCACCTGCGACCTCTCCCACGGCCGCTGGGGTTGGAATGCATGCCGACGGTTAGTGCTGGGCCCATTATTTGTGGTTTGGTAAGTCCAAATTGGCAAACTCTTAGAGATGCTCTAAATATTTCACTTGTCATTTATTTTACAGAGTTGCCAAACATCACAATTTGGCAAGCTAGAAATAGTAAACTCTTGGAGATGCTAACGGGCCTTCGAATCTAGTGCCGTGCAGTCCATCCGGCCAGCTTTCGGTTTCTCGATAGAAGATTATATTGGAAGCACGTACACCAGGCTTCGGTATCAGCGGCATCACTCTGGATCATTGCCTCATTGGACGAAACAAGCTGAGGCGCCCGACGTGCTGCGTGGCCACCCAGCAAGTTGCTAATATGCAACGATGAGAGCGCTCCACGGCCACGAGCGGGTTTGTTTACGTGATCCAGTGTCCAGAAACCACGCTAACATGTGGAGAGGAGTTAGAGGAGGCCGTAGCTATGCAAATGCAAGTGTATGCACACTCTCTCGATTTAACCGCTGCCAGTATAGTATTGGCACATTTGCTATTAGTTTACCACTTGTTCAGCTCCTTCAGCTGTGGTTTCTGAATCAACCAGCTGTGTGCACTGTGCAGGATCTGGCAAGTGATACCCTAAATGTCTCCGACTATACACGGCCTCTCCTCCTAAACTAATCGAACCAAGTCTCGTGAAAACAGAGTAATAGTATTGTTAGATCGCCATGTGTGTCATCATCTCCCAGGCATCCTAAGCTAAATAAAATAACTGTCCATCAACGATCTCCTAATGCTAAAATTAGCAACTGATGGAGTGGGAAATAATCCGAGAGAAGGTGGACATAATGGTAGACCAATCTACACTCATGTGCCAAAATTGAGTCTATTTGGTTGTATATGCATTAGCATATATCCAGAATTTGTGATGCAGTCTAACCGTTGGTGAGAACTTTATGTGGACTTCCACAGTGCTCAAAGCATATACAATGCAGCATTTGTCCAAATTTGTCCTAAATCAAAGTTCTCTCGCTTTTATCAAGCTTTTTACATAATAACATTAACATGAACAGATTCAAATAAATGATCTATTAAAACATATATCATCAAAAATCTATTATAGAACTAATAATTTGATATTCTAGAATTTTTTTGAAAAAAAAGAAAAGTTCCGATCTCGGTGATTCGATGTTCTACATATTAATGCATTTCTCTATATATCAGATCAGAGTTAAATACATTTCACTTAGAATAAAACAAAGGGAGCTATAATTTGAAACGAAGGGGGCTAGTCTTGTTCGCTTGAGCATTTGCCGAATCTGCTAACCATTAGAAGTGTTTTTCTCTTACAACAAATCAACGAAAAGTACTTTCAGCCATGACTTTTCAGAGAAACGAACATGCTTTAACATAAACAACTGATTAAATAATGCACTTAATTGATGCGACCATGTATGTGCAGAGTGCTATCCGCCTGCACGCTCCAGTGTCCATTGTCAACGTACGCTGTCCCTCCCAAAGCGAGGGGCTCTGCCCTAGAAGATCGATCGAGTGATGGACCAGTGTCGTTGGTAATCCCGTCCAATGCCTAACTTCAGAGCACAGTAGTGTGGACGATCGTTTCGTCGGGAAGACAGTGCATTGTAGACTTGTAGTTCATCGCTCCACATACTCAACCATGAAACTGAGCGTAGCCAACTCGATCGTACAACTGGTGAGCTACGCATATTCTTTTGATTTTCTATCGTCCAATCCGATCTTGCTGCAACTTTAATTAATTTGTTCTTCCTTCTCGAACTGATGATACGTAGACCTTTGATCCGATGCTGCTTCATGCTCTTTGTTGTTTCCCTAGCTGGTCAAATCTGGACGGAAATCCGGCGGCAATGCTCGATCGCGCCGGGCCGTCGAAATGAAGGGAATCGAGATCAAGGCGGCGGCGAACGTATTGCCGCCGCCGAGAATCCTCGCCGCCCTCGCCTTGGCAGCATGGACCTTCTTCCTCTACGTGCATTTCTCCATGATCAGCGGCACGGTGGAGGTGAACAACGTGGAAGGCCTCGCCGACCCGTGCCGGGGACGGTACATCTACATGCACGACCTGCCGCCGCGTTTCAACGCCGACATCATCCGCAACGACTGTCGCAACACTGAGGGCCACTGGGGCGACATCTGCGCCTCCCTGAGCAACGGCGGCCTCGGCCGTCCGCTCGCCGACGACGGCGGTGTCATCACGGGCGGCGCCGGGTGGTACAGCACGCACCAGTTCGCGCTGGACATCATCTTCCACAACCGGATGAAGCAGTACGAGTGCCTGACCAACCACCCCGCCGTGGCGTCCGCCGTGTTCGTCCCGTTCTACGCCGGCTTCGACTTCGCCCGCTACCACTGGGGCTACGACAACGCCACCAGGGACGCCGCGTCGGTGGACCTGACAAGGTGGCTCATGGCACGGCCACAGTGGCAGCGCATGGGCGGGCGCGACCACTTCCTCGTCGCCGGGCGAACTGGGTGGGACTTCCGGAGGATCAGCAACCTCGGCGCGGACTGGGGCAACGACCTCCTCGTCATTCCGGGAGCCCGGAACATGTCCGTCCTCGTGCTGGAGTCCACGCTGAAACGCGGCACCGACTTCTCCGTGCCGTACCCGACCTACTTCCACCCCAGGTCGGACGCCGACGTGCTCCGGTGGCAGGACCGGGTGCGCCGCCGGCGCCGGACGTGGCTCATGGCGTTCGTGGGCGCGCCGCGGCCGGACGTTCAGATGAGCATCCGGGTCCGGGATCACGTCATCGCGCAGTGCAAGGCGTCCGGCGCCTGCGCCATGCTGAGCTGCGCGCGCACACCCAGCAGCACGCAGTGCCACACCCCCGCCAACATCATGCGGCTGTTCCAGAAGGCCGTCTTCTGCCTGCAGCCGCCGGGCGACTCCCCCACGCGACGGTCGGTGTTCGACTCGATGGTGGCCGGCTGCATTCCGGTGTTCTTCCACACGGGGTCGGCGTACAAGCAGTACCCGTGGCATCTCCCCAAGGACGACCACCTCAAGTACTCCGTGTACATCCCGACCGCGGACGTGAGGCGGCGCAACGTGAGCATCGAGGCCGTGCTCCGGGCGATCCCTCCGGCCACGGTGGTGCGGATGCAACAGGAGGTGATCAGGCTCATCCCGAGTTTGTTGTACGCTGACCCCAGGTCCAAGCTGGAGACTGTCAAGGATGCGGTTGACGTCGCCGTCGATGGGATCCTCGACACGGTGGCGCGGATCAAGAACGGCGAGGATGTCAACTGTGGCGGTCCAGTTGACAAGGATCCGCCGAACCTTTTCGCCTCGACGGCATCAAGGTTCTTTTCTGGAGGGATATGGCAAGCAGCTCGCTATGTTTCATTGTGGCAGTCAGGCATCTGAGTAAGCTGATCATATGTGTCTGAAAAGTCATACAACGTTGTTCGCTGATTTATTGTAAGATAAAAAAACTACTAAGTAGTTGATAGATAAGCTTAAGCAAATAGACTAATATTCGAATTTCGAAGAGTAAAATTTGGTTGCGGTCATTGAACTTGGTAAAGCGTAATCATGCAAAAGGTTTACGCGTGCTTGTATTAAGTTAGAGAAAAAAATTTGATACAATACGTCTTCTAACGTCTTGGGGCGCCATTAAATATTTACATAGAAGCTCATACCCTGTCTAATATACAAATTACGGACCTGCTATATATCAGTCGCTTGTTTTCTCGATCCCATCAGGCAACAAAGCTCATCCATGCAATCTTCCTCCAACGACCAAGACATCTTCTCTGTTCCTCTGGATAGCAAGCTGCTCTCTTCTTCCATGTCTTCCCAAATCGTGCAACCCTTCCACCCATTGCCCTGCCATGGCGTGATAGGGTCGCTAAGCTCGCGGCCTCCTCCTTCTCCTTGATCCCCCTCTTGCCGCCACCATGGCCATCATCGCCCCCACCCTAACCTGGCCCGGCCGCTAGAACCCTAACGCCACTCTTCTGCCATCCCCATTGCCTGGCCAGCTTGCCTCCCCTAAGCCCCTTCGCTTCTAAGCCCGCTAGAGCTAGGATGAGAGGAGAGAGAGAGAGAGAGAGATGGCATGCCTCGTTGTAACCCTAGCGCCTTCTTCTCCTTCGATGAGGGTGTGGGCGCGGGTGCGGGTGGTGGAGGGTGGAGTTAGGGGCGACCGAGGAAAGGCGCGGAGACATATTGCGCTTGTTAAGTTAAAATTTTCACCTATCATATATATAATGTCCTTGTTCTGATAGTTACAAATCTTTTAGCAATTTCAAATGGAATGTTCGAGAAATAAAGAAAAAATGGAATGTTATTAGTGATGAAAACGGTATGGATATTTTTTGATTGTATTCGATATCAAATCCGTTTAGAAGGGTTCACATATGTTCGTACCCGAGTCTGGAGATTCAACATTTGATACTGTATCCGTATCCGGATACTCAAATCACATATTTAAAATTAGGGATCAAAATGGTACAGATATTTTCCGAACATATTCGAGACCGGATCTATTTAGAGGCGTTCAAATTTGTCCGTATTCGAGTTCGGATATTCAACATCCGATATCGTATCCGTATCTGAATACTCAAAATCATATATTTATAATGTCGATGTCTAATTATATCCTATTCGACATGGCTGACACTATCCATATTCGAATCCGACCAGAAATATAAAAACAAATATAATATCAGTGATATCCATCAGTATTCGATACGTTTTCATCTATATTTAAAATGTCGGATATCCAATCGCATCCTATCCGACATGGCTGATACTATTTGTATTCAAATATGAATTCAACCAAAAATATGAAAATAAATGTAATATCAGTTATATCCGTATCCGATCCGTTTTCATCCATAAATGTTATACAAAATATAGAAAATTTGTTTTGTGGGCATATACTGATGATATCAATGAGTGTTCTTTACAAATTCTTGCAATGTTCAACTTGCAGGAACTTTATCATTGTTTAATCCCTTATCCCTCTAGTGGATTTAGGCCTTGTTTAGTTCGTGAAAATTTTTGGCTTTCGCGACTGTAGCACTTTCGTTTGTTTATGACAATTATTATGCAATTATAGAGTAACTAGGCTCAAAAGATTCGTCTCGCAAATTACAGACAAACTATGCAATTAATTTTTATTTTTATCTATATTTAATACTTCATGCATGAGTATAAAGATTCGATGTGATGAGGAATTTTGAAAATTTTTGGAAACTAAACAAGGCCTTAGAAAATCCATGGAGTTGCTCCCGCTATCCTAGGGCTGCACCTGTTTTTCTAGATGAAACAACTGAAGCTGTGCCAAAGCGGACCACTCTGCTAATCAGTATACCATACGAAGATGTACTACTGTAAAACACAGATTCCTTCGCTGGTTCAAAATTACCGATGCTGGTCAACTGCTCGCATCGATCCATTCGGCGTGATCCTTGATGCTGTCGCGGCGAAAAGGTTCGGTGGATCCTTGTCCACCGGTCCGCCACAATTAACTTGCTCGCCGTTCTTGATCCGCGCCACCGTGTCTAGGATCCCGTCAATGGCGACGTCGACCGCGTCCTTGAGTGTCTCCAGCTTGGACCTGGGGTCGGCGTACAACAAAGTCGGGATGAGCCTGATCACCTCCTCTCGCATTCGTTCCACCGTGGCCGGAGGGATCGCCCGGAGCACGGCCTCGATGCTCACGTTGCGCCGCCTCACGTCGGCGTCCGGGATGAACACCGAGTACTTGAGGTGGTCGTCCTTGGGGAGGTGCCACGGGTACTGCTTGTACGCCGACGCCGCGTGGAAGAACACCGGGATGCAGCCGGCCACCATCGAGTCGAACACCGACCGTCGCGTGCGGGAGTAAAAGTAGCCGTCGTCGTCGTCGCCAGGTGGTTGCAGGCAGAAGGTGGCCTTCTGGAATAGCCGTATAATGTCGGCGGCGCTGGGGCACTGGGCACTGCCGGCGGGGCTGCGCGTGCACCCCGGCGTGGCGCAAGCGCTGGACGCCTGGCACTGCGCGATGACGCGATCCCGGACTTGGGTCCTCCTCGGAACGTCCGGCCGCGGCGCACCCACGAACACCATGAGCCACGTCCGGTGCTGGCCGCGCACCCTGTCCTGCCACCGGAGCACGTCGGCGTCGGACCTGGGGTGGAAGTAGGTCGGGTACGGCACGGAGAAGTCGGTGCCGTGTTCCAGCGTGGACTCCAGCACGAGCAGGGACATGTTCCGGCCGGCCGGCGTGAGGAGGAGGCCGTTGGCTCGGTCCGGGTTCACGTCGCCGCCGCCGCTTCTCCGGAAGTCCCACCCTGTTCTCCCGGCGACGAGGAAGTGGTCACGCCCCGCCATGCGCCGCCACTGGGGCTGTACCGTGAGCCAAAACGACAGGTCCGCCGACGCGGCGTCCCTGGTGGCCTTGTCGTATTCCCGATGGTGGCGCAGAAAGTCGAAGCCGGCGTAGAACGGGACGAACACGGCGGCGGCCGCAGCGGAGCGGTTGGTCAGGCACTCGTACTGCTTCATCCGGTTGTGGAAGATGGCGTCCAGCGCGAGCTCGTGCGTGTCGTACCACCCCGCTCCACCGCCGTCCGTGCCGTCGTCGGTGAGGGGGCGGCCAAGGCCGGCGTTGCTCAGGAAGTCGCACATGTCGCCCCAGCGGCCCCCGGCCTTGCGGCAGTCGCGGATGATGTCGGTGTTGAAGCGCGGCGGCAGGTCGTAGACGTAGATGTACCGTCCCCGGCACGGGTCGCCGCCGTTGCTCACCTCCGCCGTGTCGCTGATCACCGAGAAATCTAGGTAGAGGAAGAAGGTCCATGCTACCACGGCGAGGATGGCGAGGTTCCGCAGCGAACACGGGCAGCACGGCCCCTTCGATTGCACAGCCCGGCGCGACCGAGCATTGCTGCCGGTTTTCCGTGCAGAATGGGTCGGCTAGGGAAATTAAACAAACGGTTTCGATAATTAGAATCCTGGGGAAGAAGAAAACAACCAGTTTTGTGTTGCAGTTGAATGAAGTAAATAATAAATTGGATTGACGCATGAATGATATAACCAGTTTCGTGAAAGAATAAAGTTGGGGCCATATATAAGATTCAAAAAGATCGAATATGCCTCACCAGTTGCATCCTCGAGTTGGCTACGCTCGGTTTGAATGCTGGGAGTGTGGCTATAACAGTGCAATGGACAGAGCGATTAGTCGGTGGCGAGGAAGACGAAGGCTAATAAGTCCAGGCACACACAAGTGTACGATGTGGACTACTTGCACACAGTTGCACTGTATTTCCGACGAACTGATGAACTGACCGACGTATACGTATGTATTGTAATATAAACAGCAGAAACGTGACGTCTTTATTGTTTTCTGCTCCGCTTTGCTAGTTTTACCTTAGGAGATCGTTGACGGACAGTTATCCTATTTAGCCTAGGAGATGATGTACGTTTTTTTAGAGCAAGCTTAGGAGATGATGCTGCCCGCTGCATTCGTACAGTGCACATGGTGGTGCTCTATAGCATTAGTATGCTTTCACAAGACTCGTGTAATCGATCGAAGACTTCCACGGTTTACTATGTATATATCTACTAGTAGTATATACTACTACGAGCAGGACAGAGGCCCACGTCCCAATTGGCCTTCATCCTGCTGCAGGCGCCCAAGAGTTGACCGGATCGAGATGGGAGAGCTCTGTCCTCTTGGTGCCGGCTGTCGAGGAGCTGCGGAGCTGCTGTCTGTGGACGAGCGGGAGCAGGAGCAAGAGCAAGAGCACGCACACCGACACCAATCAGTAGCCTCAGCCCAGCCGTCCAATGATCCAGGCGCGATCACTGATGATTACCGAAGCAGGCCTGGACCGGGCGGATTGCGTGTTCAGCAACCGATTCGTAGGCCAATGGTGGACGCGAGCCCACGGCCTTGTTCGCCCCCACCACAACGCCAAGCCCACGGCCCTGTTCGCCCCTACCGCAACGCCAAGCCCAACGGAGAGCTAGCTTCTCCTCCAGTGAAGCTTCGAGCGCGGAACGCCAAAGGGAACGGAAGAGGCGGGAAGCGGCAAAAACCAGCACCGCGCTTCCGCGCCGCCCCGAGGCCAGCCGCCAGCGCGACTGCGAGCGAGCAATGGAGGTCGGCGGCGACCTGGAGTCCCTCCTAGAGGCGATCAAATCCTCCGAGGTGCGCCGTCGTATCCCTCGCGCCTCGTCCGGGCGTCGATTTCGTGGTTACCGTTCCGTGCCCGTTCGTTGTTCCCCTCTCCCTAGGGTTTGGTTTGGTTCAGGGCGCCATGTGTTTGCTGCTGTGCTCTGGCTGGGTACGCCCGCTCGGGAGATTTGGGGGTTAGTTGGATTGCTCAATCAGTAGACGCTGGCGACGGGGTTGTGTGAGTGAGGGTTACTGTTTCCCTCCCGAGCTTATTGGTAAGCTTCCCCCAATTTGTAACCAAGTAGACGCTAGCAACGGGGTTTGTGTGAGTGAGGTTTACTGTTTCCCGAGCTTATTGGTAAGCTTCCCCCGATTTGTGTCGGAGGTCTTGTGTCCTATCGTTGTGGGGCTAAAATCAGCGATTCATTTTGATGTTCGTTCCCATTTGCTTTAGGAGTTCCCGCACATTGCATTTCTATTCTATTCTATTTCTGAAACCGCGGTTGGATGTTAAGTCATGCTCCTGCCATGAAGTCAAGTGTAGTGTGCTAACTTTACACTGATTTGTAGCAGGTTCTGGAAGATAGAATTGGTCTTATCAACCGACTTGAGAGTTCCTTTGTGTGTTCTGCGGATGATCTGAGCCCAATACTTGACAGTCTTATTGTATCCTTGTGCCTCCTTCATTTTATTGTTTAGTATTCATCCATTTACCATCCTCGCCAAAAAGACACCCTATCCCTGTATTTGTAGGAATATACACTAGATGGTAAGTCTCACCAGCTGGAAGCTGCTGCTAATTCGATTTTCCCTATATGATGCTCTGAATATTTGCTGTTATTCTGCTTTGGTATATTACCTTAACGGCATTTTAGGTATCTTGGGATGATTCTGGATGTTCAGGTCTATCGCACTGCATGCTACACAAGTCAATTTTGCAGGTTGCTCTGAAATGCTCATGTACAGATACAGCTGGTTGTCTGGGGCAATTTCTTGCTCTTGGTGCAAAGGTAATTCTCGCATTTTGAAGTAGAATTTGTTAGGGACCTTGTCGACTTCTTTTGGAAGTTGTTTGCCAACTGTAGTGGGTGATCTTGCTCCCCCAATGAAAGCAAATTTAATTGCTGGTGTATCTATAATAGGCGATCTCATGGTCTGGAAAGCATCTCCTATCGTCTGTTGAATCTATTGATGATTCTGAAGAGGTCCAACAGGAAGAACACTCCAGAATACTCCCAGAGGTCAAAATTATGAACCTTTTTCTCTACCTGAAATAGTTTGTTTTAATTATGGATGGACTATCACAAATACAAAATGAAGTATCCTTCTCTGCCCTTTTTCTCTACCTGATTGTGTAACCTTATAGCCTAGAGCAGACCACAGATCCACAAATGTTTTACTACATAAATTTAAATCTTATATTATATACTGATATCCTGTATTGTTTGTGATTCTTTATCCCTGACTCCCTGAGAGTCATGGAGAAAATCACTATATGGACAGCAGATGGTAAAACCTTGCTAGCAAATGTCATGTTCTGCACTCTGGGTTGTGCAGCATGAATTACATAATTTACTGACAGAAAAAATGAGTTATGACATGGATTTAGTTAAAACAGAATATGTGGACAGGATACTTTTATGGTAAAATTATTGTTTATAAGGAAAAAAAATGGAAGTTAATAGTATATTAGAGCAATAATTTGGCAAATTTCTCCATGAACTTGTCTATTTTGAATTTATACTTCTTATTACAACATATGGAATTCCGTTACATCCTTTATCCATTTCTGGTAGAGTGGTAGTGATTATCTGAAGAGAAATCTAATAGAAATGCAGTTTCTTGGTTTTAGATAATTTCAATGGCCTTAAATATGTCAATCAAGATCCTTCCCTCTGCGGCAAAATGTGTTACTGTAGATATGGTGCATAATATTGGTGATTTTATCTCAGAGTTGCTTAGTCTTATGGAAAGCTCAATAGTTGACAACGACAAGGTAAACTTTTATCTTGTACAGTGTTAGAATTAGCTTGTTCATCTGGCAAAGCCAGTGGCAATATATCCTGTATAAGTCAAAGATAAATTTACTGAGAAATAATTCATTTAGTTCCTTAGCTGCATATATTCAGTCAGACTTGCTTAACCTTATTTCATTAGGTAATTATGTGTTACCTTTTCATAGCTATTATCGCATTCCTGAAAGTAGTTTAAATGTTAAATCAAACGGAAAGTTATAGTAATTGACACGCTGCTCATTAAATTAAATACTCTCATATTATGCTCATATTCAGATTACTTGCATATCTTTTAGCAATTTCAAACGGATGCTATATGAAATATTGGAAATTCATCATTGAAACGAGCTTCCTAGACTTGTGTATTCATATATTTTATCAGCATACTCTGATCATATCAATATGAGGTAGTGGTGTTCTTTTCAAACTCATGCAATATTAGTCCTGCAAAAATAATGTCATTGTATAGCCTCTCTGATGGATATATGATCACAGAAAATTCATGGAGCTGCTCCAGATATCGCTAAGGCTGCACCTGTTTTTCTAGATGAAACAACTAAGCTGTGTCGGGCATACTCTGAGGCCGCAAAAGTAGATAACTGCACAATGAGTATAGCCGATGAAGATGCTACTGTGAAACACAACAAACAAGGTCTTGCTAGTGATGTCACCAGGATTACATCATCCACTATACAGACTATGTGTAGATTAGGAACCTATGCAGCATCCAGTGGTGGAAGCCAGGTAACTTTGCTGAATGCATCATGGAAGGGTGTAGTCTCCTTACTGCAAAGCGGTAAAGGGATGATTGAAGGAAAAGTAAATGTCAGAGAAATCATTGTAACCCTTCTGTCTCTGTCCGTAGAATCTCTAAGAGTTGCTGCTGAAACATGGTGCACGCTGTTACTAGAAACCCTTGGTGCTGCTGAAGCCAGAAGGGCATTCCTACCAATCAAGTTTTTCTTGATAAATGCTGTAAGGATTTGTTCAGCATATCCATCTGAAGCAATGACTATGTACAAGAACATAATGAATTGTGCATTGGTGATCACATCCTCAAACATTCTATTTAGCAAGAAGCCAGAGTTGAAAGCAGCAAATGAGGCACTTGTTGAATTGTTGGAGCCTACTTTATTTGTTTTACTAGATACACTTATGAAGTCATCTGACTTAACACCAGAATCCAAATGCCAGCTTGCCCATTATTTTTTTGAAAATGAAGAAGGTAAGAGTCCAGATCACATGGGACAAGCTAATCAGAGAGAGATAAATTTGGCCTCATTGGATTTCATTTTCTCTACGGATTCAGATGTGGACCATAGAAATAGAGCACTTTTACCTGCTGAGTTGCTTGTGTTTTTGCACTTTCTCAATGCTTCCTCATGGTTGACAGAAATGGTGGTCATCGCATTATCTAAAAAGCTACAGACTCTTCTTAATATCTTGACATCAGAACACATCTACTCCTATGTCCTTGGCTTCCAAATCCCTGCCTTAAATGGCGCTGACCATTCTCCTACAGTTGTTTGGCAACCTGTGTATACTTCTATCATACAAGCATTGAAGACTTTTATGATTTCTACTGTTGCTTCAAGTGCTGCTTGGAATGAGTTGGAGGCTTTCTTACTTGAAAACATTTTCCATCCCCATTTCCTTTGCTTGGAAATTATTACAGAGCTATGGTGTTTCTTCATGCGTTATGCTGAAAGTGAGACTTCAATCAATTTACTTAATCAAGTCTTCCTTCTATTAAAGACTGTTGCATCACCAGAGGATGTTTTTGCACCTCTCAGTGCTTTGCGGAATGTTGCACGTTCATTGTGCATCATCTTGAGCTATGCATCTTCTGCAACTGTTGATCAAATATATACTAGTGTGCTGAATGGTGAAAACTCTTCCAAGTCTTCAATCTTACACTTAGCATTGCTGATGGAAGGATTTCCTTTGGATTCATTGTCTGATGGCACAAAGGAACTTGCTGTGAAGAAAATGTTTACCTCTTTTGCTGGCTATCTGGAGAGCTACTCCAAGAATCATCAAGTAATCAATGTGCCAACTTCTAGCTTGGGTGTGTTAGGACTTCCTGTACATGCTCTGGCCTCTGCATTGCAGCATTGGTAAGTCTATTCTCTAACTACCAGTATTATTCACTCTGATGTGATGGCTGTCTTATACACTCAGTACTTTTTGGCAGCATAAGAAAGGATGATAGTATTGTAGATGAGAAGAGCATCACTGCTATGTTTAAGTTCACCATCTCTCTCATAAAGATGTATAGAACTGCACCAGATAGCAGTAAGGATAACCTTGCCAAGCACATTAGTTCCATGTTGGTTATTATCTCAAACACGAGGCATTTTTGCACATTCAGTGAGATGGAGCAGTTGACTCTGCAGTTGCGCACTCTGTTCTTGTCCACTTCTGATAAATCAAATGCAGTTCTGTCTCAGTGCAAACCTTCGATGGCTTCCTTTATGTCAACTCTTGGTCACTTGAACGTTACCGAAGATGATGCTAATGAACTTTGTTCTGCAATATGTGATCTGTATCATCTCCTGCTGAAGGAACGGCACTGGGCACTCATTCACCTCGCAATGGATTCCTTTGGGTACTTTGCTGGCCGCACATCCTTTACACAGCTCTGGAGAGCTGTTCCTGGAGATGCTGCCCTTTCGTACAATGCAAGCACAGGGACGAGCATAGATGAAAACGGATTCATGCTGGAGTTGAGAGCTTATCTTCAGAAAGAGGTCGCCTTGCACGCCCATAAATGGTCTGAAGAGCAAATCCGGCTCCTGGTTTCGGAAGGTAGAGCGCTGAAGAAGCTGGTTGAAGTTTATTGTGAAATTCCAGTCGCTTCTGAGCCTGAGAAGGCGCCGATCACAAAGGATGCCAGCACGAAGAAGAGGAAGATGCCAGATGGGATCTGTGAAGGGATGGTGATGCTGCAGAATGGTCTCAAGGTCATGCGAGGCGCCTTTGATGAAGCGGACTTTGCTGAGCTGAAGGATAGGTTTGCTGCACACTTGTCTCGCCTTGAGGATGCAGTTTCCCAATTTGCTAGTTTATCCGACGAAATCTGATATGGTGTACGGTAAGCGTGCAGGCTTCAGACGGCATTCGTAGCCGCGCTGTAACAGTGAACCCCCACTTGTAAATGTGATTGAAAAACAACAGCTTGTTTACTGCCCCTTTATTTAACTGTTCAGGAAATGGGGGTCGGTTTTCCTTCGGCCTCCCCGTATGATTGATTACACAAATGCAGCAAGCATCAGAGCATCTGAGGGGGCAAACTGCAAACGCGCCATCTCATCACGATGCGGCCGTGTGGGGTTATTCTTGATATTAGCATTTGGTTCCTGGTATGCGGCAGTTAGTTCGCAGGTCATCTCCTCGCCGGCGCTTGCGTGGCGAGAGGCTCAGCGCAAGGAACGCCGGCCTGAGCACTTGTGGCAGCTCGGGCGGTGGCCTTGTGGGGGCAAAAAATGCAAGAAAATGGATGAGAGAATCCAAACGTTCACCCGGTTTTCGCAATACCTTCTTTTGTATAACTACACAACATCTTACTGCTTTAACAATTGGTAGGTAGTACACCCTGCAGACGAGGCAAATACAACTTTTGCAGTTACAGCATCGTGATCCACCCGACGCAAACACTACATGCATGCACGCACCGACGACCTCGACACGTCCGAAACAAGCAGCCCAGCCACGACTGCCGACAATCGCTGGCCCGCTACAGTTACTACTTAAGCAAGATGGACGGTGATCCTCAGCAGCGTCTCTGCGCCGTCGGTGACGTGCTGGCCGGAGGCGATGAGCGGGCGCACCTCGGCGAACCCGCAGGCGCCCTTGAACTTGCCGGTGCCACCGGTAATGGACAGCCGGCACAGCGGCGTGCCGACCTTGTACACCCCGAAGAAGTTGATCGTGTCGCCGTACTCGCCGCCCTCCATCATGGCCGTGAACGCCATCATCTGCGACGACCCGTCGGCGGAGCTGGCCACGTACACGCCCTGCGCGCGCCCGAGCGGCTGCGCGCCGAGGTCCGGCCCGCCCGTCAGCACGTCGTCGATGACCGTGATGGTGCCGAACCCGAGGCTGAGGCCGTCGGGGCCCAGCTGCACCTGCGCCGGCGCCGCCGCCGCGCCGTTCCCTGGCTGCAGGAACCCGGCGCCGGACAGGCCGGTGTCCAGCGGGATGCCGGTGTTGCCGTTGTAAGTGGGCACCTGGCCGTTGGCGTTCGGGATGGGCACGCCGTTCCTGGGCGCGCTGAAGCCGATGGGGCGCGCGAACGGGACCTGCCCGTTGTAGATGTTGCCCAGCAAGCCGGTGATGGGCCGCGCCGTCGGGCTCGACCCGCCAAGGATGTCGTGCATGTAGAGCTCCAGAGGCGCGTCCGGCCCGCCCGCGCCTACGACGCCGCCGCCACTGCCTCCTGGCTGCGGGTTTGTCGCGGCCACCGCGGCGCCGGTCGTTGCCGAGGCAGGTATCTGGGCGTGGATGGCGGATGCGTGGAGCGTGACGATGAGAAGAGCGGCGAGAAGAACGGCTGGAAATGGGAAGAAGCTCGACATCTTGGGTTTTGGTTGGTTGGATGTGTTCGTATCTGGAGCTCGATCACCTGCGTATATTTTCTTTGTGTTCCTGGTTCTGGGTGGTTAAACGATTGACGAGACAAGGGTTTTATATACATTGAAGAATGTTTGCATGCAAGTATGCATCTCAAGGCATGAATGAATGAGTGAAGTAGTTGTCATGTGTGTTCTGAGTTCTGACCAAGGACGTCTGGAGGAAGAGTGAAGCAGTTGAGCTGTGAGGAACTGAAGTGGGTCTACCTGAACCAACGAGCCTGAATTATGGAATATTAGCTGGTCTCATCTCAAAGAAAGAAACACTTCAAAACAAAAGGCTGCGAAACACATGCTGATCCCAGTGTCTTGATTTAACGCTGAATGCTGAAGCTTGACTTGGACCCAGAGCTCACTTGTCGGTGACCGTTCCCGGGACGATTTGCCCGGACGACTGGAAAGTCTGAAACTGTTTAATAGGGACTTCCCCCTCTTCTCTCGACAAACAATTTCTGTTTTGTAGGAATTCTTTCATTTCTCTCTAGAAACAAAGTTTTTGCTTAGTAGAAATTCTCATGTTTCTAGAGAAACAATTTCGAGAATCCTTACCAATCCGCGCACCTTAAAAGGTCGTTGTGACTGATGGCTGTCAATCCAGATGAAGATGCATAGTTACATAGGCCTTGTTTACATCCATTTTTTTTTTTGAATTGACACTGTAAAACTTTCGCTTTTATTTGACAAACATTGTCTAATCATGGAGTAATTCGGCTTAAAAGATTTGTCTCGCAATTTACATGTAAACTGTGCAATTAGTTTTTTGTTTTCATTTATATTTAATGCTCCATGCATGTGCCGCAAGATTCGATATGATAGGAAATCTTGAAAAGTTTTTGGTTTTTGGGTAAACTTTAGCCATAGCTTCACCAGCAAGGGACATCTTGACATGACATAACCTCCATCAGTCAAATGCACGCCATGGCCTTGTTCAGTTGGCAATTTTTTTTTATTTTGAATACTGTAGCATTTTCGTTTGTATTTGATAAATATTGTCCAATCATGAACTAATTAGTCTTAAAAGATTTGTCTCGCAAATTACAAACTATATAATTAGTTTTTGTTTTCGTCTATATTTAATGCTCTATGCATATACCGTAAGATTTGATGTGACGGATAATTTTGAAAATTTTAGATACTTTTTGGAACTAAACAAGGCCTAGACACTGAGCCACCCCTATCTGTTGTGTTTCCAAAGATATTGGCATTATTTTCCTAAATTTTAGGCAGCAAAGAGGCAGCATGTACTTGATCAATTGATTTAGGTCTTGTTTAGATCCAAAAAGTTTTTGAATTTTGACACTGTAGCACTTTTGTTTTTATTTGACAGATATTATCCAATCATGGAGTAACTAGGCTTAAAAGATTTGTCTCACGATTTACAGACAAATGCAATTAATTTTTGTTTTCATATATATTTAATGCTCCATGCATGTACCACGAAATTCAATGTGACGAGAAATCTTGAAAAGTTTTTGGTTTTTGGGGTGAACTAAACAAGCCTTCAGTAAAGAATGTTGCAATGAGATACTGAGCAAGATAGGTGAGTGGTTAATAAAAGACATGCACGTCGAAGTGAGCTCTCAGATAACACAATTTGTTAAGCTAATCTGATATGTCATACATTAAATATACTTTGAGGGCAGATTGAGAAACACACATCACAAATTGACAATAACAGTTAACTAGCATGCATAAGTCTTTTGGCTCTACTCTCCAACTGTACATTTTTGGTTTAGTGAGGTAAAATCGCAAAATTGATAGTTAAACTTGCGAACTTAGGTCAACTTTTCATGAGATCAACAGGGCCAACTTTTCTTGAGATCAACAGAGCCTAATTTTGATATAGAGCAAGCAAGCACATTCTTTTATTCAAGTCCAGGATTTGCCGTTGATGATTCCAACTACATAATTTACATGTACCTTACAACATAACATGTAACCCCACATACAAGAGTACATTCTGCACATCTGCCTGGAAGCTAGTCAGGTGGCTCTTTGTGGCAATGTCTCAAATGCAGAAACGGTGTTCATAAACTTCATCCGGTGAAGCGGTGCCCCACTTGGCTTGATCGCACATGCAACCTTGTCCTCAAGGGGACATCGTGCCCTCAACATCGAGAAAACATGGTTATTGAGCCTCCTAGCCTTCCTCATCGCTTCAAGGATGCCCTCGTAGCCCTTTCCAAAAACATCATACATGGAGCAATGAATTTCCAAATAAAAAAATGAAGCATCTAATAAAGTTACTATTTCGGACCAGGCATAAAAACCTGAAGATAAAGTAGTAATGTGATAAGACGACTTACCTACTCCCTAGGGTCTAGTTTACAAGTCAAAATTTGACATGTCATGGTCTCTCGAGTTACACTTTAACCATTTATTTATTGAATATATATTGTTTGTATTATAAACTTATGGCTATTGGATAGCACGTTTGATTACAAATCAAGTTCGTATCACAGTAGTTAAAAATTGTTTGTCAAAATTAATCAAAGATTGTAAAGTTTGAATCTTATATGTGTGCGCATCTTATCAACTGACCGGAGGTGTAAACTACTTAACTACATAGCTTCAGGTGGAACAAGAGTGAAGTACATAACACATTTTTTTTTCCAAAATACCCCCTCCACTCAAAATTACTGTTCACTTAGGTTTGTCCTAAGTTAAACTTCTCTAACTTTGACCAAGTTTTAGAAAATATATTACCTTAGTTATAGATGTTAAAACAAGTGCACTCAAAACGTATTTAAAAAACTCGACCTGCCGAGGAAAGACCGTACTCACAGCATTGAACTAAAAAGAAGCTTCGCATATAGACATAGGTTGAGAAACAGCCCTAAGGCTGGCGCCCAGGATGATGGGATGAGCCACTGAGCGTCCAGGACACACAAAGGCATGTGGTCATGTGTGGCCATGCAGATGGTTACACGTATAACTCATCAGAAGAACAGCCAACAATGGGTGTTTTCAACCCCCTGTTTAAATCCCCACGAGAGTGAAACCTAGGACTTGAGGTACATTGGGCCTAGGACTACTAGGATACACACCCTTTCGCCTATCAAAACATATTTCATGTGATAATTATAATTTAATGAAACCAATGTGATGTTGTAGATGTTGGTGTATTTTTCTATAAACTTGGTCAAAGTAAGAGAAGTTTTGACTTAGGACTGACCCAGAGTGAACTATAATTTGGAACACAGGGAGTAACTACCATGCATAAAAAAAGCATGTTCCACACATTCAAAATTTTCAGGCGAAACAAAACAGCATTAGGAAGATATGAAAAAAGAAAAATATAAAATTAATTTGTCTTTTCAATACCTTACAAAAAGAGATGAACCCACTTACATGTTCTCCCTACATCAAGTTTTTTTTTGGGAGAAACTTTTAGGACTAAATCTAGTTTTGCCAAAGGATGTCCCTGATTCTATATCATGATCTCATGAAAGAACAAAAACGTTATAAATGAAATTTAAAAGCTACAGAAAAGTAGCAGGTGTAAACCATCAGTAATAACAAAACAGAAGCTCTCAAAATAAATACAATGAAAAATTATCTTACTTGCAAGAAATTTGAACTTTTAGTCCTCTCTGAAGATTGATAGTGTGAAACTGTTGCACTTTCTACTTCTGCCACGTTGAGAAATTGATAGGAGAAATCAAAAAGCTCGAAGTGCTGCTGCTGTCCCAGTAAGTACATGATCGTACAGCCAGCCCATGCTACAGAATCACCCAGCATTTCCTGTTTCTTTGAAGGATTGTTAATGCTATCCTCTAAGTAACTCTGGAGAGGAGAGAAAGAGAGATCTGTTAATTCGAGGACAAGGAAGAAGTACTAAAAGTCTAACATTCACTAGCTGCAAAATATAAAGCACAAATAGTGCTCAAGCTACATCATATGCTGGAAAAAACACAAAATGGAAGAAGACAAAGTGTGTAAATAAAAAATATTCAGTTTCCTAAAATCTCTTATCCAAACACCCACCAGCAGCCAGCTCCCTAACTGTTTGGTGTTCAGTTAGAAAGTATTGGTCATCCTTTATGTGAGAGAAAACAACTCAAATAGCAAGTTTTCATCATGTCAAATTGTCAGTCAATCAATTTATATTCAAATTAATAACAATGAATGTGAAACTCAACAATAGGTTTTTAATGGGACACACAGTAAGTAGCTGAGAAGACATAATAGACAAAATCTTACGGAGTTTACTTACATACTGAAGACCGCTAAAAATGCGATAGAAGTCCTTTGAAGTAGTAATGTCGATAAACCCTGTTTTTGGAGTTGCGCTCCATTTGCTGTAGTGTCTATCCAGGGCAGCACTTGTGAATGCAAGAGCATACTCCAGCACACTACCAGAGTTGAGGTTTGATTTGTACAGCAGACCTGTCAAAACATTAGTGTTATGCAAACTGATAATAGTGTAAATAAAAGGTAGAAAAGGAATCACAAGTCCTCTTGGATGGGCCAGGATGGTGGCGGTGGGGTTCGAATCCAGTTGGTTTGGATTTTAGTTTTAGCACAAGGTTAGGCTGGGATCTATCTATTTCCGGGTAAGGCCTAACTAAGCATAATTGGCTTCATCAAAGGTAACTCCATTTCCCCCCACGTTACAGGCAGTGATTCCATGCCCAGTTTACGGTCTGGAAGGCAAGAGTCCACAAATAATTATCATTTTTTCTTTGAGAAAATTGATCTGCATGCAAATATCACTAGAGAACATGGCCCAGTAAGTTTTATATGGACTTACTGGCAGCTTCAGCTTGCTTTGACATGACAAGAAACATAGATGGATTTGGGCACGCAGGGCTTGATGTCACAGCATTGGTGGCAGCACTTAAAAGTGTGGTAAATGGAGTATTATCAGAGTAGGCATGCTTCACTTGCCCATCATTTCCTGGAACCAGTCCAAGCCACGGAGCTGACTGCATGAACTGTGTAGTGTCGATTTGTCTCTGTTGGAGAAAAACCATACATATCAATAAGATAAATAAAGATCCTACATCATAATAGATTATTTATTATAGTACAATATGAGAAAGGCAGAAATATGTGACAGAGTCAAGGGGGGAAATCCATGACAGAAAGTATGAAGCTCAATAATATGGTGACTGCTGGGATTGCAAGGGAGATAGAGGGGATGGCCGGGGGCCTTGCGCACGGCCGAGCAAGAGGGAAGGTTTTTCCTTCTTAATTCTTGCTTGTCTCTACCCATACTTATTACAGAGATTAAATAGGCACTCTGGGTGGTTGAGAGGCGCCTGGCCCTGGCCCTGGCCCTGGTCACCATGCATGGCTGAGAGGCGCCTAGACTTGGCTCTGCCATGCAGTCGCTGGGAGGCGCCTGGACTTGGCCCTGCCATGCAGCCATCTTCTCCTGCCTGCGTCGGGGATGGGGGCAATCCAAGGCCCAGTGGCCTGCTTGATGGCAGTTGAGGCAGAGGTCGTCGTGATTCACCTTGCGCTCGCCGTCCGCACCTCCAGCCTTGTCCACCTGCACCCCTCCGCCACCGGCTCCTCCGCCGTCGCGATCACCGTGCGGCTTGTTCTTCTTGCCGCCGCGGGGACGCCGGCGTCGGTCCTTGGACGGCCCGCCACTTCCTCCTTCTTGTCGAAGGCCCACCACTGCTTGGCGGTGTACAGAAGCTTGCCACCGGTGTTGACGGATTCGGAGTCGTCCGCCAGCTCGCGATCCTGGACCGACTTGAGCCGGCCAGTGACGTCCTCGATGGTGAGTGCGTCGAAGTCGAGCAGGGTCTAGATCGAATTAACGATCTGCCTGTACCTCTTCGACATGCATCGGAGGAGCTTCTTGATGGCACGCTCTTCGTTGAGGTCGGTGTCGCCGTTGAGAGCCGTCTGCTCCATCAGGCTGCTGAGGCGCACAACGAAGTCCTCGACATGTTCGCCGGGCTGAAAGGCGAGGCCTTCCCACTCCCCCATAGGCGCTGCAGCGTCGCGCGGCGCACGCAATCACCACCGACTCTGCGCAGCGCGATGGCGTCCCACGCCAGCTTCGCCATCCTTTTGTTGGCAATGGAGGCCGCAACGTCGAGCGGGACAGAAGCACACAGGGCCTCCAAGGCCCGGCGATCATCCTCATATCTAACGCCATCGAGGTGAACTGCATCCCAAAGGTGTCGAGCTTCGAGCTTTACCTTCATCAGGAGGTTCCACTCGTGGTAGTTGCTCTTGGTGAGCATCGGCCATGGCGTCCCGGCTCCGGAGTCACGGTAGACCGTCTGCGGTGCCGACGAACGCCCGCGACGACCACGACGCCACTCAGGGAACGGCGACTGGCGGCGGCGCTCGGGACTGCACGACCATGATCCCACGGAGACCGCATCCTCCTGCTCCATCTCCCGGCGCAGAGCAGCCGCGGCGGCAACTGCTGCCTGCGCCGCCACTGCTGCCTGCTGGGCCGTGGTGTCCGCCGCCGCCGCCACTGCCTCTGCAACAGCAAGGCGCGTCCTGCGGTCGTCTCCTCCTGTGCCAAGCGCTCCAGCGCCCCGCTGGTCCACCGTGGATGCTGCAGCTGCTGCGGCGGCTGCCCGAGCGCGAGCACTCTCGGTGGACATGGCTCTCTCTGGGTAACCCTAAGGCTCTAGATACCAATTGTTGCCCAGTTCATCAAGAATTGAGATCTGGGGAAAGCCTAGAGGGCAGCTTGGCCCTTGGCCGCTTGGATTGAATTGCAAAAGGGATTACAGACTTGGTTCAGAGGGAGGGGGTCTGCCACTTATATAGCAGTGTGGTCAGCCACCATGCTAAAGCAAAAAGTAAAGATGCCTGCTCCTAACTTGGACAATACAACTACTAATGCATAAAGTAAGATACATAGCAATTAGGCTTAACTAAAAATATATTATTAAGAAATAAAAGAAAATGATGAAACAGAAGAAAGAAGACTGGTCGGAAACAAGTATTTGGTTCAACGGTCCTACGGGCACAATGAGGTTAAAACTACCCACTTCAGTGGATCAGACTTCTGTACTTGACATCCTCAAGTGCACAGATCAAGGGAACTTTTGATCGCTCTCAGTAGGGTTACTGCAAAATTGTGCCACTTAACTACAATGATACGCTCAACTATTTTACTGAGGTACCAAAAAAAAGCCAATTGTGCAACTGCCCCTATTCTAGAGTCCAATTGCTCCTTTGCCCCTATTTTTTAAACTTTGCTTGTTTGCCCCTGTTTTTTGAAACCGAAGGCTCCAGTTGCCCCTGTCCCATGAAGTGGAGTTAACGGTGTTAAGTCCAGGCTGAAAGACTAAAATGCCCTCTCGACGGCGGGCCCGCAAGCCAAGCCGCTACTGGAGTCCGCCGACGGCGTGCCCGGGCGCCTGGCTGCCCGATGGCGAACCCTCCCGGCCTCCTGCCACTAGAGGCTGCCCGCCCGGCCGCCTCACTGCTAGAGGCCGGCCACCCCACCACTGGAGGCCGCCCGGCCACACATTGGAGGCCGGCCGCCGAAGGCCGCCTTGCCACCCCGCCGCTGAAGCCCCGCTGCTGGAGTACCACGCCCGCCCGCTAGAGGACGTCCGCCCGGCCGCACATTGGAGGCCGGCCGCCGACCGCCGCCCCGCCGCTGAAGCCCCGCCGTTGGAGTGCCATGCCCGCCCGCTAGAGGACGTCCGCCCCGCCGCTGAAGGCCGCACAACCCTGGTGGAGGCCGTCCTGAGCTCCAGACACGGAACAGAGAAGGAACAGGGTGGGATGGGAGGATAGGGGATGGAATAAGGGGTAGTTTAGTCCTTTTTCCCCCCTTTTCCTTTTTTTCCAGCTTTTTTTTTTTGCTATTATCTAACCCTAGCTCACAGTTTATGAAAAGAGGGGCAAACGGTGACTTCGGATTCGAAAAACGAGGGCAAACATGCAAAGTTTAAAAAACAGGGGCAAACGAGCAATTGGACTCCAGAATATGGGTAGTTGCGCAATTGGCCCAAAAAAAACTGCTAAGGCCCTGTTTAGTTCCCTACCCAAAAAATTTTCATCCATCTCATCGAATCTTTGGACACATGCATGGAACATTAAATGTAGATAAAAAATAAACTAATTACACAGTTTGGTTGAAAATCGCGAGACGAATCTTTTAAGCCTAGTTAGTCCATGATTAGCCTTAAGTGCTA